>OLFX01002369.1_pt1 | contig 15976 bp, 11 predicted proteins | sample 1605091 | NCBI WGS metagenome assembly OLFX01 (sample SAMEA3888906, study PRJEB22519) | human gut metagenome | biome: human gut; feature: human-associated habitat; material: faeces | place: Denmark | collected 2012 | reverse complement strand
AAGGACTGGGGGGGGGGTAACTCCGTCCATATGATTAAGAAATGACAACGAAAAAACAAAAAACCGAACGCAAAAAAAGAAAGTTGGAGCATTGGCAGGTAATCGCACTTTACCTAATGATTTATGATGTGATCGCCGTAAACGCCGCATACTTTCTCGGACTGTGGTTCCGCTTTGATTGTACATACTCCGCAATACCCGGAGAATATTTGTCTGCCTATCTGAAATTTGCACCATGGTATACAGTATTCTCTGTTTTTGTCTTTTGGACATTGCGTCTCTATAACAGCGTATGGCGCTTCGCAAGCTACAGTGAGCTGTTAAGAATTTGCTTATCTACTGTAATTACATTCCTGTTCCAGATAATTGGAATCACATTTGTCATTCAGAGAATGCCAATGTCCTATTATCTCTTCGGAACCATTATTCAATTTTGCCTGATTACAGGAATCCGTTTTTCATATAGATTTGTTCTTCTGGAAAGAACACGGAAACAGAAGGAAGAGGAAGGTCCGCTGCATCACATTATGCTGATCGGTGCCGGCCAGGCAGGACAGATCATTCTCCGCGACGTGGAACGTGCCAAAGAGCCGAAAGGAAAGGTCTGCTGTATTATTGACGATAACCCGAACAAATGGGGACGTTATATGGAGAGTGTGCCCATTGTAGGCGGTCGTGATGACATTCTTGCAAGCGCAAAGAAATATAAAATCGATCAGATCCTTCTGGCAATTCCAAGCGCAAGTGCGGCAGAGCGAAGAGATATCCTGAACATCTGTAAAGAAACCAAATGTGAAATGAAGATTCTTCCAGGTGTGTATCAGTTCGTCACCGGAGAGGTGTCCCTCAGCAAAATGAAAGATGTGGCAGTGGAAGACCTTCTTGGAAGAGATCCGATCAAAGTAAATATGGATGAGATTTTCCGCTACATCAGTGGAAAAACCATTCTGGTAACTGGTGGCGGCGGTTCCATCGGAAGTGAGCTTTGCCGTCAGATCGCAGCCCACGCTCCGAAACGACTGGTGATCTTCGACGTCTATGAGAACAATGCCTACGACATTGAACAAGAGCTTCGCTCCAAATATCCCCATCTGGATCTGGTGGTACTGATCGGCTCCGTGCGCGATACCAGAAAGATCAACAATGTATTTGAAACATACAAACCAGACATTGTTTACCATGCAGCTGCCCATAAGCATGTACCTCTTATGGAGAAAAGCCCATGTGAGGCAATCAAGAACAATGTGATGGGAACCTATAAAACAGCTCACGCAGCTCTGAAAAATGGCTGCCAGCGTTTCGTGCTGATCAGTACAGATAAAGCTGTGAATCCAACCAACATTATGGGAGCCAGCAAACGTCTCTGCGAGATGGTTATCCAGACCATGGATAAGATCAGCAGAACAGGAAGAGAAGATCTGCTCCCATTACTGGGAAGCCACTATGAGGACAGCGAGGAAGCACTTGCACAGGTGGCAGCGACTTGTGAAAATCCAGGAGCAAATGGCGAGAGAAAATATAGGACTGAGTTTGTGGCAGTGCGCTTCGGAAATGTGCTGGGAAGTAATGGATCTGTTATTCCGTTGTTTAAGAAACAGATTGCCAAAGGCGGTCCGGTAACCGTTACCCATCCGGATATCATTCGTTATTTCATGACCATTCCGGAGGCGGTAAGTCTGGTGCTTCAGGCTGGAACCTATGCCAAGGGCGGAGAGATCTTTGTGCTGGATATGGGAGCTCCGGTGAAGATTGATACACTGGCAAGAAACCTGATCAAGATGTCAGGACTGACACCGGATGTGGATATTAAAGTGGAGTATACAGGACTTAGACCCGGCGAAAAGCTTTATGAAGAAAAGCTGATGGCTGAGGAAGGTCTGACTAAGACAGATAATGATCTGATTCATATTGGTAAACCGATTCCGTTTGATACAGATGAATTTTTATATCAGCTTGAAAATCTGGCTGTTGTGGCTTATGGAAATGATCCGGATATCAGAAGTTATGTGGAAGAGATTGTACCGACTTATCATGCGGCGAAGGATGATTTGAAACTGCATGGGGAGACATATAAGAAGTTGTTTGAAAAAGCAGTGAATAAATAAAAGCAACTTTGAAGTTTGGGAGAGAAAAAGATGCAAAAAATTGATTTAACAGGAAAAACAGTTCTTGTAACAGGAGCAGCAGGATTTATTGGTTCCAATTTAGTAATTGAGCTTTTTAAGACAATTAAAGACATCAAGATTGTTGGTATTGATAATTTAAATAATTACTATGATGTATCCATTAAAGAATGGAGACTAAAAGAAATTGAGAAATTAAATGGGCAGTGGAGCTTTGTGAAAGGTGACATTTCTGATAAAGCGATAGTTGATGAAATCTTTGAGAAGTATAAACCAGCAGTAGTAGTGAATCTGGCTGCGCAGGCTGGTGTACGATACAGTATTACAAATCCAGATGCCTATATTCAGTCAAACCTGATCGGATTTTATAATATTTTGGAAGCTTGCAGACACAGCTATGATCATGGAGCAACAGGGGTAGAACATCTGGTTTATGCCTCTAGTTCTTCTGTGTATGGTACCAATAAAAAAGTTCCATATAGTACCGAGGATAAAGTTGACAATCCTGTAAGTTTATATGCAGCTACGAAAAAAAGCAATGAACTGATGGCTCATTCTTATAGTAAATTGTACAACATTCCATCAACCGGTCTTCGATTCTTTACTGTGTATGGACCGGCAGGAAGACCGGATATGGCTTATTTTGGATTTACAAACAAGTTACTGAAAGGTGAGACCATTCAGATTTTTAATTACGGAAACTGCAAAAGAGATTTCACCTATGTGGATGATATTGTTGAAGGCGTAAAACGAGTTATGCAAGGAGCTCCAGAGAGAAAAAATGGAGAGGATGGTTTACCGATTCCACCATATGCAGTATATAACATTGGAAATCAGAATCCAGAAAATCTTCTGGATTTTGTAGATATCTTACAGCAGGAACTAATTCGGGCTGGAGTACTTCCTGAGGATTATGATTTTGAAAATCATAAAAAATTAGTTCCGATGCAGCCTGGCGATGTATCTGTTACATATGCAGATACAGAACCTTTGGAAAGAGATTATGGATTTAAACCAAGTACACCACTTAGAGAAGGACTTAGAAAATTTGCACAGTGGTATAAAGGATTTTATGCAATATAAGAATGGAGATGCGATATGAACAGAAAAATAGCAGTAGCAGGAACTGGATATGTAGGTTTATCACTAGCAGTTTTATTAGCACAGAAGAATGAGGTAATAGCAGTAGATATTATTCCTGAAAAAGTAGATATGTTAAATCACAGAAAAAGTCCTATTCAGGATGAGTATATTGAGAAATATCTGGCTGAAAAGAAATTGAATCTTACTGCTACATTAGATGGTGAAGAAGCATATAAAGACGCTGAATTCGTTATTATTGCTGCACCTACGAATTATGACAGCAAGAAGAACTTCTTTGATACATCTGCTGTAGAAGCTGTAATCGAACTAGTAATGAAGGTAAATCAAAATGCTATTATGATCATAAAAAGTACTATTCCAGTAGGATATACAGAGTCAGTAAGAAAAAAATATAACACTGATAAGATCATATTTAGTCCAGAATTTCTTCGAGAATCTAAAGCTTTATATGACAATTTATATCCAAGTAGAATTATTGTCAGCTGTGATGAAGGTACACGTGAAAAGGCAGAAATTTTTGCGGGACTTCTTCAGGAGGGAGCTATCAAAGAAAATATTGATACGCTTTTTATGGGCTTTACAGAAGCAGAAGCAGTGAAATTATTTGCGAATACATATTTAGCTCTTAGAGTTTCCTATTTTAACGAGCTGGATACTTATGCAGAAATGAAGGGATTAAATACCCAGGACATAATTAATGGAGTATGTTTGGATCCGAGAATTGGTAGCCATTATAATAATCCTTCTTTTGGTTATGGCGGCTATTGCTTACCAAAAGATACGAAACAGCTTCTTGCAAATTATGCGGATGTTCCGCAGAATATGATATCAGCCATCGTGGAAAGTAATAAAACTAGAAAAGATTTTATTGCAGACCGAGTTCTGGAAATTGCTGGTGGATATGAAGCAAATGATTCCTGGAGTAAGGGGAAAGAAGGAAATGTGGTTGTAGGAGTATATCGTCTTACTATGAAAAGTAATTCTGATAATTTCCGTCAAAGCAGTATCCAGGGAGTAATGAAGAGAATAAAAGCAAAAGGTGCAAGCGTTATCATTTATGAGCCAACATTGGAAGATGGAGAAACATTTTTTGGAAGTAAAGTGGTAAATGATTTAAATGAATTTAAAAAATTGAGCCAGTCAATTATTGCAAATAGATATGATAGTTGTTTGGATGATGTGAAGGATAAAGTTTACACTAGAGATTTATATGGAAGAGACTAAAAAAGTATAGGAAGATAGAAAAATGGCATTTAAAAATAATGGAAGATTTAAAAAATTCCCGAACAAAGTATGGCTTGCATCTCCTACTATGCATAATGGTATCGAAATGAAATATGTTCAAGAAGCATATGATACTAACTGGATGTCTACAGTAGGTGTTAATATTAATGAAGTTGAAAAAATTGCAGCAGAGAAAGCAGGTGTTAAGTATGCAGTTGCTTTATCTTGTTGTACGGCGGCACTTCATCTTTGTGTAAAATTTGCCGGTGAAAAATTGTATGGTAAACCACAGATCGGTCATGGTGCTGTTGAAGGAAAAAGGGTATTTTGTAGTGATATGACTTTTGATGCTACATTGAATCCAGTTGTATATGAAGGGGGAATTCCTGTTTTCATTGATACAGAACGTAATTCATGGAATATGGATCCTGAAGCACTGGAAAAGGCATTTGAAATGTATCCGGATGTTAAATTGGTGGTTTCAGCCGAGCTTTATGGCTTTTCTGGAAATATTAAAAAAATTAAAGAAATATGTGAGAAACATGGGGCACTTCTTATTGAAGATGCAGCTGAGGCAATGGGAGCAACTTGGGATGGACAACAGTGTGGGTCTTATGGGGATTACGCGGCAGTATCTTATAATGGTAATAAGATTATTACGGGAAGTTCTGGCGGATGTCTGTTAACTAATGATTTGGAGGTCGCAAACAAAGCCAGAAAATGGTCAACACAAGCGCGCGAGGCAGCTGCATGGTATCAGCATGAAGAAGTTGGTTACAATTACAGAATGTCAAATGTAATTGCGGGAGTAATTCGCGGACAATATGAATTTTTAGAAGAACATATTAGCCAGAAAAAGGCTGTATATGACAGATATAAAGAAGGATTGAAAAATCTTCCAATTCAGATGAATCCATTTGATGAGCAAAGATGTAAACCAAATTATTGGCTTAGTGCAATGATTATTGAACCTAGTGCTATGTGTAAACAAATACGTAGTGACACAGAGGCAATATATATTTCTGAAAAAGGGAAAAGTTGCCCAACAGAAATTTTGAAAGCAATATCTGATATTAATGCAGAAGGAAGACCTATTTGGAAACCAATGCATATGCAGCCAATGTATAGGATGAATGAGTTTGTGACAATATCTGGTTCAGGTAGAGCAAAAACAAATGCCTATATACAAGGTGGAATAGAGGATATCGGTGCAGATATTTTTGAGAGAGGTCTTTGTTTGCCGAGTGATAATAAAATGACACAAGATGAGCAGAATAAAATTATTAATGTCATTAAAGCATGCTTCGAGTAAATTTAGTTAGCAGCAAATGTAAGGGAGAAAATTGTGGCTAAAAGGAAGAAATTGTCGGTTTGGTCTGGAATTGCTATAGTATCAACTGCAATTGTTACAAATATAGTTAAGAAAAAATCGGATAAAACTACATATAAGTCTGTAAATATTAATCCGATAAAAAAACGTAAAAAGGGAATATATGAAAGATATATTAAAAGGGTTCTAGATGTCATTTGTGCAGTTGGAGCGATCATTGTTTTTAGTCCAGTATATCTAGGAGTGGCAATACTAGTGAAATTCAAGTTGGGTTCGCCAATCCTGTTTACGCAAGATCGTCCTGGATTAATTGGTGCGGATGGAAAAGAAACTGTTTTCAAAATGTATAAATTTCGCACTATGACAGATGAAAAAGATGAAAACGGAAATTTGCTTCCTGATGAAGTAAGACTTACAAAATTCGGAAAATGGTTAAGAAATACTAGTTTAGATGAATTACCAGAGGCATTTAACATTCTTAATGGAACTATGTCTGTTATAGGCCCTCGTCCTCAGCTCGTCAGAGATATGGTGTTTATGAATGAGGAGCAAAGAATGAGACATACTGCAAAACCTGGTCTTAGTGGTTTGGCACAAGTTAATGGACGGAATGCTATAAGTTGGGAAGAAAAACTGAATTGGGATTTGGAATATATTAAAAATATTAGTTTTGTAGGAGATATTAAAATTATTATAGCTACAGTAAAAAAGGTTTTTGTTAGGCATGAGGGAATTACTCAAGCCGATATGGCTACTGCGGAGGATTTAGGTGACTATTTGTTAAGAACAGAGAAAGTATCAACTTCAATTTATGAAGAAAAACAAACCGAGGCAAGAGATATTTTGAATCATAGAGATAAGAATGATGAATTAAGAATAAATGCAGTAAAAGAATCAGCTGAATCTAAAAAGTATTCAGTATTAATGTCTTTATACAAAAAAGAAAAACCTGAATATCTTAGTATGGCACTAGATTCTATGCTCAATCAGACAGTGAAACCAGATGAAATTGTTTTGGTAGAAGATGGACCACTTACAAAGGAATTGTATGATGTTCTTGAAAAATATCCAATGCTTCATAGAGTAAAAAATGAAACGAATTTAGGATTAGGTTTAGCGCTTAATGTTGGCTTGAAAGAATGTCGAAATGAGCTTGTAGCGCGTATGGATACAGATGATTGTTCAAAACCAGAGCGGTGTGAAAAACAGCTTGCAAGATTTTATGAGAAACCATATTTAGCAATTGTAGGATCACATATTGATGAATTTGTTGGTAATCCGTCAAATGTAGTTTCGCGTAGAATTGTACCTACAACATCAGAAGAAATTTATAATTTTGCAAAGAGACGTTCTGCATTTAATCATCCGGCTGTTATGTATAGTAAAACAGCAGTATTGGAAAATAATGGATATGCTGATTTGAAGAGAAACCAAGATGTAGATCTTTTTGGACGTATGTTATTTGCTGGATATAAGGCTGAAAATATTGATGAAGCGTTATTGTGGTTTAGAAGTTCAGATGAATTGGCAAAGAGAAGAAAAAGTTGGCAAAATACGTGGAGTTATATTGCAACGATTCGAAAATTTTGGAAAATAGGTTACAGTTCATTTGTAGATTATGCAACAATTGGTATTGCACAAACCGGTATGTATTTAATGCCTGTTAAGTTACAGAATTTTATATATAAGAAATTTTTGAGAAAATAATTTATATCAAAATGATGGGGCTATAATTTTATGAGTATAGAACAAAAAATTAATTATCAATTGAATAAATATCCTGCAATGAAGAAAGTGATTAAGCGAGTCTATCAGACTGGTATGTATGCTGTTTCTAAAAAAATAAAGTCTGAAGGAAATATTACACGAATTTCTCCAGATGACAAGGAACATGAATATTTTTTTGGATATTACGATAAATCACCATGGGATATTACGGATAGATATATGCTTTGCATGAAGGCAAATGACACCTGGTCTGATGTTTCACCACACGAAAAAGCAGATATTTTGCTTATTGATACACAGAAAAATGAAAATGATTTAGGAAGGGTGAAAAAAATTGCAGAGACGAGAGCGTGGAATGTTCAACAGTCTTGTATGCTCCAATGGCTTGGACCAGATTTTAGCAGCAAAGTACTATACAATGATTATAGAGAGGGAAAGTATGTTTCGGTTATTTTGACTCTTGCAACAATGGAAGAAAAGGTAATTCCAGCAGCTGTATATAGTGTTAGTAGAGATGGTAAGTTTGCACTTACTTTAGATTTTAGTCGTTTATATGAACTTCGCCCAGGTTATGGTTATTATAATGTTCCAGAAAAGACTAAAGGAATTGCACTTCCAGACACCACAGCTATTTGGCGAGTTGATCTTGAAACAGGAGAAGTTACCAGTGTTCTTAAGTACACTGATTTTGCAAATTTTCAACCGAGAGCGGAAATGAAAGAAGAAGGTTCAGTTCATAAGGTAAATCATATTATGCTTAGCCCTAATGGGAAAAGATTCATGGTCTTGTATCGATGGTTTTGCGGACAGAGAAAATATACAAGATTAGTAACTTGTAATGTGGATGGAACAGATATGTATGTCCTTTCTGATGATGATATGGTTAGTCATTGTTTCTGGAAGAACAATAGCGCTATTTTAGCTTTTGAAAATAAGAAAAAAACTGGTCCGGGATATTATCTAATGAAAGATAAAACCGATAAATTTGTGCACTGTTGGCCACAATTTTCTAATGATGGTCATCCAAGTTATAGCCCTGATGGAAGTTTAATAGTTACAGATTCTTATCCTAATAGAGCAAGAGTAGCTAGTATTAATTTAATGGACGGTAATGAAAAGAAAAAAACGAATACTACAATAGCGAGAGTATTTGCCCCATTTAAATATGATAATGATACTAGATGTGATCTTCATCCTAGGTGGAATCATGCAGGGGATAAGATTTGTTTTGATAGTGTTTTTGAAGGACATAGAGGTTTATATATTGTGAATTTGGAACGTTTAGAGGATCAAAAAGAGTGTAAACGGGATGAACTGATGCAGATGAACAAAATGGTTAGTGTGGTTATTCCCACACATAATAGAGCCGATTTGCTTCCAAGAGCAATAGAAAGTGTATTGAATCAGACATATTCAAATCTTGAAGTTATTGTTGTTTCTGATGGTTCTATTGATAATACGGAGGAAGTCATAAAAAAATATTCAATCAAAGATTCTAGAGTTAGATTTATTGCTTATTCACCAGCAAGAGGTGGTAATGTAGCTAGAAATACGGGAATTGAAGCTTCGCAAGGTGACTATATAGCTTTTTTAGATGATGACGATGAATGGCTTCCTAGGAAGTTGGAAAAGCAAGTGGAAGTGCTTGATAGAGATGACAAAATTGGTTTGGTTTATACCGGGGTACATATTATTTATGTAAATGAAAATGCTGAGTATAATTCGTTGTCGAAGGAACAGGGGGATTTGAAAAAAAGGATTTTAATTGACAATTGTGTAGGTACAACTTCAACAGTTATTCTTAGAAAAAGTGTTTTGAAAAAAAGTGGAACTTTTGATGATAAATTAAATGCACTCCAAGATTTTGATTTGTGGATACGTGTTGCTCAATATTCAAATATCGGAGTAGTTCCAGAACCAATGATTAATTATTATAATTACTTGGGAAAAAAGCAAGTTTCTGCGGTAACTCAAAAATATATTGATGCTTTTGCATATATTAATGAGAAATACGTTTTAGAAATGGAAACATTAAGTGAAGATGAGAAATACCAGAAGCAGGTTGAAGAGAATTTTTTACTTGCAAATAAAGCAATGAGAAATGGGGAATCAAAAACAGCTAGAAAGTACCTAAAAAAAATATTGAAGCATGGTTTTTCCAAAAAAGCTTTTGTATATTATATTTTATCTTTTGCTTCATATAAGACTGTTTTAAAAGTAAGGAGTTTAGTGGGGTAACGTTTTATATGATTAGTGAACGTTAATAAAAGAGGGCTTGATTTTAATTATATATATTTATGATGAATTTATGTGCATATTTGAGAATGTATATGAGCATTAAAACGAGGAGACTAGTTATGACTAAAAAAAAAATATTAATGGTAACAGGATCTTTGCGAATAGGCGGCATGGAAAATGTTGCTATGAATATAGCAAGATATATTGATAGAAATCAATTTCAAGTAAATTTTGTAGTATATGGACCTGAAATAGGAGAATATGAAGAAGAGGTAAAAAAAATTGGAGGGGAAGTTTATCATATTCCGTTTCCAAGAGAAGGAGCAATAAAATATTGTAAAGCATTAGAAAAAATAATGAAAAATACAGGACCATATGATGTTGTCCATTCACATAATTTGTTTCCTTCGGGAATGGTCATGAAAATAGCACATAAAGAGAAGGTTCCTGTACGTATAGCTCATGCGCATACTAACAGAGATGATACTCATTTAAATTTAGTAAGGAAAATATATCAAAAATGTATGAGAAAACTTATGTGGAAACATGCCACACAGTTGTTTGCTTGTTCAGAAAGGGCCGGAAATTATTTGTTTCAAAGTAAATTCAGTGAAAATGGTTTTGTAATGAATAATGGTGTAGGGACAGAAAAATTTCTTGTAGATGAGAGCAAAAAAAATAGGTTAAAAAAAGAATTTAATATATCATCAGAAAAGATAATTGGTCATACAGGACGATTTGTGGAAGTTAAAAATCATGATTTTCTAATAGACGTTTTTAAGTCTATTTGCGAAAAGGGAGAAAATGTGAAATTGCTTCTTATTGGTGATGGATCATTGAAACATGCGATTGAGAAAAAAGTACATGACTTAGGTTTAGAAGATAGAGTGATTTTTACGGGAATGAGAAATGATGTACACGATCTTTTGGCTTTGATGGATGTATATGTTCTACCATCAATATATGAAGGTGTTAGTGTTTCACTTATGGAAGCACAGGCTGCTGGAATCCCTTTTGTTGTGTCAACATCTGCATACTCTGATGAATCTAAAGTGACAGGATATGGAGTTGCGGTAGATCTGAATAAGGGAATTGAGGCGTGGGGGAACGCTGTTATTGAACAAATGAACCGTGGAAAGTTAAAAAATGCAATACAAATTGTAATTGACAAGGGATACGATACTAGTACAGTGGTTAGATTTGTTCAAGAAAATTATTATATAAAATGAGGGAGAACTGAGTATGAATGGTAATGATTCTATAATAATGAAAACTGTTAAAAAAGCTTTTTCTATGTTTGGAACGGTTGCGCCTGAGACTGCAACAAAGATATTATTTAAAAAATATTTAGGTTACAAGTTAGATTTGAATAATCCACAGACATTGAATGAAAAGTTACAATATTTAAAATTAAGGGTATACGCAGGAAATACATTGGTAACACAGTGTGCGGATAAATATGCAGTTAGAAAATATGTTGAAAAATGTGGATGTGGGAATACATTAGTTAAGTTACTTGGAGTGTGGGATGACGCTAATGAAATTGATTTTAAATGTTTGCCAGAGAAATTTGCTATAAAATGTAATCATGGAACTGGTTCCAATATAATATGTACAGATAAATCAAAATTAAATATTGAAAAGACTAAAGCTTTATTGAACAAATGGATGAAAGAAGATACTGGACGTCAAAGAGTTGAAATGAGCTATAGTAATATTAATAGAAAAATTATTGCAGAAAGTTATATTGAAACGACGGATGGCAAACCACCAAAGGATTATAAAATCTTCTGCTCATATGGAGAACCCAAATTTTTGTTTGTGGCGAGTGATAGATTTAATGATCAGACAAAGTTCGATTACTTTACACTTGATTGGGAGTGGATTCCAGTTAAGAATGGTCACCCAAATGCAGGTGCTCATGCAATAAAATGTCCAAAAGGATGGAATGAAATGATAGAGGCGGCCAAGAAGCTGTCAAAACCATTTCCATTAGTAAGAGTTGATTTTTATTATGAAAATGGAAAGGTTATTTTTGGAGAGTTGACTTTTTTACATTTTGGAGGATTAACACCATTTGACCCATCTGAATATGATTTGAAACTTGGGAAATTAATTGATAATGATATTCGGGAGGGAATGAAACAGTTAAGAGAAGTTTAATTTGAATAGAATTAATAATTTTTTCTTAATCGAAATGATTGTATTTAATGTTGAAACAGATTGAGTTTTCTTCATATATTGCATGGATATTTAATGATACGTGAAGGAGAAAAAAGAGTAAAGCCCTATTTGTTTGCTGCGGCTGAATAATTTCTTACCTACAACAAGACGAATGAGAGGGAAAAAGTTATTAGTTATTCAATGGAACTTGAATTAGTGTGACTGATTAATCGAGAAATACGAAAGAATGGGTGTGTATATTGTGTGAAATTAGAGTCTATTTTCAGAAATGATATATATGTTTATCAAAAATTATATGATTTCGTAATCGGTTAATTGTGAGCAAAATAAATTGTTTAATTTAAAGGAAAGGCATATCGGATGAATGAACAGAGTACTTTGCTCTTATATATAACAATTATTGTTATTACATCTATTTTGGGGAGTTGTACTCAAAATAGATTTATGACTATTGGGGTTGATCTAAAAGTATTTAAAAAGATACCATTTATTTTTTCGTTCTTTATATCTTGGTTTTTTTTCGCTTTTGCAGGGATGAGTAACGATTATCTTGAGTATCAACATATTTTTAATGTTTCTCAATTTAATAATTTTAGAAAATTGTGGATTGAACCTGGATTTGCTTTGTTAAATGCGATAATAAAAATATTTGTTTCTGATCCAAAAGTGGCAATTGTTTTTATTAAGACTATTATATTAATTTTAGTTTATAAAGTCGTATATGATTATCGCCATAAAGTTCCAGTGGGAATGGCAATATTAGCATATATGTGTATGGCATATTTGGATGCTTTCTGTATGATTAGAATTCACTTAGCCGCTGCTGTAGTTCTATTTGCAGTTGATTTATATGATAATTTTGATAAAAAAATAATAAGCGTACTACTAATATTATTAGCTATGTCAATTCATTATAGCACGTTTATTTTCTTGTTTGCTGTTGTATCGTTTTTGATTTGTATCAAAAGGAATCGAGTATCAGTACTTTTTTATTTGACATTTCTTGTAATTATTTTTGTATCAAGATTTATTGCTGTTCCAATTATTAATTACTTGACGTCAAATGTTCCTATTTTAATGAAATATGGAGCAAAGTATACTAGTATAACAAAATCAGGAAGTGGAATAGTTCAATATTTACTTCATATACCTTTCCTATATATTTTTTATGCATTATGGAATCATATTAACGATAGGAAACGAAGTGATAATAGAATGCTTTTAATAGGCTTGATAATGGCACCTTTTTCATTATTCTTTGGAACTATGGGATATACATTTGAAGTTATTGGGAGAAGTTTTGTTTTCTTTTTATATATTTGGATGTTTGTGTTACCGAGATATTACGCTATTCAGAGAGAAGAACATAAAAAGGATTGGTTATTAGTTGGCTCCTTAATTTGTGTTTTACTATTTTTTAGATTATTTATTTATCTTCAGTCGGGGTCATTAGAATCTTCTGGGATAATGAATTACTACTTTATGTGGCAGTGAGGAAGATTATGAAAAATAAAATTATTAAAGAGTATGAAAGAGCAGAAGAATTCAAAAAGAATTCACTAATAAAACGACAACCATTGGATAAAAGATATTTATTTTTGTTAAGACGAGCAACTTTTGAAAAAAATAAATTTCTTCGTTGGTACTATGAACGGAGACTTGTAAGAATGGGAGAAAAGTATAATATTGAAATATCTTCACATTGTAAAATTGGAAAAGGATTATATTTAGGACACCCTGGATGCATTACGATTAATCCAGCAGCACAATTAGGAGAGTATGTATGCTTGCATAAAGGTGCAACAATTGGTGTGGAAAATAGAGGACCATTAAAGGGTGTTCCAACCATAGGAAATTGTGTTTGGATTGGGATAAATTCCATTATATTTGGTAAAGTGACAATTGGAAATGATGTACTTATTAGTCCAAATACAGTGGTAAATAGAGATATTCCAGATCATAGCGTAGTGTTTGGAAATCCTTGTCAGATTAGACATAGAAGTCGTGCGACTCAAGGTTATATTAGTGATGCTATTTACGAAAGGTATTTTGGGGATGGAGAGAAGAGCAATAGTAATAAATTATAGGAATATGGCGGTTGGGGGAATTGAGAATTATGCATATCAAATAATGAAACATGCTATGAAGGAAGATTTTGATGTGATTTGGTTCTCAGATCCAACTCCAATAGTGTCTAGCATTTATGATGATGTTTTGAATTCAAAAAAATTAACTATTGTAAAATGTGACACGCATAAATTTAATTGGTTTAAACATAAAAAATTAAGTCTAAATAATTATGAAAGAATTGTTCTGTTATCTTTTTCGTTTTTTGATCATTTGAGAATTCTCGAGTTGATAAAAAAGGAAAAATTAAGAAATGCCGTTCCTTTTTTGATAACACCTCATTTTACAGGGGGATTAATTTTCCCTGAACAAAATTTTAAAATTTTGCGAAAGGTTATTAGAAAGAATGTTGGAAAAGAGTATTTTCGCTGGGTTAATTCTGGTGAAATGCTTTTTTTAGCACAAAACCATATTGATGCAATTGAGAATGCCTATAATTTTGTAATTGATGATAATTTGAAAAGAATGGCGCCAGAGTATGTTGAGAGAAGAGAATTTATTGAAAACGAAGTATTAGAAAAATTTTCTCCTTTTAGAATAGTATCTGCTGGCAGGTTTGAATTTCCACATAAGGGGTATGTTTTAGGTCTGATTGATGCGGTTGCAAAAATTATAGATGAAAAAGAAGATATTGAACTTGTTATTGTTGGCGATGGAAGAGATAGAGAGCAAGTAGAGGAAAAAATTAAGTCATTGAATCCAGTAGCTAAGCCGAGGGTGAAGCTTTTGCCGATGATGCCGGTTAAAAATCTGTTAGACCTATATCAAAGCTGTAATTTGTCAATAAGTGTTGCCGGTTGTGCATCTATGGGAGCACGTATTGGATTGCTTACTTTGCCAGCCAGACATTATACAAATGCATGTGAGGTTTATGGCTTTTTTCCGGACAGTAAAAATATGACAACTTCAACAAAACCAGGATATGATGTTATTCCATTTATAAAAAGAGTGCTCAACATGAATGCGAAGGAGTATTTAAATCTTTCTAGAGCAGCATATGATTCTTTTGATGATAAAAAAATAAGTATTAATGATTTTATAGATATGAATAAAGAGTATTTTCCATATATACCATCAAAGAAAGTTATTAGGAAATTTAAGATAATATATTATCTTGATAAAATTGTTTTTTATATTAACAAACTTGAGGGTAAAAAAAATGAATAGTCAAAAAGTTACTTCTAATTTGATATGGCGATTCCTTGAACGGTGTGGAGCACAGGGCGTGACATTTATTGTATCCGTGGTTCTAGCAAGGCTATTAGATCCGCAAACATATGGAATAATTGCTTTAGTCACTGTGTTTACATCAATATTGCAAGTGTTTGTTGATGGAGGTTTGGGGAGTGCTTTAATCCAGAAAAAAGATGTAGATGATCTTGATTTTTCGACTGTTTTTTATTGTAATTGTGTATTTTGTTTTATATTATATGGTTTAATTTTTCTTTTAGCACCTCTTATTGAAACGTTCTATGAAATAGAAGGACTTACAGAAATAGTTAGGGTTTTGAGTTTGACAATTGTTATATCTGGTGTAAAGGGAGTTCAGCAAGCATATGTTTCAAGAAACATGATTTTTAAACGATTTTTTTATTCAACGCTAGGTGGAACAATAGGTGCTGGTATAGTAGGTATTCTGTTAGCATATTATGGATTTGGAGCTTGGGCTTTGGTGGCACAATATCTATTTAATATGTTGGTGGATACTTTTATTCTATGGATTACTGTAAAGTGGCGCCCAAAACTAATGTTTTCTTTCAAACGATTAAAAAAATTATTTGGCTACGGTTGGAAAATCCTTATTTCTAATCTTATAAATACAACATATAATGACTTACGTCAGCTGTTAATTGGAAAAGTATATACAACTGAAGAATTGGCTTTTTTTAATAAAGGCCAGCAATTTCCAAGTTTAATT
>OLFX01002367.1_pt1 | contig 15994 bp, 10 predicted proteins | sample 1605091 | NCBI WGS metagenome assembly OLFX01 (sample SAMEA3888906, study PRJEB22519) | human gut metagenome | biome: human gut; feature: human-associated habitat; material: faeces | place: Denmark | collected 2012 | reverse complement strand
AGATTTGCGAAGCAAATCCATCGAGATGAAGCGAAGCGGAATCGAGATGAGTTTTCGGTGTGGATTAAAGAAAAACAAATCGGATTTGTATGAAGTTTTGAAGGTACATACTTATTAAATATGAATTATTTAAGACATCCAATGAGATGTCTTTTTTTTTGTAAAATAATAAAAAAATAATGAAATAATAATTAAAAACTGCTATAATGTTTTCGGTTACTTATCGAAAACATTAATTTATTAAGGAGGTTGTTATGGAACAAAAGAAACAGGAGCCAATTCGTGATGCGAGACAGCTTGGAACGGCCAAGATGCTTATTCTTGGTTTGCAGCATATGTTTGCTATGTTCGGCGCAACAATTCTTGTGCCTATTCTTGTATCAGGATATTTTCAGAAGGCTTGTGGGGAGCCGCTTACCAGAGGTCTTTCTGTATCGGTTACCCTATTTTGTGCAGGCTTTGGCACGCTTATATTTCATCTGTGTACAAAGTTTAAGGTACCGGCTTTTTTGGGTTCGTCATTTGCTTTTTTAGGAGGCTTTTATACTGTTGCAAACCTTGACAGTGGTATGTATGCAGATATGGCTGTCAATGATAAGGCCGCGTATGCGTGTGGTGGAATATTTGTTGCAGGTATGCTTTATTTCGTACTTGCACTTATCATTAAGCTGGTTGGAATTAAGCGTGTAATGCGCTTTCTTCCACCTGTAGTGACAGGACCTATTATCATATGCATTGGTCTTTCACTTGCCGGTTCAGCTATCAATAATGCTTCAACAAACTGGGTTCTTGCAATTATTGCACTTGGAGTTATAATTATTTTCAATATATGGGGAAAGGGCTTATTTAAGATCATTCCTATTCTAATGGGAGTAATTATTTCCTATGTTGTGGCTCTTATTATGAATACTGCTGGAATTACTAATCCTGATGGTTCCGCAATTCTTGATTTTACATCAATTGCATCATCTGCGTGGGTCGGAATACCTAAATTTCAGTTCATGAAGTTTGATATTACGTCCATTCTTGTTATGGCGCCTATCGCTATTGCGACTATGATGGAGCACATTGGCGACATGTCTGCTATTTCTGCTACAGTAGAGCGGAACTTTATTGCTGATCCGGGTCTTCATAGGACACTTATAGGTGATGGAATTGCAACTGCATTCGCAGGAGCCATCGGAGGACCGGCTAATACAACATATGGTGAGAATACAGGAGTACTTGAGCTGTCTAAGGTATATGATCCGAGAGTTATCCGTATTGCGGCTGTTTTTGCTATTGCACTTTCGTTTATTCCAAAGTTTTCGGCTGTAATATCTACTATGCCATCAGCGATTATTGGTGGAGTTTCATTTATGCTTTATGGAATGATTTCAGCAATAGGAGTTAGAAATGTTGTTGAAAACAAGGTAGATCTGACGAAATCAAGAAATCTGATTATTGCAGGTGTTATTTTTGTATGTGGTCTTGGCTTTGGAAATGGACTGACATTTACTGTAGCAGGAACATCAATTACACTGACAGCTTTGGCAATTGCAGCTATCGCAGGAATTTTCTTAAATGCTATTCTGCCGGGAAATGATTACGAGTTTGGAAAGAATCCTGATGGAGATGCAAGCAGGGGTGTGTATATGATGAACACTGACAATGATGAGGAAGAGGAATCATAGAAGTTAATTTGTATTTAGACTGATTTGTTAGTTGTAACAGTAAATAATTTAACAAACATTAAAAAGATATTAATAATATTTTACTTGATAAAGTTATATATATTCTCTACAATAAACTGGTATGGTGTATTTTCATAATTCACTTTACCAGTTTTTTTTAAGGGGATTAGATTTAATGGACAGAAAAAAGATATTTTGGGCGATAGCTTCTGCTTTTATAGCTATCTTGAGCATATGGACTGTTGTCTCACAGAGCAAGCATTTTTCGTTTGAGATTCTTATGAGTTTTATCAGAAATGCAAATAAAGGCTGGCTTTTTATGAGTTTTGTTTGTACGTTTGGGTTTATTTGGTTTGAAGGCTTTGCTCTGGTACGCATGGCAAGACACTTTGGGTATAAAACCAGCGCGATTGATGGTACTGTGTATGGTGGAGCCGATGTGTATTTTTCGGCTATTACACCATCGGCATCGGGAGGACAGCCAGCCAGTGCGTATTTCATGATAAGGGATGGCATACCGGGCTATGCTGCTACAGTGGCCTTACTGATTAATCTTGTTATGTATACACTTTCACTTTTAACAATTGGCTTACTATGCATGATTTTTAAGTATCCATTGCTGAAAAATTTCTCAGGTATTTCGCGGATATTTATATGTTTGGGGATTGTGGTGCTGATTTTTCTGGCTCTTGTATTTTATATGCTGCTAAGGAAGGGAAGCATACTATACTCAATTTGTGATAGTCTTATCCGGCTTTTTGAAAAAATACATATAATACGGCATGGTGACAGGCTTCGAATAAAGCTTAAAAATACTATGAAAGAATATCAGGAGTGTTCAAACAGTATCACAGGGCAGACCGGGCTTCTCATCGAGATTTTCTTTTGGAATATAATGCAGAGAGTTTCACAGCTTTTGGTATCGTTTATGATTTTTATGGCAGTCGGCGAAGGCGTAAATAAGGCAGTTGATGTGAGTGTGATACAGTGTTTTGTGGCGATGGGCTCCAATTGTGTGCCTATACCCGGTGCTATGGGCGTGGCTGATTATATTATGATTGATGGGTTTAAACAGCTTGTTGGTAGTAATGCAGCAAATATGGAGCTTTTGTGCAGGGGAATGACATTTTATGGAAGTGTCATAACAAGTGCTGTTATTATTCTTATTGGATATATAATTAGAAAAAAAGTAGCAAAATAGTCTAGTACTTTTGCACAATAATATATTGTTATATTTGTTAAAATGTGTTATTATTCTATAGTAATATATTAGATATTTTTTATGAAGGTATTGGACAATGAGTAGCAATGATAGTACTGCTAAGGAGCAGAGCTTTCTATTTAATGTAAACAAAATATTTCTTGTCATCCATCTGCTGATGCTATTTATGTTTTCATCATTAGGTGTAGATTTGATGGCAGGAGTCAGTCTGATCAGCATATGCTTTTATTTCCTTGCATTCAGTCTGACAAAATCTGAAAAACTGAGCATATATGTTTATAGTGTGGCTGTTGAGATATTGCTTTATATGATACTTGCGGTGGTTTGTCTCGGAATTCAATGTAATTTTCAGCTTTTTTTGATCGATGCAATGTTTTTTCTTTTTTCCATGGATTATGTGGTCCTCAGGAAGAAAAAAAAGAATCATGTTGCCATTCTGCTTTGCTGTGTATATGCTATTGCTCTGATTATTCTTTATATGCTTGATGGCTTTTACGCACCTTTATATAAGTTGGATTCTGTTGTAATTAAGAGTATTTCTATTGCTATGATTTCTGGTGTAGTTTTCTTGATAATAACATGTATGATGTGCCTTTTGCATTTTATGTCTTCCGAGGAGGGGGCAATGGAAAAGCAGGCACAGTTTGATGCGCTGACGGAGCTTCCAAATCGTTTCTATATGATGGCAAAGCTTAAGAATCTTTTTGAGGCTGAGAAGCAGGGGGAATATTTCCTTGCAATGATTGATATTGATGATTTTAAGAAAATTAACGATTCATTCGGACATAATGTAGGAGATGATGCACTTAAGATGCTCGCTCGTACTATCGTAAACAAGGCTCGAGGTGTTGAGCTTAGCTATTGCAGATGGGGAGGAGAAGAGTTTTTACTTCTTGGCAAATGTGTCGACGGAGAGGTGCCTAAGAATTTTCTCGATGAGCTTCGTGTGGAGATTAATTCAAAATCCTTCTGGACATCTAAGGGCAGCGGAAGGATGACAGTGACCATAGGTGCAGGGAAATATAAAGTGGGGCAGGATTACAAGGAATGGATTAATTTTGTTGACAAACAGCTTTATGTCGGAAAATGCACCGGTAAGAATAAGGTTGTATGCTGAGACATATTTCAAGGCTTTGACATATTTAAATGAGCTGTAATCGTTGCTGGTCACACTGTTAGGCGTGAACAGTCACAATCGCATTGAAATTATATTGAAATTACAAATTTTAGTTGCATGAAGTCAATAATTGTGATAAAATATTGTCTGTTCGTAAGACGCCGGCATGTCGGAATGGCAGACGATGCAGACTCAAAATCTGTTGGGCGCAAGCCCGTGTGGGTTCAAGTCCCACTGCCGGCACTATTTGCAAAACCCCGTAAATCCAAGATTTTCAGTAAATCAAGGGTTTGCGGGGTTTTTCTTTACTTACAATCTTTCAAAAAATTAAAGGAATCAGGGTACTTTTAAGAAAAATTTGCCCCAAAATTGTACTAAAAAAGGTACCCAAAAATCTGCCATATAGGCTGTAATACCAGATAGTAAACAGGAGCATTATGATGATAAAAAAGATTTATAAAAAATATGAAATTATATTCAATGTTATATTTTTCTCGATTTTCCCGATTACGGCTTTTTATCTTATGGAGTTCTACGAACATAATCCTTTTGAAGAAGTCAGATTTATGGCGGGATTTTTTAATATTATTTTGTTTGAGCTGATTGCCTGGATTCTTTATTTTGTTACGGGCAGGGCGAAATGGGCACTTCGTGCAGTTTTTATTGTGGCCATGGTTTTTGGACTGATTAATCATTATGTTATGCTTTTCCGCTCGACTCCTTTTGTTCCATGGGATATTTTTTCAATTGGCACGGCGACAAGTGTTGCATCCAATTATGATTTCGCACCGACTGCAGGAGTAGTTGTTGTTACAGTTATATTTATAGCTCTTATTATGCTGATGCATTTTGTTGATTTCAGAATTAAGTGGAAATTCAGGTTCAGACTAATTCCGACAGTGCTTGGATTACTTGCGCTGTGCCTGTTTGTGAATGCCCTGCAGGATGAGGATTTCCAGACGGACAATTACCTGTATCCGTTTCTATTTACACCTGCATATATGACAAAGGTGAATGGAATGGCGGTGACCTTTGCGATGGATCTTAAGTTTGTGGCGGTTGATAAGCCTGATGGGTATAGCAGACAGAAAGCTAAGGAACTGCTTGACAGCTATGCCGGTACAGATGATAATACTGCAATTACAGATAAAAGTGATTATCCGAATATTATAGTTGTGATGGATGAGGCATTTTCAGACCTGTCAGTGCTCGGTGATTTTGATACAAATACAGACTATATGCCGTTTGTGCACAGTCTTGAAAAGGGCAATGAAAACACTATAACAGGATATCTGAATACGTCTGTATGCGGTGGAAATACCGCCGATACTGAGTTTGAGTTTCTGACAGGCAATACGATGGCTTTTCTTCCGGTAGGAAGTATTCCTTATCAGCAGTATATAAAGAGCACGACACCTTCCCTTGCAAGCTATTTAAAAAGCATAGGTTACGCAACGTATGCACAGCATCCGTACTATGGCAGTGGATGGAACCGGGATACGGTCTATCCTCTTTTGGGATTTGACAATCTTTCGTTTATGCAGGATTATTCTAATCAGAGGTTTGTGCGCAAATATATAAGTGATGAGACATCCTTTGACAGGATTATTGAGACCTATGAGAACAAACCGGATGGTCAGCCGGCATTTATATTCAATGTCACTATGCAAAACCATGGTGGATACACGGATACCTACTACGGCTTTGACAATACTGTGACAGCGGATAAGCTCAATAATTCTGCACTTGACCAGTATCTTTCTTTGATTAAGATGACAGACGAGGATTTAAAGAACCTCATTGAATATTTCTCAAATGTGGATGAGAAAACTATAGTGGTATTTTTCGGTGATCATCAGCCAAATGATACTGTGGCGAGCTCTGTTCTTGCAGCAAATGGCATGGACTATAATAATTTATCAAATGAAGAGCTTAAGCTGCGTTATCAGGTGCCGTATGTTATCTGGGCAAATTATGATATTGATGAGGCGGCAGGAAAAGACACGAGCGTTAATTATCTGGCTGCAAACGTACTTAAAGCGGCAGGTGTGCCGACAAATGACTATCAGAGCTTTCTGCTAAAGCTGCAGGAGGAGTATCCAATTATATCAGCGGTACGCACGGATAAAACTGCAGATAAGACATTAGATAAAGCATCAAATAAATCAGACAAGGCAACCGGCAGCAAAAAGAAGCAGGCCGATTCGGATATGCTAAACGATTATAAGCTTTTGCAATATTACAGACTGTTTGACTGGGAGGATAAGTGATGAATTTTGTTAAAAAGCATCCACTTTTGACAGCGTTTTTAATTCCATTTTTCATATGTATAATCATTTGTATAGGAAATGGTGTATATCCATTTGGCGATTACTGCCTTTTGCATATGGATTTGTATCACCAGTATCTGCCTTTCTTTAATGAGCTGTGGGAGAAACTGAGAAATGGTGCGAGCCTCATGTATACATGGAATATCGGGCTTGGCAGTGATTTTGTATCGGTATTTGCCTATTATCTGGCGAGTCCGTTAAACTGGATTGTGGTGTTTTTTCCAAAGAGCCATATTATTGAGTTTATTGAGCTGCTAATCATTTTTAAGATTTCGCTTAGCGGAGCAACATTTTTCTATTTTTTGAAGGAGCATTTTGTACTTCTTGGAAAGGATAACAGATATCACGATAATACATTTGTGCCGGCATTTGTTTTTTCTACGGCATATGCACTTTCCGGCTTTGTAGCTGCGTATAGCTGGGATGTCATGTGGATGGATGTTGTGGCGGTTGCACCGCTTGCGATAGTAGGTCTTGAGAAGCTTGTGCGGGACAAAAAGCCGGTGCTTTACTATGTATCACTGGCACTTTGTATATTGTCAAACTATTATCTGAGCATCATGCTTTGCATCTTTTTGGTATTCTGGTTTGCATGGCTTTTCTTTACGCAAAAGGGCGGTAAAATGGCTGCAATTGTGAGATTTGCTGTTTACTCGCTTTTGGCTGGAGGCACTGCGATGGTGCTAATCATTCCGGAGCTTATCATTTTAAGCTATAGCGGTTCGTCGGGCATCGAGTTTCCAAGGCAGATAGAGTGGTATTTTAATCTCTTATCGGAGGTCGGCAGGATGTGCACGACAGCAAGCGTCTACGAGGGGGCAGAGAACTGGCCGAATCTGTATGCCGGAGCCTTTAGTGTGATGCTTTTGATACTGTTTGTGCTAAACAAAAGGATTAATTGGAAGAAAAAAATAGCTCCCGTATTGTTTGTGTTGTTTTTCATGGCAAGCTTTGCCAATAAACAGCTTGACTTTATATGGCACGGACTGCATTTTCCGGATTCGCTGCCTGGCAGACAGTCGTATCTGTATGCATTTCTTGTATTGACCATAGGCTATGCTACAGTAAGAAAGTGGCGTGGCATAAGACTGTGGCATGTTGGTGTGGCAGTGGTATTTGCATCGGCGCTTATGGCAGTAAGCACGATGTTTGCCGATGAGGATGTGACAGAGTATTATGCAGTTATCATAAGCATATTGTTTGTTGCGCTGTACGGCATTATGACAGTACTTTTAAAGCTTGCTGCAAGGAAAAACAGGGAGCTTTTGATGGTCATAACATGTGGTATTGCGATTGTGGAGCTGGCTGTCAATATGGCTGTGACAGGACTTGGATGTACCGGCAGAAGCAGCTACAATGCCAATGTGGACGATATGCAAAAGGCACTTAAGCTGGCAAAAGAGGATGCAGCTGACAACGATGTACCATTTTACAGGGTTGAGGATACAGGCCGACTTACTAAAAATGATGGCACACGATACGGCTATGCTTCTGGAACACAGTTTTCTTCCCTGATGAATATAAATGTGAGCCATTTTTATCAGGCTCTTTATATGGAGGGAGGCAAGAATTTCTACTGTTATAACGGTGCCACACCTGTCACGTCAGCCATGCTTTCGGTCAGATATATGGTTACAAAATCAATACAGCCACAGAATGAGCTGACTACACTTGTGGAAAAATGCGGAAATCACTATCTGTATCGGAACAACTATACGCTTCCGCTTGGTTTTATGATGGATGAGGGAGTGATTGATGCGTGGAAGCCATCATCGTCATCGAAAATCTATTCGATTAATTCCCTTGGCAGGCTCCTTGGCGCAGCAGATGATATGCTGACCCTGACAGAGTGCACTCAGGACGAAAATCCGGGAACTACGACTCTCACCTTTGATCATGACGGATATTATTATGCGGCATACGATTCGTGCAGCACTGACAGTCTGACCTTCAGCCACGGAGAGTATGAGACCACATACTCGAAGACCACTCACAGGTATCTGTTTGACCTGGGATACGTGAAGGCGGGGGAGACGGTTTCCGTCACAAACACTGATGCCGATGCTGTACGATTTAATGTATACGAGCTTTCCATTGCTGCAGTTGAGAGTGCTTACAATACACTCAATGAGCAGACACTCTCGGTGGATGATTTTTCAGATACACACATAAGCGGACACATAGATGTGAAGCAGGCAGGACAGCTTGTACTTTCTATTCCGAGTGAAAAGGGATGGACTATGAAAGTGGATGGAAAGGATGCTGAGTATGAGGATTTTTCCGATACATTTGTGAGCATTCATCTGGATGAGGGAGAGCATGAGATAGAGCTTTATTATGAGACACCGGGGCTTAAGGCAGGTGCAGCTATAAGCGCAGGCTGTGTGGGTGTTTTTCTGCTGCTTTTATTATTGCGTCAAATAGTTAAGAGACGCAGCCGTTTAAAGTTTAAAGCAAACAGTGACAGATAGCGAATGCACTGACAGACAACGCATACTGTTCATTTATGCGAAACACAGAATGTTCAAATTGTAATAGTATAATTCAATAATAAAAATAAAACAGGAGATTAACAAAATGAACAAACAAAACAAAAAAATCGCACAGGAAAAAAGAAGAATCGAGAGAGAGAAGGCAGAAAAGAAGGCAAAGGTTGTGAATCTGCTGAAATTCTGGGTGCCGGTAGTGGCAGTCGTTGTGGTAGTCATAGTGCTAATCTGGGCAGTTGCGACATCGGGCGGTTCATCGTCAAAGGGCACTGATGGTACGCAAGCTGCATCACAGACCACGGAATCTCAGGCATCCGAGACACAAAGCAGTGATTCACAGACAGAGGCAGCAACACTTAATACAGAGGCTGACACGGTTGCAGAAAATGGAGATAAGGTAAATATTGACTACACCGGATATATGGACGGTGAAAAATTCGAGAGTGGAAGCACTGATGGACAGGGCACAGACCTGGTGCTTGGCTCAGGCAGCTATATAGATGGCTTTGAGGAAGGAGTGGTAGGTCACAAGGTGGGAGAAACCTTTGATTTAAACCTTAAATTCCCGGATGATTATAAGACAAATACAGAACTAGCTGGAAAGGATGTTACGTTTGAGGTGACTCTTAACGGTGTATATAAATAAAGAGGATAACACACATATATGGAAAAATCGTTTGAAGAGATACTGGTACAGTTTTATGTTGACCAGTACAGGGAGAATGCGAAGAGAAGTACAGGTAAGCCTGTAAAGCTGGCACACTATATTCACAGGCTCAATAGTAAAGCAAAATCAATTAAATATGCGCGATTTTCAAAAAACGAGACAATAGCACTCGACAAGCTGCATCAGGAAATAAAAAGGCTTGCATTGATCACCTACTATTCCAACAATAAGAATGCAAGGCAGATTTTAAATAGAGAAATCCTTCCGCAGCTCGTCAGGGTGGATATGGAGCAGTTTGATGAGAATGAGGCAGAGTATCTCACAGAGGATTTTTTAAAGCTTTTGCGCAAGGAGTATATAGGTGCGATATGTACAAGGAGCATGAAGGCGCTTTACAATGAGTACCGCAGCAAGGAGCTTAGAAGAGAGATTGTCACGCTGGTTCCGGCACGGCCGGAGCTTGAGTTTCCAAAAGCACAGAGCATGAAAAGGCACTTCATACTCCATATAGGCCCGACTAACAGCGGTAAGACATATCAGGCGCTTGAGAGGCTTAAGCTGGCGCAAAACGGAGTTTATCTGGGACCTCTTAGACTTCTGGCACTTGAGGTATATGAGAAGATGAATGATGCAGGCATACCATGCACCATGCTTACAGGCCAGGAGTGTCTTGAGGTATCAGACAGCAGAATTACAGCATCGACAGTGGAGATGCTTGACTGTGACAAGGAGTATGATATCGCAGTGATTGATGAGGCACAGATGGTTGCAGATGATGACAGGGGACATTCATGGACCAGGGCAATTCTTGGTACACTTGCAGGAGAGATTCATATATGCATGAGTCCGGTGGCAAAGGATGTAGTCATTCATCTGATTAATCTGTGCCATGACGAGTATGAGATAAGGGAGTATGAGAGAAAGACAGCTCTAAAGCTGGAGGATAAGCCTTTTTCATTTCCACAGGATGTGAGAGAGGGCGATGCCTTTATCGTCTTTTCAAAGAAGTCGGTACTCAATATAGCAGGGCGTCTGGAGGAAAACGGCATAAAGCCAAGTGTCATATACGGAAGTCTGCCACCGGAAATAAGGCGCAGGCAGATGACGCTTTTTAATGAGAAAAAGACACAGGTTGTCGTGTCAACAGATGCGATAGGAATGGGACTCAATCTGCCGGTCAGAAGAATTGTATTTCTGGAGGTGGAAAAGTTTGATGGAGTATCAAGACGTCCGCTTGTCATCTCTGAGATAAAACAGATAGCGGGCCGTGCAGGAAGATTTGGTCTGTATGATACAGGCTATGTGACAGCTTTGGGACAAAAGAATCTGAATTATCTGAAGAATACGCTAAATATACCGGAGCAGGATATTGATATAGTAAGTCTTGGCTTCCCGCAGGTGCTCCTTACAATGGATGCGCCGCTTGATGCGATAATTAAGCTCTGGCATGAGGCAGAGCCATCAGCACCGTTTAGGAAAATCAATGTCGATGAGATATTGTTTTTGTATGGATATGCGTATAAGGAGCGATACTTTATCGCAGATTTTGATGACAAATATCTGCTTTATAAGATGATTACATGTCCTATAGATATAAAGGACAGGGAGCTTGTCAGACAATGGCTGCGCTACTGCATGTCGTATACATCTGATATATCTCTCGACAAGCCTGATAAGCATTCAAAGTATCAGGGGCTCATGAAATACGAATCCTATTACAAAAAGCTTGATTTGTACTATCAGTTTTCAGTCCGCATGGGCAAAATTGTGGATGAGGACTGGCTTGAAAACGAGCGCGACAAAACACAGGCAAAGATTATGCAGCTTCTGTCAAAGAGCAAGGATGAGTATATTATCAGATGCCGGTATTGCGGCAGAATACTTCCGATTGGAAATTCACGCAATATATGCAGAGACTGCTACAGCATGATACGCAGGTAGCAGCCGGTTTATATTTTACGGTCAAGTCGTTGAATTTAGCTGTCCAATGTGGCATAATAAAAATAAGACCAAAATATGAATGGAGGAAGTTTTTATGGCAAACAATGAGTTACAGATTGCCGGCTCACAAGGGGAACTTAGAATCCGTCCTTACGAGCACCACGCAAAGTATTATGAAACAGATCAGATGGGTATAATCCACCATTCAAACTATGTCAAGTGGATGGAAGAAGCAAGACTTGATTTGATGGATCAGATAGGACTCAACTACAGGCAGATGGAGGATATGGAAATCATAAGTCCGGTGCTGTCGATATCGGTAGAGTATCACAGTATGGTACATTTCGATGACACGGTCGTCATCTACACAAAGCTGCTTAAGTATAACGGAATAAAGATGGAGCTTGAGTATGTCATGAAGAGACAGGCGAGCTTCGCACCACTGCAAAAAGCAGCCATTGCTTTTTGAACAAATCCGGCAAACCAATCTCATTAAAGAGAATGTATCCGGAATTAGATACAAAATTTTTTGAATTTAAAGAGGCATAATAAAATGATACAGGATAGATTAAAAGCATTGAGAAGCGAGATGGAAAAGAGGGGCATCTCGCTGTACGTGGTACCTACTGCTGATTTTCATGAGTCAGAGTATGTAGGAGAGCATTTTAAGGCACGCAAATATATTACAGGCTTCACGGGCTCAGCAGGTACCGCAGTCATCACTATGGATGAGGCCGGACTATGGACAGACGGCAGGTATTTTGTGCAGGCGGCTGCGCAGCTTAAGGATACCACTGTAAAGCTGTTTAAGATTGGCGAGGAGGGCGTACCGACAGTTGATGAGTATATAAAGGATACTCTTTCGGATGGCGGTGTAATAGGCTTTGACGGCAGAGTGGTAAATGCCGCATGGGGCAAAAGGCTTTCTGAAATCGCAAAAGAAAAGCACGGCAGCATGTATGTAAATGAGGATCTGATTGACATTATATGGACTGACAGACCACCTATGTCAAAGGCACCTGTCATGATTTTTGACAATAAATACACCGGTGAGGATATAAGCTCAAAGCTTAAAAGAGTCAGAGAGCAGATGGCACAAAAGGGTGCAACACTTCATCTGATGTCATCACTTTACGATATCGCCTGGCTTTTAAATGTCAGGGGAGGCGACATAAGCTATGTGCCTGTAGTGCTTTCATACCTGGCACTGTCACAGGACAGCTGCATATGGTTTTTGCAGGAAGAGGTTGTGACAGAGACTCTTAAGGCATACCTCGATAAGAATGGTATACAGACAAGACCTTACGATGATTTTTATGAATATGTGAAGCATATTGATGAAAAAGAGACAGTGCTTTTAAATACATCGATTGTAAATTACCGCATCTGCGACAGCCTGCCGGATGGTGTTAAGGTGATTGATGCGGAGGATCCTACAGTTGTCATGAAGGCCGTAAAGAATGAAGTACAGCTTGAAAATCTGCGCAAGGCGCATTTGAAGGATGCAGTTGCGATGTGCAAGTTCATGTACTGGCTTAAGACAAATATAGGTAAGATACCTATGACAGAGATTTCGGCTTCAGATTATCTTGCATCGCTTAGAGCTGGGCAGGAGGGCTTTCTTGATTTGAGTTTTGCCACAATATGCGGATATGCTGATCATGGTGCTATTGTGCATTACTCTGCAACAGAGGAGTCTGACAGGCAGCTTAAGCCTGAGAGTCTTCTTTTGGTTGATTCAGGCGGACATTATCTGGAGGGAACCACAGATATCACGAGAACCTTTGCGTTAGGACCGGTGACTGACGAGATGAAGGATATGTTTACGAGAGTGTGCCGCTCAAATATGAACCTGGCAAATGCAAGGTTTAAGGAGGGCTGCTCGGGACTAAACTTTGATATTCTGGCAAGAGAGCCTTTCTGGGAGATTGGCATGGACTACAATCACGGCACCGGACACGGTGTGGGCTATGTGCTCAATGTGCATGAGGGACCAAACAGCTTTCACTGGAAGCAGTACCCGGGCAGAACCGCAGAGCGTGTGATAGAAGAGGGTATGGTCACTACAGATGAGCCGGGCATCTATTTAGAGGGTAAATTCGGTATTCGTACAGAGAATGAGCTTATCTGCCGAAAGGGTGAGAAAAATGAGTATGGCCAGTTCATGTATTTTGAGAATCTGACCTATGTACCGATAGATCTCGATGCGATTGATCCAAATCAGATGACAGACAGGGAAAAAGGATACCTGAATGCTTATCATGCGAGAGTTTATGAGCTTGTTTCCCCATTTTTGAATGATGAGGAGGCTCAGTGGCTTAAGAAATATACAAGAGCTATTTAACATTACTGCCTGCACTGCAGTGTGACCGGCAGCGATTACAACAATATTAAGTAATAAGGAAAGTATAAAATGAGTGAAAAGCTTGTACTTATAGACGGACACAGTATTTTAAACAGGGCATATCACGGACTTCCTGATCTGACCAATTCAGAGGGGCTTCACACAAATGCAGTCTATGGATTTTTGAATATCATGTTCAAGATTCTTGACGAGGAAAAGCCTGACTATCTGACGGTGGCATTTGATGTGCATGCGCCGACGTTTCGTCACAGAATGTTTGATGCGTACAAGGGCACGAGAAAGCCTATGGACGAGGAGCTCAGGCAGCAGGTGCCTATGATAAAGGAAATGCTTACCGCTATGGGCATTAAAATCGTGGAAAAGGAAGGCTATGAGGCCGACGATATACTTGGAACATTATCTGTCAGGGCAGAAAAGGCCGGTATGGATGTCGCCATCATTTCCGGAGACAGAGACCTTTTGCAGCTTGCGACTGACCATGTCATGGTAAGGATTCCAAAGACAAAGAAAACAGGAACCGAGATAGAAAACTACAATACAGCAGATGTTATCGAAAAGTACGGCGTCACTCCAAAGGAGTTTATCGATGTAAAGGCTCTGCAGGGAGATACGTCTGATAATATTCCCGGGGTACCCGGTATCGGCGAAAAGACAGCAGGCGCACTTATAGCAAAATATCACTGTATAGAGGCAGTACATGAGGACGCTGAGAATGTAAAGCCGCCAAGGGCTTCAAAGAATATAGTGGAGTACTGGGAGCAGGCGCTTATGAGCAAGGAGCTTGCGACAATCATACTTGATGCGCCGGTTGACTATGAATTTTCTGATGCAAAGCTTAGTGGCGGAGTAGAGTCACTCTACACTGAAGAAGCCTTTTTACTGTGCAAGAGATACGAATTCAAAAACATACTGTCACGGTTTAATGTGGAGGCTCCTAAAAACAATGCCGAGGAGCATTTTGTGATAGTAAGGGACTTAAAGATTGCAGAGAGTGTGTTTGAGAAGGCAAAGGGCAGGGAGGTCGCTTTTGCGGTAGTACCGGGAGAGTCTTTGGGAAACAGCGAAAGTGATGGACAGCTAAGTCTGTTTTCGGAGCCGGTTTCGAACGATTATCTTGCTGTTTCGATTTGTTTTTCAGAGGAGGACATTTATTTTATCTGTACAGGTGATGAGATTTCAAGCAGCTTCCTGGATGAAAAATTAAATACCCTGGAAGTAAAGTCATGGATATCACCGGATTTAAAGAACAATCTGCACAGATTTAAGAGCAAAGAGATAAAGGCAGATGACAGAGGCAGATATTTTGACATGATGGTGGCTGCATACCTTATCAATCCGCTTGTCGGGGAGTATCCATATGATGCGGTTGCAAAGGACTATCTGGGGCTTATGCTCTCATCTAAAAAGGATTATCTGGGAAAGCTTGATTTCACCCGGATGATGAAGGAGGATGAGAAAAAGGCAGTGGACTGTGCCTGCTACGAGGTTTATACTGCCTGGAAATCAAAGCCGGTTCTTTTGCAGAAGCTAAAGGAAATGGATATGCTCACTCTTTATAAAGATATCGAGCTGCCACTCGTTTTCGTACTGTATGATATGGAAAATGAGGGTATAAGGGCTGATGGAATAAAGCTTAAAGAGTATGGAGACAAGCTTGCTGTTTCGATAACTGAGCTTGAAAAGAAAATATATGAGGCAGCAGGTGAAGAGTTTAATATAAATTCGCCAAAGCAGCTTGGAGTCATTCTCTTTGAAAAGCTTGGACTGCCAAATGAAAAGAAGACAAAGACCGGTTATTCTACTGCGGCAGATGTGCTTGAAAAGCTGGCACCGGAGTATCCGATTGTCGCGGATATATTGGAATACAGACAGCTCACAAAGCTAAAGAGCACATATGCTGACGGACTTTCGGGATATATTGCATCCGATGGCAAAATCCATACTACCTTAAATCAGACAATCACTGCGACAGGCCGTCTTTCAAGCACAGAGCCTAATCTGCAGAATATCCCGATAAGGATTGAGCTGGGCAAGCTTATCAGAAAGGTATTTCTGCCTGAGGATGGAGATCTGTTTGTTGACTCAGACTACTCGCAGATCGAGCTTCGGGTGCTTGCGGCGCTTTCAGGAGATGAAAGGATGATAGAGGCCTTTAAGAATGGTCAGGATATCCACAGAAGTACAGCGTCC
>OLFX01002363.1_pt1 | contig 16022 bp, 14 predicted proteins | sample 1605091 | NCBI WGS metagenome assembly OLFX01 (sample SAMEA3888906, study PRJEB22519) | human gut metagenome | biome: human gut; feature: human-associated habitat; material: faeces | place: Denmark | collected 2012 | reverse complement strand
AGGAAGCTGTAACTGACACGCACGTGATGACGATGAGGAAGGGGAGCGTGACGTCTCTTAGTCCGTAAGGCGTTGCCAGGCGAAGTGTTTCCTCCCAGGCAAAACCTAGGTACAAAGCTGTAATTATGGTGAAGGGAGCATCGTTTGTGTTTGTCGATTCGCCGCCTTTCAGCTGCAACGCGATATACGTCATTCCGCCGGCAGAAGCGGCTAACGCCATACCGTACAACCATGGTCGGTATGCCCCCCATGTCTGCATATCCGTTGCGGCGGGAATGACGCATGCAAATGCAACAAGGATAATGAGTACCATTGCCCATCCCGGGAGTAATGTTTCAGGAGTCGCATCGTTTTGGGCAGAGGCATTCGGTGCGTCCGACATGTTGGTTTTTATTGGGGTCGTCTTCGACTCGGTATTCAAGAGCGACATGAATTCATTCTTATTGCCTACGCCTAGTTTTTTATATGACCGCTGTAGAGCGCTACGAACTGTTGCGGGTTTGATTGACAACTGGTTCGCAATTTCACCTGAGGTGCGGCCATCGGCGAATAGCTGGGCAATCTCGGCCTCTCGCGGCGCCAGCCCTGCTTCTTGAAATAATCGATCGCGAGTTTCATGCTGCGCTTTGCCGCCATCGCAATCTTCTTGTGTTTCTGCGGGGATTCTTCTGGTCTGTTGTGTCAGTAAGAAGACGCAAAACAATGAGGTTGCTGTAAGAAGAAGCGTAAAGCCTGGATGTGCCAGGATACTAACGTGCACAACCCTAACCAAGGCTCCCCAGATAATAACGCCTATGGAAAATGATCCTATCAAGAGACTTGGAAAACTAGTGCTGGGGGCGAGATGACACGGCTTGTCGGAACGGTAAAGCGCTCGAAGCGCAATGAGTGGCAGAGCGAAAATGGCGATACAAATAATCAGCGCAAGGAGCGAAGAGATTGGAACTGCAGCGTATTCGTATGCCATTGCTGTCGTTTGACGTACTAGCAATCCCCATACCATCACTGTCCAACATAAAAGCACTCGCGCTTTTGGGTTGTCCATAGTGGGGCGTAGAGGGCTATCGATCATGGAAAAGATTGCGCCCGTGTTCAGGAGAAGGTTGACGGTAAGGCACCCGGCAAGTATCTCGAGAGCGGGGCTTATTATCCAAAGGAGGTTGCGGCTGTAAACAAAGGGGCCAGTGCCAAAGAAGCCGTGCGACTGGCTTGCATCGTTGAAAAAGAGCATGCTCAGCCAATCGATGCTCATAGGGGCGATAAGTGCTACGGCGATGATGGCGCATAGCACGAGGTTTGCCTTGGACTTACGGAGGACGTTGGTGATGCGGCGAGGCGGCATGGAATCAAGAGCTATGCCGATGAGAGCGCCCGCTGCAAACAGGGTTACCCCGGGACGTACGGCGGGGTTGCCGCGGAGCAGCTCCCCTTCGATGGCTTCAAAAGGGGCTGCAAAGAAGGCCGATGTGACAATCAGAAGAAAAAGGAGAGCAAAAGAGCTTGCTTTGGGCGCATGAACGCTATGGTTGTCGTTTTGAGGACAGTGGCCATCTTTCTTTTGACCTTGCTCGCCCTCTGTTGCCTCGTATTCAGCAGACACGTTTTACCTCCATCTCGATTTGCGGTAGGCAAAGCAACAGTAGCACAATTTAAAGTGGGCAGGGCGGGGTGGACGGTTGAGTAGGAGAGGTTTTCCGCCCCCGACTTAATCCTTATCCAAAAACAATAGAAGAGTTTGAAACATCCTGTCGCACGCGAGCGTATTCAGGGTGAAGGGCCCTTGAATGAAGCACGGCAACAGATGGGAGACGGTATGGATGCGGAGAAGTGGTTTAGGGAGGCGGTCGAGCGCCATCGCGATATGGTGTTCCGTCTTGCCTACACGTACCTGCGTGATCCGGCCGATGCCGACGATGTGACGCAAGACGTGTTTGTGAAGCTGCTCCGCAGCGGCAAGCGGTTTGAGGGCGATGACCATCTGAGGTATTGGCTGGTGCGGGTCACCATCAACGAATGTAAATTGCTGTTCAGAAAACCCTTGCGTCGCGTCGAGGATATCGAGGCGTACGCGGAGACGCTGCAGGCTCCAAGCGAGCGGCATCGTGATTTGCTGGTTCGCGTGATGAGGCTGCCCGAGAAATACCGTGTGCCCATGGTGCTGCATTACTACATAGGCCTTTCTACGGACGAGGTGGCGCGGGCGATCAAGGTTCCCGCGGCGACCGTGCGCACGCGACTCGCGCGCGGCCGCGCCCGTCTTAAGAGCATGTTGGAGGGTGAGAAGCGATGACGATGAACACGATGCCCGGAAAACGTTCGCGTGCGGATATGCAGGGAGCCTTTGAAGGCATGCACGCCTCCGAGGATATGTACGAGAAGGTGATGGCGCGCGCGTCGCATCGCGGGTGCAAACGCGGTGGCGCGCCCAAGATCGCCGTGGTGACGACGGTTGCGCTGGCGGTTGCGCTGGCGGCGGGCGACACGGCGTACGCGGTCCTTGGCGGTGACTTCTTCTTCCGCGGATGGGGCGACCATGGGCATGGTCAGGTGAACACGTGGACGGTGGACGGTGTTGACGGCGAATATAGCCGCACATTTGGGTCGATTGACGAGGATGCGCTCTCCGACGAGTTGAAGGCGTCGGTCGAGTATGCTGGCCGCGCGGTTGAAGCCCGTGGCTACACGCTGCTTGTGGAGAGCGTTCTTGTGGACGATCTTGGCTGCGGTGTCGCGACCTTTACCTTGAGCAACCCTGATGGCATCAAGATCAACCCGGCGTACGGCGCACCCGGCGACGTGGTATTTGACGAAGACTCTGACCTGCGTCTTTTGAGGACTGCCTTTGGCGACGGCACGTCAGCGAATGACGATGTGGTGTATGACGCCGAGGCTTCTACTGATACGGAGGTGCGGGGCACCATCTACTTCAACGCGTGGAACGGCGCGGATTCCGTGGCATCTGGTATCAAGTGGGTTCTTAATTTTAATGATGAGGATGTTACAACTGACGTCTTTGTGCCCGCGAAGACCATCAAGAGCCGTGAATTCAAAACGGCTGACGGTGTGAGGGCGATGGTGAGTCCGATTGCGATGGTCATCGATGACGAGAGCGTGATGGAGGCCCATGACGATCTATACGGGATCCATCCGTTAATCATCGATAACCTGTCGGTAACTATGGAAGACGGTACGAATCTGGTGATCACGGACGATGATGCTCGAGTCTACAACATCTTTGGCTCGTGCCTGCGCGGCGAGGACGGGGTTAATCTGGAGACCGTTTACCGTCCAACTCAGTTGTTGGTGCCGGAGATGATTGAAGGCGTGAACGCTTTTGGCGACCTGTGTCATACGGATGGGCAAAACGAGGCTTGGCAGGCGGAGTTTCTGCCAGCAGCGTAAGCAGATAGTTTGCGCCATCATGCTCAGGTGGTTGCGCTAGCTGTATTTTGGCCCCGGGCGTCGCGTGTTGCGCCCGGGGCCCTGCCGTTCTTTACGCCTCGATAACCACTTCGCGATCTTCGCGGGTGATAAGCCCCTTGACGGCGATTTCGGCGCCCAGGTAGCGCTCTACCAGGCCTGCGAGTTCCTCCGTGGCGGCGCGGCAATCCTCGATGCGCTCGGGGTCAACGCACTCCACAATAAGGAAGGCGTTTGAGGTGGCGTCGGTTAGCGCCGTGCGCACGCCGTCTCGCCAGTTCCAGCAGCGGCAGACCGCGCCGGCATCGTCCACATAACACAGCTCGCCGGGCAGCGTGGGGTCGTTGCTCGCATTCTCGCCTAGCGGCGTGAACTCGTCCCCGCCTTGGGTGATAAGCAGGCGCAGGTCGCCTTGGAAGGCGTCGATGTCCTCTCCGCCCAGGGGCAGCGCGTATGTGAGCGATACGGCGTTGTAGATGTCTACAGCGGGGGAGATACTTCCTACGGGATTGCCCTTGAGCACGCGTTTGAGCAGGTTCTCGATAGAGCAGCGGGCACCGCGCTTGGTCTTGAACTGCTGGTAGGCTTGGCGCCATACGCGCACCGGCGCGTTCTCGGAGAGCGTGGGCGATTCCAGGTGGCGCTCCGCCGCGGCGTTCGCGTGGGCGAGCAGCTGCCCTATCTCTTCTGCGTCCTCGGACGAGACCAGGTCTGCGGACTTCATTCCCTTGGCCACCACTACGCCCAGTGACGCACCGGGAAACAGGTCCCAAAACGAATCCTCGGTAACGAACTTCTTCATCTGCAGGCTCCCTTCCTATTCATCCGCCCCAAAACCTTTCGCTTTACGAGGGGCTAAAAACTAACGAGCGCTCACACGCCGGCCCCCTTCTTGTGTCCTACGGTGCCGGCACGTGAGCGCTCGCGCGCTGCCCCCATCCGGAGAAGGGGGCGTGTATGTCGCGGTCATTGTAGCGCTTGCTCCCGATCTTCGTCCAGATAAGCTGCGGCGGCGTCTAAAAACGCCTGCCCCGCGGGCGAGAGTCGGTGGCTGCGGCTCCAGATGAGTTCTACATGCGATGTGGGCGAGGGGGCAAGCGGTATGAAGGCAAGGTCGTCGTCCGCTGGTACGAGAGCGCCCCATCGATTGGTATCCGGCAGCTTGAGTGCGTGGTAGTCGTCCGTGCGGGCGGGGCCCACCGCGATGCCGAAGTCGACGATGCCGCGCGATAGATGCTCCGTCACATCGTCCGAGCTTTCGCTGCGAAACTTAAAACGGATGCCGGGGTGCGTGCGAGAGAGCCGTTTGGCAATACGCGCAATCGCCAGCGTGGCGCTCGTCTCGTTGCAGGCTATGCTTACCTCGCCGCTGGTGACATCGGGCGTCTTGAGTTCCGTTTCCGTCTTGTCGAGTAGGTCCGAGAGCTCTCGCGCGCGGTTAAGGAGCAGATGCCCCGCGTTGGTGAGGGAGATGCCATGGCTCCCGCGCTCTAGCAGTTTGCAGCCAAGCTCGTTTTCCAGCTTGATGATCTGGTGGGAAAGCGCCGGCTGGCTTATGTGCAGCTCCTCTGCCGCGCGGGTGATGTTGCCGGTTTTGGCTACGGCGATAAAGGTGCGGAGTTCCCTGATGTCCATGTGGTCGCCCTGCTATAACGCGTGCGAATGCCTAGCTATGCAGTATAGGTCTTTGTTATATCGCGCTGCACGCGATACGCTTGAACGGCCGATGGACGCTCGATTGTTAGGCATAGGGGTTGATCGTTCCGACTTTCTCCGGAGCCGCATCACGGACGCGCGTCGGCGTCTTGCGTAGAACGCAGCTTGCCCAAGATCGGGTTGCCTGCGGCGATGTGCGGCGCTACTATACATACCGATAGTATGTAAAAGGAGGGCCGCGGAGCAATGGCGAGAAACAAGCACCCCGAGGAGACGGTCGCAAAGATCCTTGATGTGGCGATGCGCTTGTTTGTGGAGCGTGGCTACGAGCAGACCAGTATGCAGAACATTATCGATGAGCTGGGCGGACTCACCAAGGGCGCGGTCTACCATCACTTCTCAAGCAAAGAGGAGATCTTTTTCGCAGCGATGGATCGCGTGACGGCGCCCGGCGTGGAGCGGCTGCGCAAGATTCGCGATGCGAAGGGGATGACCGGCCGCGAGAAGATTCAGGCGATGTTTCAAAACGGGGTCCGCGGCGTGGATTCGGCGTTCTTCTCGCAAGCCGACCCCGAGCTCGATCCCATGAAAAACCCGCGCATGCTCGCCACCGAGTATCGCGACCTGTTCGATATAAGCGCCCACGAGCTCATGCTGCCCGCCATCGAGCAGGGCATACGGGATGGAAGCGTCCAAACCGAGTATCCTCGCGAACTTGCCGAGACGATAGCCCTGCTCAGCAACCTATGGTGCGTGCCGGCGTTTTTCCCCGCGCGTGACGAGGAGGAGCAAAGGCGCCGCGTCGCCTTCATGAACGACTTTCTATCGGCCATGGGGCTGGAGGTCGCGCTGGATCCGCAGGCGAGCTTGGAGACATGGCGGCATCGGTGCGGAGGGCCCGTGCAGGAGAGCGTGCAGGCGAGCGCGCGGGCGGACGCGACAAGGGGTGCGCGCGCCGGTGAGCGGACGCAAGGCTAGCTTTGGGTGCATATGCGGACGAGGAACCGCTTCGGCGGTTTTTCTCGTCCCAAAAATACATACCACCAGTATGTATTGGGGGATGAAAGGGAGGATGCGTATGGGGGCGTTGGTCGAGAGGTCGGATGGGCGCACGTTTGCGTGCATCTTGGCGGCGCAGTTCTGCTCGCTGCTGGGGCAGGAGGTGCTGCAGTTTATCCTACCGCTCTATCTGTTGGATGTAACGGGATCGGGTGCGCGCTTTGGACTGGCGATCGCATGCGGCTTTGTGCCCTACACGCTGCTGTCGCCCGTGGGAGGGGTGCTGGCGGACCGCACGCGTAAGCGCGGCATCATGGTGGGCGTGAACGCGGCGCTGGTCGCCGTGTTGCTGGCGTTCCTTGCCCTCAAAGATGTCGGCGACCCGTTTGTGCTGGTAGTGTTCGCGACTATGGCGTCGTTTGTGGCGCAGGCGCTCTACCAGCCGTCTATCCAGTCCACGGTTCCCTTTGTGCTTGCGCCTGCGGACGCGCCCCGCGGGGTTGCGCTGGTGAGCCAGATTGGAAGCCTTACCACGTTGGGCGGCCCGGTGGTGGGCGCGGCGGTCTACGGCGTCGCGGGCTTGGTGCCGGTGGTTTGGATTTCGCTTGCAGCGTTTGCGTTATCCGGTGCGGTAGTGGCGGTTGCGGTGAGGTTTTCCTGCGAGCCTTCGCCGTGGGACGGCGGCGCGCTCGCCATGGTGCGCGACGACCTTGCAGAGGCTTTTAGATTTCTTCGCGGCAAGCCCCTTCTTCTAGGTGGCATGGCGACGGCAACGTTTGTGAACGCCTCTGCTGGCGCGCTTATCAACGTGGGGACCGTGTACGTTGTGACCATCACGCTTGGGTTTGGCGCGGCGTATGCCTCTTTTGCCCAAATGGCGATGGGCGCGGGCAGCCTTGTGGGCCATAGCTTGCTTGTGATGTGGCCGCGCCTGTTCTCGTTGAGAAAGTCGTCCGCTTATGTGGGCGGCGTGGCTGCCGCTATGACGGTTGCCGCCCTAGCGCTCTGTTCCATGGGATCGATGGGGCCCGCGACGGTGTTCTTGATCCTTGTTGCGAGCTACTCGTTCGCGACGATGAGCGGCGGCCTCATGGGTTCCTGCATGTTGGCGGAGCTGCAGTCCGGTGCGCCCGTGGAGTTGGTAGGTAAGTTGATCGCGCTTTTTATGACGCTGGTGAACTGCGCCACGCCGTTTGGCCAAGCTGTCTATGGGGTGCTGTTCGACGTTCTGCCGGCTTGGGTCATCGCTGCGGCGACCGCGGTCGAGTTGGCGGCAGTCACGGTGGCGTGGCGCTGCTTCTTACGCCGCAATCATGCGTAGTCGCCCCGAGCCGCGAGCGCGCGCAGGCGGGACGGCGCCAAGCTAGTGATGCGAGACCGCTCCCTTGCCGTTGGGTACGCGACGTCCCGCTTTGCCGGAGATATGGTTGAGGTCGATGGCCCATACGGCGGTAACGGATAGCTCGCGGTCGATGGCGCCCCCGATCTCGTCCTTGTATTCGGGAGCGTATTTCAGGCAGAGCAGGGCGAGCGCTCGGCGAATCTCCGCCATTTCGGTGACGCGTCGCACGGTACCCGTTGCGATAACGCTCGCGAAGCGTGTGGTGAAAAATCCCGGCTCGCCGTTTTCCTCCACAAAGACGGGTTCCATATCCATGGCGGCGGTGACGCATGCGCGTGGATCGCGCTCCCAATCATCGGTCTTCTGGCCGCCGGCGGCCCCCGTGTGGATGAGGAGCGTATCTTTGTCCAGCGCATATGAGAGGGGCGTGGCGTAAGGGTGTCCGTCCTCATCGACGGTGGCGACTACGCAGTACTCGGCGTCATGTAGGATCTCGCGCGCCTCTTCCTCGGAGATCGCGCGTTCGGGCAGCTGTTTCATGGGCTGGTGCATGATGGGTCCTTTCTTGTCGAGCACGGGGCAGCTTGGGTTCGGTGCTGTTTTGCGGCGTCTCCAGTTTAGAGCCCGCCTTTGCGACGGGGCCGCACGGGAAAGCTGAAAGGTATTTTGCAACGAATAGAGGGTGTGCACGTATAGTCTCATAGCAGTGGAAAAGCGAATGCCGAGCGAGGGGGTGATCGAATGGCGAGCGGAGATGCCGCGTTGGTGCGCAAGATTGTCCTTACCGGATCGCGTCGAAGTGCGGACAAGTTGATTCGCAGACACTATGACGACATCTATCGATTTGTCGCCCACCAGATGCGGGACAAGGACGATGCCCTCGACGTCACACAGGACGTCTTTGCGGCGGCGATCCGCGCGCTTCCGTCCTTCGACGTGCGGCGCGCTTCGTTTCGAACGTGGCTCTACCGCATCGCTGCCAATAAGGTCGTCGATTGGCATCGCTTCCGCGCACGTTCGGCATCGCTTTCCATAGATGAGGTGGAAATCGATCCTGCGGACGCGCGAGATGAGTACGAGGAGCTGGTCGATCGCTCTTGGAGCGAGGATAGGGCGCGACGGGCGATAGAGCTTCTGCTGGAACTTGAACCCAGGGTGCAGGCGGTGGTGCGCTTGCGGGTGTTTGCCGGTAGCAGCTTCGCAGAGATCGCGCAGGCGACCCAGCAAGGCGAGGCGGCTGCCAAGGCCCAATACTACCGGGCGGTCAAGACGATTAGGGCATGCATTGTACGGGAGGAGCGATCATGAGCAAAGCGGAATGGCGCGAAGGACTGAGTTGCGAGGAGCGCGATCGCGCCATTGAATCCATTCTCGATGTGGCGCTGCCCGCATGCGAAACGTCTCGTGGGCGTATGCGGGAGAATCTCGCCGCTTTATCTTTGCGCGCCCTGTTCTTTGGAATTGAGGACTGCGCGATTCTAGCGGTGATCATCGCCCTTGCTGGTGCGGTCCCTATGGCGTTCATGACAGAACCCGAGCATTCGGCGCTTGCGGTCTTTATGCTGGCCCCCTTGTTCTTCGCGACGCTTCAGGGCCTTGTTGCATGGAAGGATCGAGAAAGCGGAACAATCGCCTGGCGTGCGGTATGTCGTATGACGGTCCTCGAGCTCCATGCGGTCCGCATGCTGGTGTTTGGGGCGATGGCGATCCTATTCACCGTACCGCTGGCCGCTGCCGCCTGGATTGCGAGCGCGTACATGGTCTCGTTTTGGTGGATGCTGTCCCTTGCTGCGGCGAGCCTCGCGATTTTTGGGGCCTTCTCCCTTCTGCTTTTTCGGCTTAGCGCGGCAGGGCGAGCACGCGGGGCGGCTCCAGGGCTTGTCGCCGTGCTGGTGCCGATTATCGCCTGGATGCTTTTAGGCATGTTGTTGGCGGTACTTCCCGTATCCGCCGCGGCGTTGCTCGCTGTTCCCGCAGTGGTGTACTTTGCGGTTGCTGTGGTTGCGACGGTTTTATTCGTCCACCTTGTCACAGAGATTTGCACGATGTCCTCCGCTGAATACGCGTAAAGGAGATGCGCCATGCTTACCGTCGAGCACGTGACCAAGCGATTCAAAAGCAACGTTGTGATCGAGGACGCGACGCTTGCGTTTTCCAAGGGCGTAACCGGTCTGATAGCACCAAACGGGGCCGGCAAATCGACGCTTCTGAAGATGCTCGCCACGCTCACCTTTCCAACCGAGGGGAGAATCTGCTGGAACGGCGAGGATATCCATGCAATGGGGGAGCGATACCGCGCTGTGCTTGGCTACCTGCCCCAGCAGTTTGGATACTACCCAAGCTATACGCCCCGGGTGTTCCTTCGCTACGTGGGCGCCCTGCAGCGAATGGACAAGCGCGACATCGCACGCAGAACCGATGAGTTGCTTGAGCTGGTAGGGTTGGACGATGCGGCAGACCGTTGCATGCGCGAGTTCTCTGGCGGCATGATCCAGCGCATCGGTATCGCGACTGCGCTCCTTGCCGATCCCCAGGTCCTCATTCTTGATGAGCCCACTGCAGGGCTCGATCCACGCGAACGCGTGCGCTTCCGCAACATCATCCATGGGCTTGCGCAAGAGCGCACGGTGGTTCTGTCGACGCATATCGTGTCAGATATCGAGGCTATCGCCGGCCAGATCGTATTCATCCAAGGCGGCCGTGTTCAGGTGTATCCGGGAAGCGCCGCGCTCTGCGCCGAGCTCGCTGGAATGATATTCGAGATGCCGGTTCATGTGGGGCTTCCAAGCGCTTGCCGGGTGCTGGGAGAGCGGGAGCGGGATGGGCTCACGGTGCTTCGCGTGTATGCCAAACAGGAACCCGCGGGCGCACGTGCTGTTTCCCCCACCTTGGAGGATGCGTTTCTGGTGCGGTATCGCGAGGGGCGGTGAGGAAAATGACGGCGCTGAGCGCGGCGGTATCGCGCTCGCTTGGGTTGTCGCTGCTTGCGGAGGAGCTGCGCCGGATCGTTCGCATGCCCCTGCTTGTCGCGTTGCCGTTCACCTTCCTCGTCTTGAACGGTGCGCTCATCTTTGGCAACTTGTGGCTGTTTCCACATATGGTGGAAATCGCTTCGGTTGCGCAGCAGGTGGGCGTTCGTGTGGACCAGGAATTCTTGGATGCGGTGGCGGTGCGTCCACCGAGCGGCGCTCGCGATCAGCTTGCATTTTCCGTATCTCACGCCCAAGGTATCGTCGCGGCTTTTGATGCCGGCGAGACTGCTGCCGCCGCGGCGAGCGATATGGATACATCGCTGGCGTCGCGCTTGATGGCTTCGAAATATGCGGTCTGGGAAAGTCGAGTCGATGTTGTGCGGGCATCGGGACAGGAGTGGGATGTATACGGTGCTACCTACACGTTCGAAGTGCACCAATTCTTATTCGGCACGCTCGTGCCCGCGGTGATTTTGGAGGCTTCTTCTTTAGGGATAGCGGTGCTGCTTGTTATGAGCGAGTTGGACGAGCGGACGGGGGCGCGGTCTATCGTATTGTCGAGTCCTGTCGGGCGAGGCGTCGTCACAACAAGGCTTGCCGCATCCTTGATGTGGGCGCTGGCGATGTACGCCGTGCTAGCGGCTCTGACCTTCGGGGCAGTCGCCGCGCTATCCGGATGGGGGACCGGCATCGCCTGGGAAAGCAGTGTTTCGAGCTTGTTCAACGTTGTAGTGGACGGAGGTTCCGCGCGGCCGTTCGCGACATGGAGTGACTGCTCTGTAGGCACATACCTTATATGGTCTTTGCTTCTGGGATTGGGTTTCATGGTGCTGCTTTGCCTTGCGGTCCAAGTGGTCCTGTTGGCAACCTGTTGCAGTGCGGTCCGCGCCACCGTGACGGCTTGCGTGCTCTTGATGGCGCCGTTGGGGATACAAGCGGCCTGCGCGCTCAACGGGTGGCATACCGCCCGTGCGCTCATGCACGTCTTTCCAGCGCCCCTGCTTGCCGTGAGCGGCCAGTGGTTTACCGACCTGGGGCTTCGCTCGTTCATTCCATGGCAGGAAGCTGCGGCTGTGATCTGTGGCATCGCTGTCCTGTTGTGCATGCACCCGGTGCTGAGTCGCATGTGGTTCGATAAGGATGTGGCATAGATGAGCTTGTTTGCACAGGAGTTGAAGAAGATATGGCGCCCTGGCATCTTTGTGGCGCTGTTGGTATCTGGAATCGCTTTCTGGTTTCTTGTAGGACGGGGACCGGGGATAGCTGCATTTCCCAACGGGAGCCAGGCGACCTTCCACTTCGAGCTTGCTCAGGAGTGGGCAGATAGGTTTGGGGCCGCAATCGATGACGATGGGCTACGTGAGATCCGCGAGGACGTGCATTTGGCTGAAGAGGCGCTCGAGTCTGATTTGGCGACGCTTGAGGGGACTGCTGAGCGCGGTATTCGTACGCGTGCGGACTTTGACGCATTTTCAAACGAGGTGCTCGATCGCGAGTTAGAGGTGCAGCAGGCAGGGGGCGAGCCCGATGATGCGCTTAAGGAGGATATCGCGTTGCGTGAGCAGATACTTGCCCTGCCTTCTTGTGAACGGGTGTATGAGACGGATCTTTTTCTTCAGGCCTTGGAGGGTGAAGAGGGTGCCCGCGGATACCTGTCGCATATGTGGTTGCAGGATATCGAGACATACCTTAACCGTCTATCAACGTGGCTTGTGGTCGCGCCCGTCTTCGTGATGGCTCCTGCCGCGGCGAGTGATCGGCTGCATCACATGCGGGCAGCCCAATGGTCCTCGCGCGTCGGACGCAAGGTGTTCGGCGCGCAGCTGGCCACTGCGATGCTGTCGGCGGCGCTTGTCCTCATCGCAAGCATGCTAGCTTGGGCGATTCCCTTTGCCGGCGCCGGGATCGACGCCCTGTTGGGTTGTGCTATCTCCGGACCCTTGAGCGGTTATGCCTGCGGCTGTGATATGACGCTGGGGGCCTATATGGCCGCGCGCATCGCGTTGATGGCGGGCTTGGGTCTCGCTGCAGGGCTTCTATCTTTTGTCCTGGCTCGGATGAGTTCGGGCTATGAATGCTCTTGCGCGTTGTGCCCGTGTGCGCGGCTCTTGGGTGGCTGCTTGGGCCCACGCTGTTTGATCATGCGCTGTGCGAGCGCGCGGTGCCGGGGAGCGCCAACCCCTTCTCAACGGGTTGGCTGCCGGTGGGCGGGGAGCTGGCGTTTATCGCGGCTATTGCGATGGCGGCTATTGCTGCCTGCGTGTTCTCTTATATGCGAGAGGGTCGGCTCGATTTGAGGTAGCTGCCTGCAAAACGGCCCTCTTGCCCGCGGCGCAAAACCGTGCGAAGGGCGAGGGGCCGAGAACGTTGTGCAGGGAGGGCTACTCCTGGTTTGGACACGTTTCCGCGCCGGCACCGCGTCCCGCTATGAGCTCATCGTAACGGGCGATCTTGTAGTCAAGGCGGTCGAGGCCCTCCTGGACGCGCTCGAGTTTTTCAAGCGCTATCTCGCGCTGCTCGATGAGGATCTGCCTGCGCGCTTCATACGTGGCATCGCCTTCCATGAACGTCTAACAATGCTAAAGCTGGGTCCAATCATAGGGCTTAGAACTAACTCTAAGGCAAGCGTAGGCAAAGAAAAACATCGCCTTCTCCTCGTCCATTATTACGATGGGCCAAGAATGGCGGAAATCTAAAACCGGACCTTGTGCTCGAGCGCGCTCCAAGGCGTACGCTCTCTTTGTACGAACGGAGTTTCGATACGTAAGGGAGAGAGCAATGTCTGGGAAAACACTGGTAGCGTACTTTTCCGCAAGCGGCGTGACCGAGGCCGTGGCGTGCCGGCTTGTCGATGCGATTGGGGCGGACGTATTCGAGATCGCGCCCAGGGAGGCGTATACCGCCGCCGACCTCGATTGGACCGACTCCTCAAGCAGGAGCACTCGCGAGTGCAAGGACCCTGCGTGCAGGCCTGCCTTGAAGTCGATGCCGGAAGGGGTGGAGGCATACGAGACCGTGCTTATTGGCTTTCCCATCTGGTGGTATACGGCTCCAAACATCATCAAGACGTTTTTGGAGGCGTGGGACTTCTCGTCCGCGCGAATCGCCTTGTTCGCTACATCGGGCGGAAGCGGCATGGGCAAGACTATGAGCGACCTTGAGCCCAGCGCTCCCCAGGCCCGGTGGCTCGACGCTCGCAGGTTCTCAAGCGATGCGAGCGCGCGAGATCTGGCGGCATGGGTGGATACGCTGGCATAGGACATGCGAGCGCGGGGACGAGTTATAAGAAGGACGCCTCTGGTCGGTTGGTGACCAGAGGCGTCCTTTATTGCTTGATTGGCGCTGATACGCGTGCTTTACGCGCGGGCGATCTTACGCGAAGTAGGCAACGCCGCTCTCGAACAGCGGCATGAACTTGTCGCCGGGGACGTTCTTGTACAGGCCGTCGCCGCGACGCTCCACATGGCCCATCTTACCGAAGACGCGGCCATCCGGGCTGGTGATGCCCTCGATGCAGGCGACGGAGCCGTTGGGGTTGACGTCGAGGTCCATGGACGGCATGCCTGCCACGTCGACGTACTGCGTGGCAATCTGACCACCCTCGCGCAGCTGGGACAGGACGTCGTCGTTGGCGACGAAGCGGCCCTCGCCGTGGGAGATGGCAACGGTATAGAGCTCATCCGGGTCGCACTTGGTGAGCCACGGCGACAGGTCGCTGCAGATGCGGGTGCGAACCAAGCGGCTCTGGTGACGGCCAATCTGGTTGAAGGTCAGCGTGGGCGCGTCGGCGGTGGCATCGACGATGTCGCCGTAAGGCACCAGGCCCAGCTTGATGAGTGCCTGGAAGCCGTTGCAGATGCCCAGCATAAGGCCGTCGCGGGCCTGCAGCAGGTCGCGAACCGCCTCGGTGACCTCGGGTGCGCGGAAGAACGCGGTGATGAACTTGGCGGAACCGTCTGGCTCGTCGCCGCCGGAGAAGCCGCCCGGGATCATGACGATCTGGGACTCGCGGATGCGGCGGGCCAGCTCACGGGTGGACTCGGCGACGTTCTCGGGCGTGAGGTTGTTGATGACGAAGATGTCTGCTTCGGCGCCGGCGGCACGGAACGCGCGCGCGGAGTCGTACTCGCAGTTGTTGCCGGGGAAGACAGGGATGACCACGCGGGGACGGGCGATCTTGAGGCCGCCGTAGGTCGCGCGGATGCGGCCCTCCTCCTCGCAGCGGTAGCGCTCCTCGGGAACGAGTTCCTCGGGGGAGTCGACGTCGTCGGCGGCGCTGCGATAGGGGAACACGCCCTCGAGGGCGCTCGCCCAAGCTTCCTGAAGATCGTCCATGTCGAGCGTCTCGCCGTAGGCGGTGAACTCGTATGCCTGCGTGGTGCAGCCAAGCTCGATGACCTCGACGCCCCCGGCTGCGGGCAGCTCGGTGCCCTCGGCGAGCTCCACGACGAAGCAGCCGTAGGAGTGGTCGAACAGGTCGCGGCCCTCGGCCTCGTAATAGGCGTCGGAGAGCTGGAAGCCCAGCTTGTTGCCAAGGCAGGCCTTGAAGAGGATCTCGGCCAGGCCGCCGAAGCCGGCGGTGGAGACGGAAAGCGCCTTGCCTTCGCGGACGAGTTTCTCGACTGCTTCGAACGCGGCGAGCAGGGAGTCGGTCTGCGGCAGCAGGTCGTCCTCGCGATAGGCGGGCTGGATCAGCGCGACGCGGCTGCCCGCGACCTTGAACTCGGGGGAGACCACGTTGGCGAGCTTATCGACGGCGACGGCGAAGGAGACCAGGGTGGGCGGAACGTCGAGGTCCTCGAAGGAGCCGGACATGGAATCCTTGCCGCCGATGGCGCCGACACCCAGGTCGACCTGGGCCATCAGCGCGCCCAGGACGGCTGCCATGGGCTTGCCCCAGCGCTCGGGCACGTCGCGCAGGCGCTCGAAGTACTCCTGGAAGGAGAGGTAGGCCGATCTGTGGTCAAAGCCGGTCGCGACCAGGCGGGCGATGCTCTCGACAACGGAGAGGTAGGCGCCGCGGAACTGGTCTGCCTCCATGATATAGGGGTTGAAGCCCCAGGCCATGCCGGAGACCGTGGTGGTCTCGCCGTCGACCGGGAACTTGGCGACCATGGCCTGGGCGGGGGTGAGCTGGCGGGTGCCGCCGAAGGGCATGAGCACGCTGCCCGCGCCGATGGAGCCGTCAAACCGCTCGGTCAGGCCCCGGCGGGAAGCGCACTCCAGACTTCCGGCCAGCTCCCGCAGGCTCCGGCAGCGGTTCCGCGCCCCGGCGGCGGGGTCCGGCTTCGCCACGGCCACCTGGGCGTGCTTCACCGCGCCGTTGGAGCTCAGGAAGGCCCGGGACAGGTCGGCCACCACCTTCCCCCGCCAGCGCATCACCATCCGGGGGTTCTCAGTGACCACCGCCACCGGATAGGCCTCCAGGTTCTCCGCCTGGGCGGCGGCGATGAAGCGGTCGGCATCGGCCGCGGCCACCACCACCGCCATGCGCTCCTGGGACTCGGAAATGGCCAGCTCGGTGCCGTCCAGGCCGTCGTATTTCTTGCGCACGGCGTCCAGGTCGATGGACAGGCCGTCGGCCAGCTCGCCGATGGCCACGGACACGCCGCCCGCGCCGAAGTCGTTGCAGC
>OLFX01002361.1_pt1 | contig 16039 bp, 18 predicted proteins | sample 1605091 | NCBI WGS metagenome assembly OLFX01 (sample SAMEA3888906, study PRJEB22519) | human gut metagenome | biome: human gut; feature: human-associated habitat; material: faeces | place: Denmark | collected 2012 | reverse complement strand
TTTAATTTGAAGAATTTTCGAGTAATTGGAATTAGGTAAAGTTACAAATAACAATTGGGATACATACCGGATGCTGTGTGCAGCTCCATGCCGTCTCCAATGAGGACTGCGGCAGCTGCCTGCCAGCTCCAGGCGATGGACTAAGGGGCAGACAGGTTGCCAGGGATGAAAGTTTATTCTGTACATACCTATACAGGGTATAGATGGCGCTTTTGGGCATAAAACGGTGCTTTTTTCTCCAATACCCAAAAAATCGGGAGATTTTGGGCATAGAAGGGAAGGTTTATGCGCTGCTGCCCAAAAATCTGGATCTTTAAGGAAAATCCGGCGGTTTTCCCCGGAATTTTGGGTATATCTGGAAAAAACTGCCGTATATGCCCAAAGCCCTGGGGCCAGGCAGACGGCAGGACCGGATGCTGAGAATTTCACGCTCCAGAACCGATCCCGACACAGCCATTATGTATCGGAAAACAGAACCTGCGAAAACAGCTATGACAGCCGCCAATCGGCACCGTCATAGCTGTTTTTATGGGGTATCAGTCCAGGATCCGGAAGAAGTCCACGGTCCGCTGGATTTTTTTCATCAGTGTGTCGAACATCTGGGGAGTTAAGGACTGGGCTCCGTCGCAGAGAGCCTTCTCCGGATCATTATGGACCTCGATCATCAGACCGTCGGCTCCGGCGGCAATGGCTGCCAGGGCCAGGGGCTCTACCATGAAGCGGATCCCGGATGCATGGCTGGGATCCACGATCACTGGCAGATGGGTCTTCTGCTTTAACATGGGAATGGCGGAGATATCCAGGGTATTTCTGGTGGAGGTCTCAAAGGTGCGGATTCCCCGCTCGCAGAGGATGACGTTTTCGTTTCCTCCGGCCATGATGTACTCGGCGCTCATTAAAAGCTCGTCCAGGGTGTTGGCCAGGCCGCGCTTTAAAAGGATGGGCTTCCGGATCTTTCCCAGCTCCTTTAAAAGCTCGAAGTTCTGCATATTCCTGGCTCCCACCTGGATCACGTCCACATCTTCAAAAAGAGGAAGGTGCTCGGCGCTCATGATCTCTGTGACCACTGGGAGTCCCGTGGCTTTTTTGGCCTCCAGAAGAAGATCCAGGCCCTGCTCATGGAGTCCCTGGAAAGCATAGGGGGAGGTCCTGGGCTTGAAGGCCCCTCCCCGTAAAAGACGGGCTCCGGAGCGCTTTACATCCTCGGCCACCTGGGTGATCTGCTCTCTGGTCTCGATGGAGCATGGACCGGCAATGACCTGGAAGTGCCCGCCGCCGATCTTCTGGCCGCAGACATCCACCACAGTATTTTCCGGGTGCATGGACCGGCTGGCCTTTTTATAGGGCTCCCGGATCCGGCGTACATCCTCTACCACGTCCATGGCCTTCAGCCAGTCCTCATGGATCGATGTGGTGTCGCCGATGAGGCCGATGAGGGAGGTCTGGGTTCCCTGGGAAAGATGGAGCTTAAAGCCCTTGTGCTCAAGCTCCTGCTTCAGGATCTCTACTTTCTCCGGATTGGCATTTCGTTTTAAGATAATGATCATATTCGTTTTCCTCCTGGTTGAAATTCCTATGACATGAAAAAACCGGCGTCTGCTGGGAATGCAAACACCGGCTCCTGGTTTTCGGAAATCTTTAAGAGAAATCGGGAGAGGTTTGTTTTCCGCAGCAAAAGCAGTCCGCGCTATAATAATAACCCGGAAAAGAATAGAAGAAATAATAAGAAGCGTTCCATGCGGTATTCTTCATGATCTGCTGCGTCCTTTCTGAAATCTCATGTTCTGGAAACCATCATACAGCGGATGGTCCCTTTTGTCAACAGAAAATTTAATTGTTTAAAGCGTAACGGTTTTAAGTGAGAGAGATCATGCTGGAAACAATATCCACACACTTCTGGATCCCCAGCCGTCCGCTGTTTAAGCAAAGATCGTAATTCTTCGGCTTTCCCCATTCATTGCCGCTGTAATACTGGTAGTAATCCCGGCGCTTCTGGTCGATGGTACGGATCCTTGCTTCCATTTTTTTTACATCCACAGTCTCATCCTGTTCCAGGGAGAGCAGCCGTTCCACCCGCTTTTTTAAGCTGGAGCAGATGAACACGGAGAACGAGTCTTCCACGATCACATCCGAGCAGCGTCCGATGATGACACAGGGGCCCAGACTGGCCATTTTTTTGATGATCCGGGACTGGATCACAAAGAGCTGGTCAGAAACGGGCACCTCATAGGTGGAAGAGAAGGGATCGATCACGGCGTATTGGTAGTCGATCCGTTCTTTATGGCCGATCACTTCATCATTGGCATGGAAGATTTCCTCGGAGATATTGCTGTCTTCGGCGGCCATGGAGATGATCTCTTTATCATAAAAAGGAATCCCCAGCTTTTTTGCAAGGCGGTAGCCGATCTCCCGTCCGCCGCTGCCGAATTCCCGGCTGATGGATATGACTTTGCTCATAATTTTGCCTCCCTTTTTGATATAGTATCCCTATCATACCATACTTTCTGCCAATTTCCAACAATTCTCTTTTTTTTCCATGGATTTTCGTGTATCATAGGAGGAAAAACAGGAGGTGTACTATGACTCTGACCCAGCTTCGCTATGTGATCGCCGCCGCTGACACAGGCTCCATGAACGAGGCGGCAAAAAGGCTCTTTATTTCCCAGCCCAGCCTGTCCCAGGCCCTCAGGGAGCTGGAAAAGGAGATCGGGATCGAGATATTTTTAAGAAATAACCGGGGCGTGATCCTGACAGAGGAGGGCAAAGAGTTCCTGGGATACGCAAGGCAGGTGACAGAGCAGTATGAGCTGATGGAGTCCCGGTACGTGGAAAAGAAGGACGTGAAGAAGAAATTTGCCGTCAGCATGCAGCATTATACCTTTGCGGTCAGTGCCTTCATCGGGATGGTGAAGCAGTTTGGCATGGAGGAATACGAGTTTGCAGTGCGGGAGACCACCACCTATGAAGTGATCGAGGATGTGAAAAACTTCCGGAGCGAGATCGGGATCCTTTATGTCAATGAATTCAATAAGCGGGTGCTTTATAAGCTGTTTTCCACCATGGATCTGGAATTTGAGCTGCTGATGGACTGCGGCGTATATGTATATATGTGGAAGGGCCATCCCCTGGCTGGGAGAACGAGGATCTCCATGGAGGAGCTGGAGCCATATCCCTGCCTTTCCTTTGAGCAGGGCCAGTATAATTCCTTCTATTTTGCGGAAGAGGTCCTCAGTACCTATGATTACAAACGCTCCATTAAGGTCAGCGACCGGGCCACCATTTTAAACCTGATGGTGGGTCTCTGCGGCTATACCCTTTGCTCCGGCATCATCTGTGAGGAGCTCAACGGCTCCGATTACTGTGCGGTCCTTCTGGAAGGGGAGGAGACCATGACCATCGGATATCTGAAACGGAAGGGGGCAGCCTTAAGTCCCCTGGGGCAGAAATATCTGGAGGAGCTGGAGAAGGTCCTGGTATAGAACAACTTGATATAGGAAAAACCTTTAACAAGACGTATTTTTTCTATATTAGACAGGGACGCATTTTTGTGATAGCATACCTTCATTACAGAAAATGACTAAAGGCAGGCAGAAGATATGAAGATAACAGAAATCTTATCCCAGGAAAAACCAGTTCTTTCCTTTGAAGTGTTCCCTCCCAAAAAAGAGAGCGCATATGAGACCGTGGAGCAGGCGGCGGTGGAGATCGCCAGGCTTTCCCCGTCGTTTATGAGCGTCACCTATGGGGCCGGCGGCGGCACCAGCCAGTATACGGCGGACCTGGCGGCCTGCCTGGCGAAAAAATACGGAGTCACGTCCATGGCCCATCTGACCTGTGTTTCCTCCACCAGGGAGCATGTGATGGGCGTGGTGGAACGGCTCAGGGAAAACGGGATCGAAAACATCCTGGCGCTCCGGGGGGATATCCCTTCGGACGGTCATGTGGAAAAGGATTACAGCCACGCCAGTGACCTGGCGGCAGAGCTGGCGGCCATGGGAGATTTCTGCATCGGCGGCGCCTGCTATCCAGAGGGCCATCCCGAATCGAAGAATAAAGCAGAGGACATCCGGTATCTGAAGGAAAAGGTGGACGCAGGCTGCAGCTTCCTGACGACCCAGATGTTTTTTGACAACGATCTGTTCTACAACTTCCTTTACAGGATCCGGGAGGCTGGGATCGCCGTGCCGGTGGTGGCCGGGATCATGCCGGTAACAAACGCAAAGCAGATGAAACGGATCCTCAGCATGTCCGGAACGGTCCTTCCCACCCGTTTTAAAATGCTGTTAGACAGGTTCGGGGACGATCCGGCGGCCATGAAGCAGGCGGGCGTCGCCTATGCCGTATCCCAGATCATCGATCTGGTGGCCAACGGGATCCATGCCATCCATATCTATTCCATGAACAAGCCGGATGTGGCGGAGCAGATCAAGAGCAGCTTATCGGAGATCCTGGTATGATGGAGGACAGGGTCCGCAGGAGCGAGGTGTTCCGGTATCTGGGATATGGGAACCGGGTCCCGGATGAGGAAACAGGAGAACTGGCAGAGGAATGTATAAAAGAGCTCCTGCGGGTATCAGAAGAGCGGATCTGTGTACGGGAGTTTCCGGTGACGGTACGGGACGGGAGCCTGGACTGCGGCTGTTTCCAGACCTCCAGCAGAAGTCTTTTAAAGAACCTGGGCGGCTGCGCCCGGGTTCTTGTGATGGCGGCGACCCTGGGGACGGGAGTGGACCGGCTGCTCCTTAAGTACGGGAAGCTTTTTATGGCCAGGGCTGTGGTCATGCAGGCGGCAGCAGCGGCTCTGATCGAGGAGGTCTGTGACAGGAATTTTGAGTCCTGGCGAAAGGAATATGAGGAAAAGGGGCTTTACCTGCGGCCAAGATTTTCTCCGGGCTACGGAGATTTCCCGTTAAGCGTCCAGAAGGACCTTCTGGGAGGGCTGGAGGCCGGGAAGCGCCTGGGGATCATTCTGACAGAGGGAGGCCTTATGATGCCGTCCAAATCCGTGACGGCGGTGATCGGGATCAGTCCGGTAAAGGGCTTCTGCCGGACAGAAGGGTGCGAGGCATGTGAAAAAAAGGACTGTCCGTACAGGAGGAGCCTGGGACAGGGAAGGGAGACGTAAAGACAGATGGATATCAGGGATGAACTGAAGCGGAAGCGGATCTTTTTTGACGGAGGCATGGGGAGCATGCTCCAGGAGCGGGGACTTCTGCCGGGAGAGCTGCCGGAGACATGGAACCTTTCTCATCCGGAGGCCGTGAAGGAGATCCACCTGGAATACTTAAGGGCCGGGGCCGATGTGGTGACAGCCAATACCTTTGGGGCCAACGGGTTCAAATATAAGAAAGACGAAGGATACAGCCTGGGATCCATTGTAACGGCGGGCGTTTCCCTGGCAAAGGAGGCTGTAAAGGAGGCCGGGCATGGATATGCGGCCCTGGATCTGGGGCCCACGGGGCGGCTTCTGGCCCCCTGCGGGGATCTGGATTTCGAGGATGCGTGTAAGGCGTATAAAGAGGTGGTGGAGGCTGGAGTCCGGGCAGGAGCCGACCTGATCGTCATTGAGACCATGGGAGACAGCTATGAGTTAAAGGCAGCAGTGCTGGCAGCCAAGGAGGTCTCATCCCTTCCGGTGTTCGCCACAGTGACTCTGGACGAAAAGGGGAAAATGCTCACGGGAGGAACGGTGGAAACGGCGGCCGCCCTCCTGGAGGGGCTGGGAGCGGACGTCATAGGCCTGAACTGTGGTCTGGGCCCGGTCCAGCTGCTGCCGTTCATGAAGCGGCTGCAAAGCGTCTCTTCCCTTCCGCTGATGGTAAATCCCAATGCCGGCCTTCCCAGGAGCGAGAACGGGCGGACCGTGTATGACATCGATGCCTGCGGCTTTGCCCAGGCCATGAAGGCCATGGCGGAATGCGGAGTTTCGGTCCTTGGCGGCTGCTGCGGGACCACGCCGGAGCATATCCGGAGACTTAGAGAGGTCTGCGGTCCGCTTCCTCTGCTTCCGGTGGAAAAAAAGGACCGGACGGTGGTCTCCTCTTACGGGCAGGCGGTGATCCTGGGCGAAAGGCCTGTGATCATCGGAGAGCGGATCAACCCCACGGGAAAACCCAGGCTTAAGCAGGCCCTGAAGGACCGGGATATGGCGTATATCCTGAACATGGCCGCCTCCCAGGAGGAGAATGGGGCGGATATCCTGGACGTGAACGTGGGACTTCCCGGCCTCGATGAGACGGCAGTGATGACAGAGACCGTAAGAGAGCTCCAGAGCGTAACAGATCTGCCGCTGCAGATCGATACCTCAGACGTAAAGGCCATGGAACAGGCCATGCGGATCTATAACGGAAAGCCTATGGTCAACTCTGTCAACGGAAAGAAGGAGGTCATGGAGGCGGTGTTCCCGCTGGTGCGGAAGTACGGAGGCGTGGTGGTGGCCCTGTGCCTGGATGAAAACGGGATCCCGGAAACGGCGGCCGGAAGGCTTGCAGTGGCGAAAAAGATCTACGAGACGGCGGCCTCCTACGGTATTGAGAAGAAGGATATCCTGGTGGATGCCTTGTGCATGGCTGTGAGCTCGGATAAGAACGGGGCCATGACCACCCTGGAGACTGTAAAACGGGTCAAGGAGGAGCTGGGAGGAAAAACCGTGCTGGGCGTGTCCAACATATCCTTTGGCCTTCCCATGAGAGAGCATATCAATTCTGCGTTCTTTCTGCTGGCGCTGGAAAACGGCCTGTCTGCGGCAATCATCAATCCTGGCCTCCCGGCCATGGCGGCCGCTTATAAGAGCTTTCTGGTCCTCCATGGGATGGATGAGAACTGCTCTGGCTACGTGGAAAAATACGGGCAGGAGGAGGCGGACAGGAAGGCAGAACAGGAGGCCCGGAAGGAAGCGGCGGCTGGAATCCGGAAAAACGGATCCCAGGGAACTGGGGAAACTGAAAGTTCCGGAGGTCCCTATGGTCCGGCAGCGCTGGAAGGAGATCCGGCAGAGACTCCTTTAAAGCGCAGCATAAAGAAGGGGATGATCCAGGCGGCTGAAACGGCAGCCCGGAATGCCCTCCTTTCAGCAGATGCCCTGACCGTCATAAACCGGGAGATGATCCCGGCCCTGGACGAGGTGGGAAAGGGCTTTGAGGCCGGAACTGTGTTCCTTCCGCAGCTTTTAATGAGCGCTGAAGCTGCCCGGGCTGCCTTTGGTATCATGAAGGAAAAGATGACAAAAGACGGAGTGGAGCGGGAGAATCGGGGCGCGGTGATCCTGGCCACAGTCAAGGGAGATATCCACGATATCGGAAAAAACATCGTAAAGGTCCTGCTGGAAAATTATGGGTTCCAGGTGATGGATCTGGGGAGAGACGTGCCGCCGGAGATCATTGCCGCCGCCGCTGTGGAGGGCCATGTCCCTGTGGTGGGACTGAGCGCCCTTATGACAACCACGGTCCCTGCCATGGAGAGGACCATCCGGCTTTTAAGGGAAAAGGCACCCTGGGCTAAAATCATGGTGGGCGGCGCGGTACTCACAGAGGAGTATGCCAATTCCATCGGCGCCGACGCGTATTGCAAAGATGCCATGGCATCCGTGAATTTTGCAGTCAAATATGTTAAAAAAATATAAAAAAACTAAAGATAAAGTAAAAATAATAAAGAAAAACCAATAAAAACAGATGGTAATAAATTGACATCATTTGTGCAACATGGTATATTAAATATGTAATCGATAAAATCTATACGGAAATGCAGATACATAGAAAAAAGGTATCCGAGGGGTAGGATACGGAAGGCTGCCTGGTGATCCAGACGCCGGAATATGCATTCCGCAGGGGGAGATTTTAAGATTTTATTGTATACATATGTCCCCTATGGTCTGGAACTCCAGACCAGCAAAGCTGTAAGGATTCCGGCTCCTGCCGGGATCACATTATGCAATAATAGGAGGAAATACTATGCAAGCATTAACTGACACCTTACTGCCTATCGTGAATACCATTAATGGATATCTGTCTGACTATATCCTGGTATTCCTTCTTATGGGAGCCGGCCTGTACTTCAGCTTCAAGACGAAATTCGTTCAGGTACGCTGCTTTGGAGAAGGTATGAAGCGGGTATTCGGAAACCTGACTTTAAGCGGCAAGAAGCATGAGAGCGGAATGAGCTCCTTCCAGGCGCTGGCCACAGCCATCGCTGCCCAGGTTGGTACCGGTAATATCGTCGGCGCCTCTGGTGCGATCCTGACCGGCGGTCCTGGAGCTATTTTCTGGATGTGGATCATCGCGTTCTTCGGTATGGCGACCATTTATGCCGAGGCAGTTTTAGCCCAGAAGACACGTGTGAAAAATGAAGACGGTCAGTATCTTGGCGGACCTGTTTACTACATCCGCACTGCTTTCCAGGGCAGCCTTGGAAAATTCCTGGCAGCCTTCTTCGCCATTGCCATCATCCTGGCTCTGGGCTTTACCGGCTGTATGGTACAGTCCAACTCCATCGGCTCTACTTTCAGCACAGCCTTTGGTGTTCCGTCCTGGATCGTTGGTATCATTTTAGTAGCAGTATGTGGATTTATTTTCGTTGGCGGCGTTCAGCGTCTTGCTTCCGTTACGGAGAAGCTGGTTCCCATCATGGCAGCTGTATTCCTTCTGGGCGGCGTTGTTGTCCTGATCGCAAGGATCCAGTATGTTCCGGCAACTTTTGGGATGATCTTCAAATATGCCTTCCAGCCCCAGGCCATCGTCGGCGGTGCTTTTGGTACTGCATTAAAGGCAGCCATCAGCCAGGGTGCAAAGCGCGGCCTGTTCTCCAATGAGGCTGGTATGGGTTCCACACCTCATGCTCATGCACAGGCAAACGTAAAAGAGCCCCACGAGCAGGGCTGTGTGGCTATGATCGGTGTTTTCATCGATACCTTCGTAGTTCTTACCTTAAACTCTCTGATTGTGATCTGTACGCTTTACACTCCCGATGGCCCCTTAGCAGCAGGCTACACCGGAGAGATCGTAAGTGTGCTTAACAACACGAACCTGGCACAGACCGCCTTCGGCGTTGTGTTTGGTGCGGATCTGGGTGCGAAATTCGTGGCAGTCGCTCTGTTCTTCTTCGCGTTCTCCACGATCCTCAGCTGGAATATGTTCGGTAAGGTAAATACGGAGTACCTGTTTGGCAAGAAGGGCGTGATCGTTTATACGATCATCTCTCTGATCTTTATCTTCCTGGGAACCACCACCTCTTCTGATCTGGTATGGGCTCTGTCCGATATGTTCAACCAGCTCATGGTTCTTCCCAACGTCATCGGTCTCGTTGGCTGTACAGCCCTCGTAGTATCCCTGACAAAATTCAAAAAATAAGACTGGAAATCACCCCCGATATGAAAAAAGGCCTTTCGCTGTATGGTGCAGCGGGAGGCCTTTTTATGGGCTGGAAGTTACAGAGAAACCCAGGATGGGAGACGGGCTGGGAAGAGCAGATGAAAAAACCCCTTATAGTTATCGGATCTTTCAACAACTATAAGAGGTCTGATACAGCAGATAACGGGAGTCGAACCCGCCTTTCCAGCTTGGGAAGCTAGCGTTCTACCGATGAACCATATCTGCAAAAAGAAAAAGTGGAGCATATGGGATTCGAACCCACGACCTTTTGAATGCCATTCAAACGCGCTCCCAACTGCGCTAATGCCCCAGTGCCTATATACTACCACAAAAGGATCATTTACACAAGCCCTTTTTTGAAATTTTTTTGTTTTTTGAATGATTCTTTCTATTTGACAGGGAAACTCCATCCGTCCTGGCGCATATGCTATCCTAACATTCTTTATTATGAGGCAGACATGGCACAAGGTTATCTGCAGGTAGATGTGGTTTCAGATACAAATAATTTTCCGGTCACAGATGCCAGCATCTCCATATCAAAGACAGAGACGCCGGAGGAGATTCTGGAGGAAGTGAGGACAGACAGCTCCGGCCAGACAGAAAATGTGGCTCTGGAAGCCCCTCCGGCGGAGCTTAGCCTGGCTCCGTCCGGGGAGAGGCCTTACGCAGAATATACGATCCGCATCACAGCGCCGGGATACGAACCTCTGGTGATCTCCGGAACAGAGATCCTGGCAGACGCCACAGCGATCCAGCCGGCCAGGATGATCCCGGCGGCGGATCTTGGAGGAGAAGAGGATATTACGATCCCCGATCACACTTTATACGGAAATTATCCGCCTAAGATCGCAGAGAGTGAGATCAAGCCTGTGACCGGAAGCGGTGAGATCGTCCTTTCCCGGGTAGTGGTCCCCCAGACGGTGATCGTCCATGACGGTGTCCCCACCAACGCATCGGCCCCCGACTATTACGTTCCATACAGGGATTATATTAAAAATGTAGCGTCCAGTGAGATCTATGCCACCTGGCCAAAATCATCCATAACAGCCAATGTGCTGGCCATCATGTCCTTTACCCTGAATCGTGTATACACGGAATGGTACAGGAACCAGGGATACGATTTTACCATTACCTCGTCCACCGCCTATGACCATAAATGGATCTATGGCCGCAACATCTATGAATCCATTTCTGTTGTGGTGGATGATATTTTTGACAATTATCTGTCCAGGCCGGAGGTGAAGCAGCCGATCCTGACCCAGTACTGCGATGGGAGACAAGTGACGTGTCCGGGGTGGATGACCTTTTTGCTTTTGCGTATACACATCAAAAAAGCTAGGTTTTATGCGGGTTTGCGGGGATCCTGCTCCCGGCTCTGTTCTTTTAAATAATAGAAAACATCGATGTGCATGGTATCTTTGTGGAAAACGATCCGGTCTACGATGCTGCGGAGAGCAACATTTTTCTGGAGAGCAGAAAAGCGATCAGACCGCAGTATGTCGGTAACGGACCGGATGTGATCCAGCATCTGCCGTTCCTGGTTGCCGCTGTCTGCGTTCTCTTCCGGCCCGGCCGCTTCCAGCTGCATTAAGGATTCGGCCAGGGTCTCCCGCTCCTTCTGGATCAGGAGTTTATTCTGCTTGTACTCCTCCAGGGAGTCGATCCCGTCCATATAGGCTGCCTTCGCCCGCTTCTCCTTCAGTTCCAGCCGGTCTACCATATTTTTCAGCAGTTCCATTTCATGGCTGTCCTCAGCTTTTACCACGGACTTAACCTCATAATCGACTGTTCCGGCCTCCAGGACCTCCTGTAGGGCGTTCAATACCGCCGCGGCGATATCTTTTTCAGTGACATAGTGGCTGGCCCGGCATTTGCCTTTCAGATAGCCATAGCACTGGAAAGAATAATGGTCTCCGGACTTTGTGTGACGTACACAGGAGGAGAGAGTACGGCCGCAGGCAGAGCATTTGAGCATACCGGAGAGCCAGTGCTTTGTCACTTCGGCCGGTTTTGCGTTTTTCGGCCGGTACTCGGACTCGAACCGGAGCATAGCCTGGTTATACAGCTCCTCGGATATGATCGCCGGGTGGGTCCCCTTGGTCACGATCCACTCAGACCGGTCCCGGATCTCATTGGTCTCGTTGCAGGTCCTGTTCCACCGGACAATCCCGGCATAGGCAGGATTCTGGAGGATATATTCCAGGGACCTTTTTTCAAAGGGCTTTCCCTGGCTGGTTTTAAGGCCGAGGCCATTCAGATACCGGGTCAGGGCAAAGATGCTCATCTTGTGGTTTACATACCGGTCAAAGATCATCCGGACAATTTCCGCCTCCTCCGGAACAATTTCCGGGGTCGCATTGTGGTACGGGATCCGGTATCCCAGGGGCGGACGGCACTGGTACCCTCCGTTCTGGGCCTTGGTCTTCATGCCGCGGGTGACATCCTGGGCCAGATTGTAAGAGTAAAACTCATCCTGCCATTCGATGATCATTTCAATCAGACGGCCGTACATACCATCCAGGACCGGTTCCGAGATGCTGATCACATCGATGCCCAGCTTTTTCCGCAGCATTCCCTTGTAAAAGGTGCTTTCATCCTGATTCCTGGCAAATCTGGAAAATTTCCAGACCAGGATACAGTCAAAGGGCTTTGGGGTAGTCTTGGCAGTGGCGATCATGCGCTGGAATTCCGGCCGGTTGTCGGCCTTCTTCCCGCTCCGTCCCTCGGATTCCATGAAGATGTATTCTTTCGGAATCACGATCCGGCTGCTCTTGGCATACTGGACAATGGATTCCAGCTGGGACTCCGGGCTCAGGTCCATCTGGCCGTCAGTGCTGACCCGGATATAGGCGGCACCGACCTTAAGGGCAGTAGTGCTTGTCATTACATCATCTCCTCGTATAGATTGTATGGGTGTTGGGTATAAAAAATACGCCCCTTGCCAGAGCGCTCCGGAGATGATATAATCCAGGTGTCTAATCTGATATATCTTTCCGGGTGCGACCTGGCAAGAGAAATCTATGGAAGCCGTCTGGTGCTGGTAACACCGGGCGGTTTTTCCTGTTTGACAAAAAGGTCCAGGTGACATATAATATACTTAACAAGACAGCCGGTGGGTGAATGCACCTCACCCGTCCCGGTGAACATCAGATTAAAAAATAGTCGTCAGCTTTCCAGGGCAGGACGGCTATTTTTTATGGGTATAGTTCAGAATGGCTACGATCAGCATGGCAACGCCCAGGATGATCTGGAATTCTTCGTATGTACTCATAAGGCACCACCCCTTTCCGCAAGACTCGGAACGGGATGGGAGCACGTCCCCCGGCTGCCCGGGTAAGTATATTATATTGTCAAGGTGGCGCCCCTGCGGTGGGGCAAAGGATCTTATAAATACTTTTCTTTATATTCCTTATAGGTCATATCTCCAGGTACCTCTATGGTTTTTCCGGTTTCCGGATCCCTGGCCACTCTGGTCAGACCTTCGGTCGGAGTATCATCATAATGCGGGACTGTGGTGCACCGGCATCCGGCATGAAATGGTGGAAAATTTAGTCCTATAACAGCATTTTCTACGAGGAATATTTTTCCGTCCAATTCTCCACAGATTTCACAGGTCTTGTCATCCAGTGCAGAAAGGATCTCATACTTTTCCACTCCATCCATTTCATAGCGCTCTATATCAGAGCGTTCAATTTCCAGAGATGTTATGTCATCGCATTTGGACAGAAAGTCGAGTGCTTTTGAGGATAAGCAGTATTCTTTTTGATTCTCTCCATTTAGGGAAATTAATGATAAATCTGCGTGCTTCAGTATCCTGTCAATTAATTCTTGTTTTTTTCCACTCACAGGTAAATTCTGTGATCTCAAAATATCTCTCAGGTCAACTACTTTTAAAGCCATAAGTTTCTGGTTTAAATCCATTTCGACAAGATATCCCTCTTGGATTAGCTGTTTATGAAACTGCAAAGGATTTTCTATCCCCCAGCTATAATTCATGTAAGAGGGGTATTGTTCCGTACATAAAATGCGGGGGTGTTTTTTACACCATTTTAAAAATAATGATACGGTGCGAATACTGTTGACATGTTCCATTTTTGGGTTACAGTAGTCCTCTTCGCGATCCGAAGGAGCTATTTCTTTTGTCTCATTTAAACCCGACACATCCTGTGGAGGAAGAAAAACTTCGTCTTTGTCAGGAATATTTTTCTTTTTTCTAAGTGAAAAAAGAAGCAGTAGAGATAAAAACAGGCATGCGACTCCTGCATAGAGATTGTTTTCTCCGCCGGGGATGTCACGTTGGGAAATTCCAACAAAGGAAAGAAGTCCAAAAAGAAATATGCCGATAATTTTTAACTTTTTCATAGCGCCCCCTATTTTTATTTTAATCTTAATTCGATCAGCTCTTTTGGGTATCCGGTGCAGTTACAAAACTGCTCAATGGTACACCCCCTATATTCGGATATCATATCGTCATCAATGAGCAGCTCAGCCGCAAACCGGTTAGCTTCCCGCTCAATCCCCGATGTCAATAACAGGGTTTTATTTTTTATAAAGGCACAATTCTCCTTCCGATGGAGAAGTGCGTGGCCAAGTTCATGCGCCACGATAACCAGAAACAGCGGGCTGTCCACCGGTATGTCCGAATTTACAAAGATCCAGCGCTTTCGCTTTATGAGTTTGTAATTCCCCAGGATGTTACCCAGAGGGACAATGGCGATCCGGATCCCGGCGGCCTTTGCAATCGTAACTGGGTTCCTCGTCCCAGTCAGCCGGACATAATATCGGATTAGCCGCCTGGATTTGTGGTCGGTACTCTCCAAACGATATCACCCCTTATTTTTGTGAGGATTGTATATTTCCTTGTTTTCCTTTTTGGTTTCTCTCAATGCAAACTCAAATGCGTTTCTCAGCAAGCTCAAGGATGCCTGATCGATCTCCTGTCCGTTATAATACAGCGGGCCGTCGTCGCCACTCAGAATCTCCGACATGATATGGTCAAGGGATTTGGTAATGTCCCGCTCATCTCTGGCAGTCAGAACAGGGGCTTCCTTTTTATCCTCTGTGCCGGTCATCAGATAGTCTACCGATACTCCAAAGTAATCTGCAACTTTCTGGAGCCTTTCATATGTTGGGGTACTATTTCTCCATTTAGAAATAGAACCGTTTGAAAATCCTAGCTCTTTTTCCAATTTTCCTTGCGATATTTTTTTGTCTTTCCTTAATTTTTCTATACGTTCAAATACGGTCACAATATACCTCCTAAAATACAGAAAAGTTTCTGCAAAACCACTTGACAAATAGAAAGTTTTCGGTATAATAGGGATTGTAACACAGAAAACTTTCTGTAACCAATGCGAAATGGGATTGAAAATATTCAGTTGAGTTGACACTTTTATATTAGAATATTTTCGGTAAAAAGTCAATATATAACGGAAAATTTTCTGTGTTTCCCATTAAAGATGAATAGAGGTGATACAGTGTTATATGACAATGTAAAAAAGATTTGCGAAAAGAAGGGAATTTCGGTCGGCAAACTGGAAAAGGACTTGGAATTTTCAAATGGGAGTATCTGTAAATGGAACGAAAGTGAACCCGGGATCCGGAAGGTCCAGAAGGTCGCAGATTATCTGGGTGTGACCATCGAGGAGCTGCTGAAGTAGGGAGGTGAGAGCGTGTGGGATTGTATCCGAATATTCCGTGAACTGTGGAAGGAAGATCCACAATTTAGGATGAGATGCCACTTTGCGCATTTGAGTTTGTTCCTATCTGTTGTGGCACTTGTGATGGCGGTTCTTGTACTGCACTACATGAGTAAATAGAAATAATAATTGCGATAAAGTAGGGAGGTGAAAAAGCTGAAAATAGCAGTTAAAAAGGTAATCGGAACTGCAATGGTGCTCATTCCGCTTGGGGGCCTTGTTGCATTTCTTTGCAAGCACTGCGGCATCTTCGAGACTGTAATTGCCTTTGGCATAGCCGTGATAGTCACTATTTGTATTACAACCGGATTGTGGCTGTTGCTGGAATAGGGAAACAAGTACAACCATCCATGCATAGTATCAACCAGGAGGTGAGGCGATTTGACCATTACATACACCAATATCATCAAAACAGAAGGTGGAGAAGTAAAGTTTTCGGCCCTTCCGGCAGAAGAGAGGAAAAGGATCTCCAACATGATGCGCCGTAAGCCGCTGGAACAGTTTGGTGATGTCAGAGTACGTCCTCCTGCTTAATGGAGGGCCAGATGGACAAGCATAGGGGGGGTGAGGACGATGAAAAGAAGACCAAAGCGGCCGACCGATGAGCAGGCGATGCTGATCGCAAAGGCCGGGCTGATGGCCAGGGACTGGCTGGTCCTGTGGGAATCCGGAAGCCAGATGTGCCTGGTGCATCGGGGAAACGGTAAGACCAGGAGAATCGAGATTTAAGGAGGTAAGGACGATGGACAAAGAGATCCAGTACATGCCAGTGGGTCGGGTACGCCGCCGGAGAAGGACCTGGCACCGGATCATGAGAGATCTGGTCCGGATGCTGATGGCCGGAGGCGAGCTGATCGGCACAGGGATCCTGGCCGGGGCCGGATTCGGGATCGGGCTGGCAGCAGTGACAGTTTTATTATATAGGTAATTGCGAAACTGGTTCGGGATATGAGCCCAAATAGTGCTGGAACTTGG
>OLFX01002358.1_pt1 | contig 16089 bp, 16 predicted proteins | sample 1605091 | NCBI WGS metagenome assembly OLFX01 (sample SAMEA3888906, study PRJEB22519) | human gut metagenome | biome: human gut; feature: human-associated habitat; material: faeces | place: Denmark | collected 2012 | reverse complement strand
TGGAGCCGGTGATGGCATATTTGCTGATCGCAGAGAAACAATACCGGGATGGAAAATACGCAGGATGCTATAATGTGGGACCGGAGGAAACCTCCTGTCTGACAACAGGAGAACTGGTTGCGATGTTCTGCCGGCAGTGGAAAGAGAGGATGGGCATCGAACCTGTCTGTATGATTGCTGCTCAGGGTGGCCCGCATGAGGCGAATTTCCTGAAACTGGATTGCTCCAGGATCAAGAGCAGATTAGGGTGGAGACCGGTCTGGAATGCAGAGAAGATGATGGAAGCTACAGTAGAGTGGATTGTGGCATATAACAGACAGGAGAATGTTCATGAAGTAATGAAGAAACAGATCTATGAATATTTATCCTATGTTCAGACAGGGACACCAAAGGGAAGAATGGATCTATGATGCAGAAAATACTGATTCTTACATCTCCGAATAATCAATATGCCAAAGACTTACAGAAAAGCCTCTCCCCCCGTTATGACATCCAAAGCCTGGAGATCGCTCATCGAAGAGATTTTCCTCATGAGTTGTTGGGAACAGAGCACTTTGCTCTGATCATTACATTTGATCTGGTCGGTTTCGAGCAGACGACGCTGATGGATGGAATATTATATAATCTGGTCAGCAGTAAGTTTTTGAATTTTATGCTGCGGAAAAATCTTGCAAACGAAAAGTTTCTATCCAGACAGTTAAGTATCTCTATGTTCTTTTATTGCAGAGGTGTTTTTTGCAAGTACAAATTACCTTTAGGTATTTTTATTATACAAGAAACAGTGTGGAATAGAAAATAGAAAAAATGATTGCATAACATAGGAATTCATGCTAAAGTTTATTCAGAAAGATTTTGTTAAAAACAATTTGAATAAAACATTTTTTAACAAAGACGGAGGTGATTCCTATATTTATCGGCAGAGAAAGAGAACTGACATCGTTAAAGGAATTCTATGAAAAAGATGGAATTGGTATGACGGTGATATATGGCCGCAGGCGCATTGGAAAATCTACTCTTATTACGGAATTTGTTAAGGACAAGAAGACTATTTTTTATACAGCCACAAAAGTCGGAAAAAATAGAAATCTGGAACTGTTTTCAAAGCAGGTAGTTGATCTGCTTATGCCGGGGGTGGAGAGTATCAGCTTTCACACTACGGAGGCTGTTTTTGATTTTATAGATAAAAATATCTGAGACGAGAAGCTTGTGCTTGTTATAGATGAGCTGCCATATTGGGCGGAGAGAGATGAGGCACTCTTATCTATCTTGCAGAAATACATGGATACGGTTTGGAAGGATAAGAATCTTAAAGTGATTTTATGCGGCTCTGCGCTCAGCTTTATGGAAAGGAAGGTACTCAGTGAAAAGAGCCCCTTGTTTGGAAGACGTGATTCTCAGATCAAACTGGAAGCATTTAACTATCTGGATGCGGCAAAATTTGTCCCGGAGTATTCTAACGAGGATAAGGCAATATGTTATGGAATTACCGGTGGCGTTGCAAAGTATCTTTCGATGATCGATCCCCGGAAGAGTATTGATGAAAACATCATAAGACTGTTCTTTAGAACGGACGGGTATCTATATGATGAAACGAGGAATCTACTGACCCAGGAATTTTCGGATATAGCGGTTGTAAATAACATTGTTGAGCAGATCGCATCTGGTGAGAATACCCTGAATACAATTGCAGGAAAAATTGGGGAAAAAGAACAGACGATACTATATTCATTAGATAAACTGATAAATGTTGGACTGGTTGAAAAGAAGAAATGTATCACGGAGGAGAAGAACAAAAAGAAGACCCAGTATGTTTTAAAGGATTATATGTTCAAATTCTGGTATGAGTTTATTCCGAAAGCTACCAGTGTAATTGAAATGGGACAGGGAGAGATTTATTATGAAAAGGCAGTGAAGCCGGTACTACATTCTTTCATGGGTTCCGTGTTTGAAGAAATGTGCAGATATTATACGTTAATGAAGGGAATAACAGGCGAGTATGGCTGCTTTATTACTTCTGTAGGCACTTGGTGGGGCGTAGAGAATATTGCGGATAAGAATGGAAATATAAGAGCACAATCTGCGGATATAGATGTTGTTGCCTTGTCTGATATAGACAAGAGGGCTGTTATAGGAGAATGTAAATTCAAAAACGAAAAGATTGATAAGGGTATTTATGAAACTTTAATCAGAAGGGGAAGTCTTATTACCGCTAAATATAAGATTTCAAAATATATTTTCTTTTCCTTATCAGGATATACGGATTGGTTTGAAACATTGTCAGATGAGAACGTATTACTGCTCACACTGGATTCGCTTTATGAATAATTTTCCCTTGCATCTCCTCTGCAAATAGTATAAAATAAACCCAGTGTTGCAAACAAAATATTACAATAAAACGCACAACGGGGTGCATGCCGGGAGGCATGCGCCCTTTTTTGCGTTAAGCGGGAATTTTCGCGTGTCGCGTAAACCGTGCGCCTGGCTCTCTATGCCGCAGGATTGATATCCGCCGTCGGCACCTTCGTGGGTTCCGTGGTTTTCCCATCCGTTTCCGACGAAGTGGCCGCTGAACTCTCCGGGGAGGCCGCCGGTGTAGCCGAAGCCGCCGGCGTGGCACTGGGCTTTGCTTTTTCCAGTGAAGCCTTAACGGCTTCCAGCAGCACCAGGGAAGTATATCTGGTCTCCGCAGAATACGTCACCTGACTCAGATCCTGCGTCTCGCAGATCTGCTCACTCAGGGAATCCATGGTGGGCTCCAGCAGTGGATACATGGTGGTCAGGGTCTCATCGGGATCTGCCAGGCTTAAAGATGTGATGGCGTGGTCGTTTACGATGACCTCTACATTCACGGTCTCGCTGCCGAGGATCAGCTCCGTGGTGTAGATCCCCGGGATATATGTATTATCAGTACCGACAGGCCCGGAAGCATTATCCAGAACAGCATCGGTATCGGCAACGGCCCCGGTGGAGACATCCTCCGTCTGTGCGGATTGCGGGATACGTCCGAGATCCGCCACATTGTCCGGCATAACGGTCTCGGCAGTACTGTCAGGGGAATCCGGTGCCCCGGAGGTATCCGCAGCTTTTCCGGGCAGCAATAACATTAACAGTAATATGACGAACAGCACTCCCAGCGCAGCGAAGATTCCGGTATACAGCAGCTCTTTTCTGCGAAGGACAACGATCTTTGTATTTGCACTCATTCTTAAGTCTCCTTGGAATGATGGGATGATCTTTATAAATAGTATGCGGAGGCCGGTACTCATAGTACAGCAAATAAGGAGAACTTCACATTGACAAGACAAAACAGGCATTGCTATAGTTAAGACAAGTATTTTTCACGGATGCGTCCGCCCCGTGGAAAAGGAGCAGACAGGCGGCGCAGAAACGAGGGTAACGATGAATAATTATACCAAGGAAGACATCATCCGTCTTGTGGAAGAAGAGGATGTGGAATTTATCCGTCTGCAGTTCACGGATCTGTTCGGCAATCTGAAAAATATTGCGGTGACAGCCAGCCAGCTGGACCGCGTATTGAGCAATAAATGTATGTTTGACGGTTCGGCTATTGACGGTTTTGCACGGATTGAAGAATCCGACATGTATCTGTATCCGGATCTGTCGACACTGGAGATTTTCCCCTGGAGACCCCAGCAGGGCAAAGTGGCCCGTATGATCTGCGATGTATATCGTCCCAACGGACAGCCTTTCGAGGGAGATCCCCGTTATGTGTTAAAGCGTGCGGTGCAGCAGGCAGAGGACATGGGATATACTTTTGAGGTAGGCCCCGAGTGTGAATTTTTCTTATTTAATACGGACGAAAATACCATGCCTACCACCAACACCCATGAGCAGGCAGGGTATTTCGACATCGGTCCCCTGGATTTCGGCGAAAATGCCCGTCGTGACATTGTCATGAATCTGGAGGATATGGGATTTGTCATCGAGGCTTCCCATCACGAGATGGCTCCGGCCCAGCATGAGATTGATTTCAGATACGATGAGGCATTACATACCGCAGACAACATCATGACCTTCAAGATGGCCGTACGCACCATTGCGAGACGTCATGGATTGCACGCTACTTTTATGCCGAAGCCCAAGTTTGGTGTCAACGGTTCCGGCATGCACATCAATATGTCCTTGCAGAAGGATGGAAAAAACATTTTCCAGGATGCTTCCGATCCCAATGGTCTGAGCGAAGAGGCTTACTATTTCATCGGCGGTATCATGAGACATATCAAAGGAATGGCAGCCATTACGAATCCGCTGGTGAATTCCTACAAGCGTCTGGTACCCGGTTTCGAGGCACCGGTCTACATTGCATGGAGCACGACGAACCGCAGCCCCTTAATCCGTATTCCGGCTGCTGCAGACGGAGAGGGCACCCGTATCGAACTGCGCAGTCCGGATTCTGCTGCTAACCCTTATCTGACACTGGCAGTCTGCCTGAGTGCAGGATTAGAGGGCATCCAGAATAAGATAGAGCCGCCTCAGAGCATCAATGCCAATATTTTTGCTCTGTCAGAAAAAGAGCGTGAGGAATTGCATATCGATCAGCTGCCCGGCACACTTCTGGAGGCAGTGGAGGAACTGGAAAAAGACACCTTCATTCAGAACGTATTGGGAGAGCATATTGCCGGAAAATACATCGATGCCAAGCGGAAAGAGTGGCATGAGTACCGTTCCCAGGTATCCGAGTGGGAGATTCAGGAGTATCTGTACAAGTATTAAAATATTCCTTTCTTTTGTAATAATGGAGTGACTATTCTTCGTAAAGTGACTCGAATGGAGTCACCGCCACGTACATGAGCAAAACTAGCTGCATAGAAGCATGTGGTTTTGCGAATGCGGGGGGAGAAATGGTTACAGGATGAATCAACAAGACAGAAGAAAGGAGGTGGGCCGATGACGAACATTATTGTCGTGCTGCCGAAGCTGGAGGAAGCCAAAGGCGTCAAGAATATTCTGGTGCGCAGTGGCTTTCAGGTCACGGGTATCTGTACCACAGGCACTCAGGCTATCAGTCAGGCGGACGGTCTGAACGACGGTATTGTGATCTGCAGCTACAAGCTGGCGGACATGATATACACAGAACTACATGAAGATCTGCCGGAAGGTTTCGAGATGCTGCTGATGGCATCCCAGAATCTGATCAGTGAATGCTATGGCAATGGCATCGTATGTCTTTCCATGCCGTTAAAGGTACAGGACCTGATCAATACCGTGAACCTGATGGTGGAAGGTGTGGAACGCCGCAGAAGAAAACGCCGTATGCAGCCGAAAGTGCGGAATGCAGCGGATGAAAAAGCAATCAAGGATGCCAAGGAATTACTGATGGCACGAAATCATATGACGGAAGAAGAAGCCCACCGCTACCTTCAGAAGACCAGTATGGACAGTGGTACCAATCTGGTGGAGACGGCACAGATGGTATTGTCCATGATGACGGAGTAAGCAGGACGGCCCGGAAATGATTACAGGGATCCGGGCGTTACAGACAGGATATGTGAAAGAGAACAACAGGAGGAACAGCAATCCATGAAATTTACAAAAATGCAGGGCTGCGGCAACGATTATGTATATGTCAACGGCTTTACGGAGAAGCTTTCACCGGAAGAGAAGCCGGAGATCGTAAGAAGCTTAAGTGACAGACATTTCGGAATCGGCGGCGACGGTGTGATCTTTATCAATCCGGCGGAAGAAGCGGATTTTGAGATGGAAATGTACAATGCGGACGGCAGCCGTTCGGAGATGTGCGGCAACGGCATCCGCTGCGTGGCAAAATATGTCTACGACAAGGGACTGACGGACAAGAAGGACATTACCATCGTCAGCGCCGGAAAAATAAAATATCTGAAACTCACCGTGGAGGGAAAGACCGCCACGGACAGAGGACAGGTGACGCTGGTACAGGTGAACATGGGAAATCCCATCCTTGCTCCGGCAGAGGTGCCGGTAACAGTGGAAGCCACACAGGAGACGGCAGACGGACCGGCGGTAGTGAATGCTCCCATCATGGTAGACGACACGGAATACCACATGACATGTGTATCCATGGGCAATCCCCATGCCATCGTATTTATGGAAGGGGTAAAGGATCTTGACATTGAGAAGATCGGCCCGAAGTTTGAGCATCATACCTGTTTTCCTAACCGGACCAATACCGAATTCGTAGAGATTCTGGATCGGAAAAATGTGTTTATGCGCGTCTGGGAGAGAGGCACCGGGGAGACCCTTGCCTGTGGTACCGGATGTTGCGCCACGGCGGTGGCTTGTGTACTAAATGGTTTGACGGACGAGGAAATAACTGTTAAACTATTAGGCGGTGAACTGCACATCAAATGGGACCGCAAGGAGAATCTGGTCTACATGACCGGTCCTGCGAAGATCGTATTTGAAGGTGAAGTGGACCCGTACTCCATCTGATAGAATAAACTCCTCCATAGAAACACGGCGTGGCTGCTTGCAGACAAAGACGTGTTTCTATGAGAGGAGTAAACGAACATAAGTAAGTAGGGTGATCAGCCCGGATTACGAATGTTCGTTGCAATTTTGAGAGCACGTAGTGCGGAAAAATTGCTTATTTAAGCCAGCAAGGTGACAGCAATACTGCACCAGGGATAATAGAGAGGAGAACGTACTATGTTTAAAGTAAACGACAACTATTTAAAACTTCCCGGAAGCTATTTATTTTCCACCATCGGCAAAAAGGTAAGTGCGTATTCCGCAGCACACCCGGACAAGAAGATCATCCGTCTGGGCATCGGTGACGTGACACAGCCTTTGGCACCCGCTATCATTGATGCGCTGCACGGTGCAGTGGATGAGATGGGAAAAGCGGAGACTTTTCATGGTTACGCTCCCGACCTTGGTTATGAATTCCTGCGCAATGCCATTGCAGAGAATGATTATAAGGCAAGAGGCTGTGACATTGCACCGGACGAGATCTTTGTATCGGACGGAGCAAAATGTGACTGCGGCAATATTCAGGAGATCTTCAGCCTGGACAACAAGATTGCAGTATGTGACCCCGTTTACCCCGTATACGTAGATTCTAATGTTATGGCGGGCAGAACCGGCACTTACGATCCGAAGTCCGAGACCTGGAGTGATGTGATCTATATGCCCTGTCTGGCAGAGAACGGTTTTGCGCCGGAGCTGCCGAAGGAGACCCCGGATCTGATCTATCTGTGCTTCCCCAATAATCCTACCGGTGCCACCATTACCAAGGCGCAGTTGCAGGAGTGGGTGGACTATGCCAATAAGGTAGGCGCTGTCATTCTCTATGATGCGGCATACGAAGCATATATTTCCGAACCGGATGTGCCTCACAGTATCTATGAATGTGAAGGAGCCAGAACCTGTGCCATCGAGTTCCGTTCCTTCTCCAAGAATGCCGGCTTTACCGGAGTGCGTCTGGGCTTTACCGTGATCCCCAAGGATTTAAAGAGCGGGGATGTGAGCCTCCATGCACTGTGGGCAAGAAGACACGGCACCAAATACAATGGAGCACCCTATATCGTACAGCGCGCCGGTGAGGCAGTATACTCTGCAGCAGGCAAGGCACAGCTGAAGGAGCAGGTTGCTTATTACATGAACAACGCACAGTATATCCTGAAGGGCTTGCAGGAAGCGGGCTTCACGGTATCCGGCGGTGTGAACGCTCCCTATATCTGGCTGAAAGCGCCTAACGGCATGACCAGCTGGGAGTTCTTCGATTACCTTCTGGAGAATGTCAACGTGGTGGGTACGCCCGGATCCGGTTTCGGACCCAGCGGAGAGCATTATTTCCGTCTGACGGCTTTCGGAAGCTATGAGAATACCGTGGAGGCAGTGGATCGTCTGAAGAAGATTCAGTTATAGGCAGCCGTTCTTTGCCATAAGAGGAATGGAGCAGATATATGCAGGAAAAGCAGAAAAAAGCAATCCGGTGGATCAGCCCGGTACTGATCGCATTGACAGCACTGATCGTGTGGCGCGTCAACTATGAGATCGAATTTATGATGGATGATGAGTGGTATTCGACGGTATTGTATGCGGATACACCGATCCGGAATCTCAGTGACATTATCCGTGCGCAGATCTGGCATTATTTCAACTGGGGAGGCAGAAGCATGGCGCATGCACTGCTGCAGCTGATCCTGCTGGCCGGAGAACACTGGGCGGATATCCTGAATACAGGAATGACACTGCTGTTGGGATGGCTGGCCTGCATGATAGCAGACAGACGTAAGCTCCCGTACTGGTTTGCAGCGCTGGGGATGATCCTGGGGCTGAATGCCAACTGGAAAATGAGTATGTTCTGGGAAGCCGGAGCAGCGAATTATCTGTATATGGCGGGTTTTCTGCTGGCATTTTTGTTCTGTTACCTGAAATATGAGGAAAAAAATCTTCCCGGCATCGTCATCTGGATCCTTCCACTGGGACTGATCGCAGGCTGGAGCAATGAGAATATGGGGCCTGCGGTATGGCTCCTGAGTCTTCTGGTGATCCTGTTAAGACACAGAGAGCACAAAAAAGCTCCGGTGTGGATGTATCTGGGAAACATCAGCTGCCTGGCGGGAACCATTCTGATGATCGCTGCACCGGGCAATTTTGTCCGCAGCGGGGAGACGGGGGAAGAAGCCTACAGCCTGCTGTGGAGAATGTATCTGCGCTGCTACGCAGAAGCGAAGGGAGTTATGGAGTATCTGTTCCCTGCCCTGCTGCTTACGGTATTTGCACTGATCGTCTGCAAAGGCATTCTGAAAGAAAACCTGGGCAGAAATACAGTGCTGCTATTGCTGGGGGCACTGTTGTCCTGGGGTGCCATGATCCTGTCCCCACACTATCCGGATCGGGCGGCTTTCGGAACGATGGTTTTGTTGATTTGTGCGATTTTATCCATGGCAGGGAAAATCGCAGACAGGCAGAAAGAAAATGTCTGGATGTTCTATGGCTGTGCCGTGCTGATATGGCTGCGGGGCATGTATTTTCTGGTGGAATACCTGGGATTATGCTGGGGATGGATCAAATAAGTGAATAAATGTCCATTATAAAAGATCTCACAGTCGGCAGATGCGCCGGCAGTGAGGTCTTTTATGAGTGTACACATTATTTTCTGGCATACCGGCTCCGGTACTGGCGCGGTGTCATGCCGGTCTTTTTACGGAAGATCTGCGAGAAATAAGACTGCGAAGAAAAGCCGACGCTGGTGGCTACCTGAGCTACCGACAGATTGGAGGATACCAGAAGCTCCTTGCAGGCTTCCAGCCTCCGGTCTGTCAGGTAATTGATCGGAGACTGCCCGACACATTCGGTAAAGGAATGTGCCAGATAGAATTTGTTGATATGTGTGATCTCCGCCAGGGAATCCAGTGTAATGTTCTGGGAATAGTTGGAATCGATATAACGCTTCGCCAGAGCACATTCCTTGGACAACTGGAAGGAGGAGTCAGAGATGACGGACAGGTTCTGCTTCCGGGAAATATATACCAGGAGCACCTGAAGCAGTCCGTGACATACCTGTTCAAAGCCGGGAAGCTTGTCGCGGAATTCCTGCATCATCAGCTGGGCAAAGTTGATGAACTGTTTTTTATCAGAGCCGTAGCTGTAGAAGCTGTAGCCCTTCGGGTTGTCCTGCCCCGCACCGGAAAACGAAAATGCGAGCCCTTCCACACCGAATACGATATATTCCATGGGATCGTTGGGAAGCGTTTTCTCCGTGTGCTCTACATAAGGATTGATGATGACCAGATCGTCCGTCTTCACAGGCACCTTTTCATTCTCTATATAGAAGGCTCCCTCACCCCGCAGGACATAGAACAGTTCTGAAAAGTGATGTGTATGCGGAAGGGACTGCCAGTCACCTTCGTATTTGGAGATGGAGATGTAACGCAGCTGAAAATGTTCCGGAGAACTGTTTGCGGAGCCGATATTGATAAATTCATTACTCATAAATAGATACCTTCTTTATCTTATTTTTATTGTGTACTATTTTCCAATCTATCGTATTTTTTATATTAAATATATAAAAAGAACAACATTTCACAAAAACATTCGTAATAAAGACGAAAAAATAAAAATATGTATGATTATGATAAGCATATTATACATAATCATTTCAAAAAATCCACTATTTTAGTAACAAAATAGCAATAAACATAATAAAACAAGCAACAAAGAAATTGATATCAGGTACGGAAGCCGATATACTTTAATCATCAGCTGCAAGATAGTACAAAAGCGATGGGGAGGAAAACATGCGATGACAGGAAGACTGACGCTGCCGACCGATGCAGACATCATTGACGAAACAATACGGTTAAAAAATCTTTTGGGCGCAGATGCTTTGAGAGACTGTGACGGAACCGAAATGCCGGAAGCACTTTTGTCAGAGCCGGTGAAGAAATATGCAACTTATTATACCACGCGAAAGGATAATGCGTGGGCAATGAAGCATCCGTAGGAGATCCAGCAGGAATACCTGATCAGCAACCGCATCACCGCCAGAGGAGAAACACTCCGCATCCGACTGATGGAAGGCTTCCATACGGAGCAGCTTAAGGTCAACACGCTGGACGATCCGAAGCGTTGGTGGGAAGTGATCGACAGAACGACCGGTGAGGTAGTGCCGGCGGATGCATGGGAATTTGATGAGGCATCCGGTGAAGTGGAGATCCGTACGATCCCCTATCATGAGTATACGGTAAGCTTCCTGGCATTTCTGATCTGGGATCCGGTACACATGTACAATTTCATCACGAATGACTGGAAGGATACACCGCATCAGCTCACTTACGATGTGAGACAGCCCAAGACCAGACAGTATGTCAAAGACAAGCTGAGAAAATGGTGTGAAGACAATCCTCATATCGATGTGGTCCGCTTCACTACATTTTTCCATCAGTTCACACTGACCTTCGATGACAAGAAGCGGGAAAAATATGTAGAGTGGTTCGGATACAGTGCAAGTGTGAGCCCTTATATCCTGGAACAGTTTGAGAAATGGGCAGGCTACAAATTCCGCCCGGAGTACATTGTGGATCAGGGATATCACAACAGCATGTTCCGTGTTCCCAGCAGACAGTTCCTGGATTTCATAGAGTTCCAGCAGATCGAGGTATGTGCGCTGGCGAAGGAGCTGGTAGACATTGTACATTCTTATGGCAAGGAAGCGATGATGTTCCTCGGAGATCATTGGATCGGAACAGAACCCTACGGTAAATATTTCGCAGGCATCGGACTGGATGCAGTGGTAGGTTCTGTCGGAAGCGGTGTGACGCTTCGAATGATCTCTGATATCAAGGGAGTGGATTATACCGAAGGACGGCTGCTGCCTTACTTTTTCCCGGATGTGTTCTGCGAGGGCGGTGATCCGATCGGAGAGGCAAGGGATAACTGGCGTAAAGCAAGGCGTGCATTACTCAGGTCTCCCCTGGACAGGATCGGATATGGCGGCTATCTGAAGCTGGCAAGTAATTGGCCCGGTTTCATTGAGGAAATCCAGAATGTAGTAACACAGTTCCGGGAGATCCATGAAAATATGCAGGGGACAGCTTCCTATGTGGCACCCTTCAAGGTGGCGATCCTGAACTGCTGGGGCAGTCAGAGAAGGTGGATGTCCAATCAGGTACATCATGCGATCTGGCACAGGGAAACTTATTCCGCAGAGGGAGTACTGGAATGCTTAAGCGGAATGCCTTTTGAGGTCGAGTTCATTTCCTTTGATGATGTCAGGAACGGCATCCCTGAGGAAATCAAGGTCATCATTAATGTCGGGGATGCGTACACAGCATTCAGCGGCGCGGAGAACTGGATCGACGAAAAGGTCCTGACCAATATCAGACGCTTTGTGGATCAGGGAGGTGGCTTCATCGGTGTGGGTGAGCCTACCGCTTATCAGTATCAGGGAAGATATTTCCAATTGTCCGATGTGCTCGGTGTAGACCGCGAGATGTGCTTCTCTCTCAGTACGGACAAATATAATGAGAAAAATGACGATCACTTTATCTTAGAGGATATTGAAGGAGCCTTGGATTTCGGCGAGGGCACCAGCCGCATCTATGCACAGGGCGGACATTATCAGATCCTTGCGATGGATGGGGAATACAGCCAGCTGGTAGTCAATGAATATGGCAGAGGACACAGCGTATATTTTGCAGGTCTTCCGTATTCTCCCCAGAACTGCAGGCTTCTGCTTCGGGCAATTTATTATGCAGCCGGCATGGAGCAGGAGATGAAACGCTACTATGTAACGAATGTGGATACCGAAGTAACGGTATTCCAGAAGACCGGCAAGATCGCAGTGATCAACAACTCTGCACAGGCACAGCACACAGAACTGTATATCAAAGGAAAATGTGCGTATGTGCTGGATCTGAAGCCCGGCGAAATGCGTTGGGTGGACGATATGGAAGACAGGTAACTTATGGAAAGCAAAAAGCGTTTCATATTTTATAAGGTAGTACTTTACAAGTATAAGGAGGTTATTTAAGATGAAAAAGAAAGTATTAAGCGTGCTCTTAGTAGCGGCAATGGCTATGTCCATGCTGACCGGATGTGGCAGCAAGCCTGCCGGAAATGATGCGCAGAGCGCAGCATCCAGCGAGGCATCCAAGGAAACAGAGGCAGCAGCAGAAACTCCTGCTTCCGCAGAAGACGAGACACTGACTGTATGGTGTTGGGACCCTAACTTCAATGTCTATGCAATGAAGCAGGCAGAGAAGGCATACCAGGTGGATCATCCCAACTTCAAGTTAGACATTCAGGAGAAGGTATATAGCGATATCGAGACTGCTCTGATTACAGCAGCTGAAGCCGGTGATTACAGCACTTTACCTGATATCTTCCTGATGCAGGATTATTCCTTCCACAAAAATGCAACCAATTATCCCGGAATCTTCACAGCACTGGATGACTGCGGAATTGATTTCTCCCAGTTTTCCATGGGTAAGCTGGCTGACTCCACTGTAGATGGAACACATTATGGTATTCCTTTTGATAATGGTGCTACCATCATGGCGATCCGTTCCGATATGGTAGAAGCAGCAGGCCTTAAGGTAGAAGATTTCAAGGATACCACATGGTCTGAGTTCATGGAGCTGTCCAAGAAGGTAATGGCTGCGAATGATGTTCCCATGCTGACCTGCTCCGGCGGTTCTGAGATTGTGATCGAGATGTTACAGTCTGCAGGCGCTTCTCCCATGGTGGATGGAGAGGTGACACTGGTTGACAACGCAGCACTGAAGAAAGCAATCGAGACCTATAAGCAGCTGATCGATGAAGGAATCATGGCAGATTATACCGACTGGGATCAGTATATCGCTTCCATGAACAAGGGTACTGCAGCAGGCGTTATCCAGGGCTGCTGGATCATGTCCTCCATTCAGGCAGCAGAGGATCAGGCAGGTAAATGGGCAATCGTGAATATGCCTAAGTTAGATGATGTAGAAGGCGCAACCAACTACGCTAACTGCGGTGGTGCAAGCTGGGCAGTATCTTCTAACTGCAAAAATACCGATCTGGCATTTGATTTCCTGAACGCTACCTTTGGTGCTGATGTAGATTTATACGATGATCTGCTGGTAAATGCAGGAGCAATCGCAAGTTACCTGCCCGCAGCACAGTCTGAGACCTATAATGAGGGCAATGAGTTCTACGGCGGTCAGGCAGTGTACAAGGATATCGTAGAGTTCGCCGGACATGTTCCCGGAATTGACTACGGTGCATACTACTCTGATATCAGAAGTGCACTGACAGATGCGATCACCAACGTTGTACAGAAGAACGCTGATATCGATACAGAGATCAAAAACGCTCAGGATACCGTAGAGTTTAATATCGCCGAATAATCACCAGAGTATGGAAACTGGATAGTACCGGGGGTGCAGCAGTGCGTTCCCGGTACTGTTGTAGGAGAGAAACATGGAAAAGAAGAAAGCAAAATTAAGTTTGGAAAAAAAGCATAATCTGACCGGATGGGCATTCCTGCTTCCGGCATCGATTTTAATATTTGTATTTTGTTTCTATCCGATGTCACAGGCAATCCTTCTTTCTTTCCGGAAGACAGGAGGAGTCTTTAATGGTGCAGCGAATTATGCCAGGATCTTCAAGGATAAAACCTTCCAGCAATGCTTGTTCAATACCTTCTTTTATTTTGTGATTCAGGTACCGATCATGCTTGTGCTCGCACTGATGCTGGCGCAGCTGCTGAATAATCCTAAGATAAAAGGGAAAGGTATTTTCCGCACTTTGATCTTTCTTCCGTGTGCAACGTCACTGGTATCTTATTCCATGATATTTAAGTCATTGTTTGCTCCGGATGGAGTGGTCAACAGAGTGCTGATGGCCATCGGACTGTCTTCCGTGGACTGGTTCCAGAGCACATGGCCGGCGCGATGGGTCATCGTGATCGCACTGATCTGGAGATGGACCGGATATAATATGGTATTCTATCTGGCAGGATTACAGAATATCGATTATTCTGTATATGAGGCAAGCTACATCGACGGAGCGACACCGTTCCAGCAGTTCATGAAGATCACGATACCGTTGTTAAAGCCGACCATTCTGATGACGGCGATCATGTCTACTTCGGGAACACTGCAGCTGTTCGATGAGTCTATGAACCTGACAGCAGGCGGTCCCGGAAAATCTACAATGACATTGGCGCATTACATCTACAATATCTCCTTTGTGGAGACACCGAAATTTAATTATGCGGCAGCGTTGTCTGTATGCATACTTGTGATGGTAGCGGTTCTGTCTGCAATTCAGATGAAGGTGGGTGACAAACGTGACTAAATTCAAACAAATAATTTCCTACACGATCTTAGTGATAGCAAGTTTTCTGTCGGCATTTCCACTGTATTATATGCTGTGCGGTGCGACCAACCAGAGTATTGATGTGGTAAGAGGACGGCTGATCCCTGGTACCTATCTGATCGAGAATTTCAAGACCCTGGTTGACATGCAGAATCTCGGACTTGCAATGTTTAATTCCTTCCGCAATGCGATCGTGATCACGGTTGTGACACTGCTGATCTGTTCCATTGCCGGTTATGGTTTTGAGATCTATCATGATAAGGGCAAGGATATTCTGATGAGTATTCTGTTGCTGGCAATGATGCTTCCGTTCGTAGCGATCATGATCCCCCTGTTCAAGATGTTTACCTCCTGGAAGCTGGTAAATACCTGGATCGCACTGGCACTGCCATCCATCTCGACTCCGTTTATGATCATGCTTTTCAGACAGGCGGCACGTTCTTTCCCTCATGATATTATCGAGGCTGCCAGACTGGAAGGTCTGAGCGAAATACAGATTTTCTTCCGGATGTTCATCCCGGTGATGAAATCTACCTATGGAGCGGCGATGACGGTTACATTTATGAATGCGTGGAATAATTATCTGTGGCCGACGATCATTTTACAGGACAGCAAGGCGATCACCATGCCGATGTTAGTAGCCAATCTGAAGAGTGGATACAGTGTGGATTATGGTATGCTGATGCTGGGAGTATTGATCTGTACACTTCCTACAGCGATCATCTTCCTGTGTTTACAGAAGAGCTTTGCAAATGGAATTACGGGAGCAGTGAAATAATGCAACAGAAAATGCCAAAACAGGAAACTATGACACAGGCGCATATCAGGAAGGCTCAGGGAGCCTTCCTTTTGGCGCATAGAATGGGCCTGATCGAGGATCCCACCATGGAGGGCCTGGAGGCCAGACGACAGAAGCACAACGAAGAGCTGCGGAGAATGGAACAGGAAGGACAGCGGTTCTACGGACCGCATTATTTTTCCGCACCGGCGTATCTGGAATATGAGCTGACCCGCCTGAAGCTGGATTTTGTACAGCCGTGTGAGAAGGTCCGGGAAGGCGGCTTCTGCCCGGATTTCACGGAGCAGGAGAAACGGGATTTTTACGAACAGAATAGAGATCTGTTCGGACGCTATCATGGGGATCATTTTACCTATGAGGAGGTGTCACAGATCATTGAGAAACGGTTACGGGAGGATGCATATGACAAGCTTATCTGCGACATATTATGTGAGTCAGAGAACAGGCAGTGATGAAAATGACGGACGCACATGCAGTACGGC
>OLFX01002356.1_pt1 | contig 16096 bp, 11 predicted proteins | sample 1605091 | NCBI WGS metagenome assembly OLFX01 (sample SAMEA3888906, study PRJEB22519) | human gut metagenome | biome: human gut; feature: human-associated habitat; material: faeces | place: Denmark | collected 2012 | reverse complement strand
TTTTTTGTCTTAGGAATAGTTCCTATATTTGCCAATGATAATTATACACTAACTTGGCTACAAGGAAGTATATTTTTCAGAACATTGGTTCTTAATTACATCTTCCAAAGGTTTTTGCTCCCTGGGAAAAACAAGGTAAAGCTATAGATTTTTATTTTGCATTGCTTATAGCACCAAAAAGCTGTATTCTAAAATCCGGAAAGTCTCCAAAAACAAAGGATTTCTTCCGAATTTTTCTATATATAGCGAGGGTGCCGCTCAATCATTTAATTTGATGAGTTTATGACACCCTCACATCCTTCTTGCCTTTTAGGGTAAATTTTTATTACCTTTACATAAATTATGGAAATAACGTTATTTTCCAGATTGTAATTAGATTTTAATATTTATGGAGTTAATATAGACTTTTAGCATGTCAAATATATTTTGCAACTGAATACAGTCATGCCTGGTCATTTCTGTTATTCTGTACCTTCCATTTTTATATGAAGGGTATCTACTGGAATTATGTATAACAGAAAAATGGATACCCTTTAAAACATTATTTTTTAACTGCTCATTTATTTGGATACGAAAATTATTATCATTTCCCGATACAATTTCAATAAAAAAATCAAGAGCAGCATCTAATGAATGTCCAAGGTCTCTTAATCGATTAGCATAGTAATCATTGGTTATATCTAGCTTTTTACAGATATTACTTTTGATAAATTTTTCCATAGACTGTATGTAATAATAAACGGATTGATTATATAACCCATGATTACTAAGAAGAATTGCAGCCTTTTCGTCTTGTTTTGCAATCATTTCAAATTCAGCTGCCATATCAATACCATCATTGATATAACGACTTTCTCCTAAATATACTGAATTTTGTTTCATGCCATACCTCCTCGTTTTTTCCACTGGCTATTTTCTGCAGAAACATTCACATGGTCTGTTTCAATTTCCTTTTGTGTGTTTTTGGGCACATATTAACATTAATTTTAATATCTCTGTCAGAGACTCTACCTACTTGTAAAAATGTGTTTCCAGTAATTCCATAGGATGATTTATCTAAATCTTGGAACATTTATTTTTGCAACCGTCCCTCCTAAAAATCACTCGTTTTCTGCCCGAGAATGGCTCATGGTTTCAATGGCATCCACCATCCTGTTGTAAGCCCCCTTGACCTGTTCGTAAAGCATAGTGAGAATCGTCTTGAGAGCTATTTTATCGTTATAGGCCATCTTCTGATTCTCCACTTTTCGGATATATTCATCCTTAGCCTGTTTATGCATAGCTTCCAGGGCCTTGTCAAGCGCAACTTCAGTGTCATTCCAATAGTCATCAAAGCCATCTAAACATTTTTTCAGTGAATTGTTCTTCTCAAATTCCTTTACAAACTTCTTGGCAACACGAGACTTCCATGTTCCGCTGATGATTCCAAACACTGTTGCTGCACCAATCACCGCAAATGCAATTCCAAGTGTGATCGGCCCTCCAATAGCGGACACCCATGCAACAACTGTGGCAGTACCACCAAGGTTAATACCAATGGCAGTCAGAGCAGATACCACCTTGGCAACGAGGATATAGGCACCAAGATTGCTCCCTGCAGCTACCACAGAGGCCCACATAGCCAAAGCACCGAAAGTGGTGATGCCTGTCAAGCCAGAGGCAAAGGCACGGGCAAAGTCAAAATCTGTCATAGAAATCGTGACTTTAGAATCACTCCAGGCCTCTTGGTACTGGGTTAAGCTATCCGTCAACTTGTCCGAAAAACACTTGCTATATTTGTTACACACCGCTGTGTACGCCTCGTTCAGTTCCTGGGAGATATAATCTCCCAACGCTTCCAGGTCTTTCTTGCGGTTCTTGAAATCCTTACGCTTTATAGCATCTACGATGTAGTTCTCGTTGACGATTTCGCTATATTTTTTTTTGAAATCTGCTCTGCTTTTCTCCCGACACGCCGAAACCTCATCTCTCAGCTCCTTTTTGAGCCTTGTATATCTGCTATTAATGGAAGAAAGTACAGCATTGACTTCATTCTCTCCCACAGGCTCAATATTTTCACCATAGATCCTGTCCAAATTTTCAATGGTGTCTTCTATTTGTTCAGCATAGCTATTTACTGCTCGAAAAAAATCTTCCTCTGCCACCCCCAATTTTTTTTCAATGACAGTCGGGAAGGTGATTTCGATATCTGTGTTAAGTCTCTTGCAATAAAAATCAGATTGGGGCGCAAAGCCAAAAAAACGCCTTCTCAGCCTGGCATGGTTGTCAATGGTGATACCAAGACGGGCACAGGCATCGTCTGACAAAACCCGAACTAGTCTCGTACATCCCCCATCAAGGATGGTCTCTACTTTTCCTGGATCACCAATGGAGTTAGCATGCGTTGCCAAGACATAAAGCGAATCAGCTTTCTCTCGTCCTTGAAGAATATGAGCAAGAGAACTTATCTCCTCCTCCGTACTGAGAAAGCCATTAGCCCTGGAAAGGAAAAACAATATATCAAACCGAGAGGCATCGATAGTCAAACTGATATCGTCCTTCTCTTCCCCAGTACCGAAGCCAGGGAAATCAACTAATGTAACCTCCTCCAGAATGGGGGCATCTATGAACACAACAATCTCATCCAACAGGATTGAATCGTCTTCATAAAACACTCCATTCCTTGTACCATAAGCGTTGAGGATACTTTGGGCATCTCCCTTCTTCAAAAGAAAACCGCGAACATAATCCTCGTCATCCAGCATACCATGAATGAAACGCTCCATGCCCGATCCAGGTTTACGTCCCAGGACAATAGCATTTTCCAGCGGGTTACACAGAAACTTCGGACGCTCTACAGTGCTCATAAAGTACGTAGTGACAGATGTCAAGGGGCCATAAGAGGCCGGAATAACAGGGCTTCCTAACAAGTAATTAATAATAGTAGATTTTCCCACATCAGAGAGACCCATGAAACCAGCAAGTGGCTTTTGGGATTGAGTTCCGGCAATGCGTAGAACACTGGTGAGGTCAGCAAGCACTTGTTCCTTGGTCGTTGCAACCTGGGGATACTTATCGCCAAAATCATGTTTCCTAATACGTTCCAGATCTTCTTTTCCTGCTTTCAATGCTGTGGCGACGCGCTCCGCAACTCTAGAATAGACCTTCCGAATCTTAGGCGAAGTGTAAACTTCTATGTTTCCTAGCATAGTATCCAGACTGACACCAGTCGCGCGCGAGAGCTTCACTAGCTTATCTGAAGGGATAGTTGTAATACCTTTTTTATAGCTGATGACAGTTTGCCTGCTGATTTCCAGGATATTAGCAATCTCTTCATCTGTTAACTTGGTAAGCTCCTCTACAATCTCAATAGGGGTTCTCATAGTATTTCTTCTCCTTTCTTTTTCCTCTTTCCTCTTTTGTGAAGATTTTTATGTTTCTATAGCAATGATAATATCATAAAGTATATTATATGTCAATATTTTTTTACATTAGTATATTATTTTTATAGATTATATAACATCAATCCAGTCATTCCGATATCTAGAATAATACCATTGTATATTAAAAGTGCCATAAAAAGATCAAAATGTACCTTCTATAATCTTTCTATTGCAAGATAAAAATTTTTGTATTTATTGCATTTTAATATCACTACACTTTTATTTGTAAATATGGAATCTCTTATTCGGCATTGCACATCAGAAAGAGGATATCATTTTAATGATACGAGCAACTAACAGGAGGCCTATATCCATAGAACTATGGAGCGGTTACAAAGCTTCAAACAAAAAAGAGATGCTTCACTAAAAAACTTAGGAAACATCTCTTATTCATTCACTTCCAACTAGCACTGTCTTCGGGTGCTGTACATATATGCTGTTTGTGCGCTGATTGTATGCCGCTCAAGATTTAAACACACTCCAGAACCCGATTTTATCCAGGCACTCCTCAATGGTCTTCAACCACTCTGAATACCGCCAAATACGACTCTTTCCTAGAATCTTCCCTCTTCAGCCGCCTGCTGGATGGAAACGGCCACAGCCACAGTCATGCCCACCATGGGGTTATTTCCTGCGCCGATGAGACCCATCATCTCTACATGGGCCGGAACGGAGGAGGAGCCTGCGAACTGGGCGTCAGAGTGCATACGGCCCATGGTATCGGTCATTCCGTAGGAAGCCGGACCAGCTGCCATATTGTCGGGATGGAGGGTACGGCCTGTGCCGCCGCCGGAGGCTACGGAGAAGTATTTCTTTCCTTTCTCCACGCACTCCTTCTTATAGGTGCCTGCCACCGGATGCTGGAAACGGGTGGGGTTGGTGGAGTTTCCGGTGATGGAAACGTCAACGCCCTCTTTCCACATGATGGCAACGCCTTCGGTCACGTCATTGGCGCCGTAGCAGTTTACCTTTGCGCGGGGGCTTTCCGGATCAGAGGAATAGCATTTTCTGAATACCTCCTCCACCTCTCCGGTGTAGTAGTTCATCTTTGTCTCCACATATGTAAAGCCGTTGATACGGGAAATGATCTGGGCTGCGTCTTTTCCGAGACCATTTAAGATCACGCGCAGGGGTTTCTTGCGGACCTTATTGGCCTTCTCTGCGATACCGATGGCGCCCTCAGCGGCTGCAAAGGACTCGTGACCGGCTAAGAAGCAGAAGCAGTCTGTCTCTTCCTCTAAGAGCATCTTGCCAAGGTTTCCGTGGCCAAGGCCAACCTTTCTCTGATCGGCAACAGAGCCGGGGATACAGAAGGCCTGGAGGCCCTCTCCGATGGCTGCGGCAGCATCAGCGGCCTTACGGCAGCCTTTTTTAATAGCAATGGCTGCACCCACTGTATATGCCCAGCAGGCATTCTCAAAGCAGATGGGCTGGATCTTCTTTACCTGGTCGTAGACATTTAAGCCGGCGTCCTTAGTGATCTTTTCAGCCTCTTCGATGGAAGCGATGCCATAGCTGTTTAAAACAGAATTGATCTTGTCGATTCTTCTCTCATATGATTCAAATAATGCCATGATGTATTAACTCCTCCTTACTCCATTCTCGGGTCGATGATCTTCACTGCGTCTGCCACACGGCCGTACTGGCCCTTTGCCTTCTCATAAGCAGTTGTGGGATCGTCGCCTTTCTTAATGAAATCGGTCATCTTTCCAAGGTTTACGAACTGGTAGCCGATGATCTGGTCCTCTGCGTCGAGAGCGATCCCGGTCACATAGCCTTCTGCCATCTCCAGATAACGGGGACCTTTCTTTAAGGTTCCGTACATGGTACCGATCTGGGAACGGAGACCCTTTCCAAGGTCCTCCAGACCAGCTCCGATGGGAAGGCCGTCCTCAGAAAATGCACTCTGGGTCCTTCCGTAAACGATCTGAAGGAACAGTTCTCTCATGGCTGTGTTGATGGCATCGCACACAAGGTCTGTGTTTAACGCCTCCAGCAGGGTCCGGCCCGGAAGGATCTCTGCCGCCATAGCTGCGGAATGGGTCATACCGGAACATCCGATGGTCTCCACCAGTGCCTCCTGGATGATGCCCTCCTTCACGTTCAGGGTCAGCTTACATGCACCCTGCTGGGGTGCACACCAGCCGATTCCATGGGTCAGGCCGGAAATATCTTTGATCTCTTTGGACTGTACCCATTTCGCTTCCTCCGGGATCGGAGCTGCGCCATGGTTTACGCCCTGGGCAACTTTACACATTGTTTCTACTTCATGTGAATAAATCATTTTAAGACTCCTTTCAAGATATCTGTCGCAATTCTCTTGTTAAAAAAATCACATCTTGCTCGTACCATTCTCTCACAAAATCTCTCATTCGTCCATAGTTTTTTTCGATAAATTTTGTATTTCTTCGTTCCAGACCTTTAACTCCTTCAGTATGGAGACGACGATCACCGCGGCCATGACGCTGGTGCAGACATCCGCAATGGGCTGGCAGAGCTGCAGCCCCAGGATTCCCAGGAAACGGGGAAGCGTAAGGAGGGCCGGGATCAGAAAGATCCCCTGGCGGCCCGCTGCCACAATGGATGCCCGGAAGCCGTAGCCGATGGACTGGGTCAGCATATTGGACATGATGATCCAGGCCTGGAACGGCAGGGTCAGGCACTGGAACCGCATGGCCCAGGTACCGATCCCGATCACCTCCAGATCCCCCTTCCGGAACAGGCCCATAATGGCCTCTGCCCCGAAAAAGCTTATGACACCCAGGGTGGTCAGGAGGATCACTGCCACCTTCAAGCAGAACCAGAACGCCTCCAGGACCCGGTCATACCGCTTCGCCCCAAAGTTGAAGCCACATACCGGCTGAAAACCCTGGCCGAAGCCGATGAGGGCAGAGTTGATGAACATCATGTATCTCGTTACAATGGACATGGCTGCGATGGCCGCATCCCCAAAGGGATTGGCCGCCACGTTTAAGGCCACTGCCGCCGCGCTGGCCAGACCCTGGCGGCACAACGACGGGAGGCCTGCATGAAGGATCTCTCCATAAATTTTTAGAGACGGAGTAAATTTTCCGGGCCTCAGCCGGATGCATCCCTTGCGGAAGTTACACTGGAAAAACAGGATGCAGAAGCTGACGCACTGACTTATGACCGTGGCGGCCGCCGCGCCGGAAATGCCCATGCGGAGACCGAAGATGAACACCGGATCCAGGATCATGTTTAAGATCCCGCCGGTGGTGATCCCCGCCATGGCATAAACGGCATAGCCCTGGGACCTCAGCAGGTTGTTCATCACAAAGGAACCGGTCATCACCGGCGCTCCCAGAAGAATGTACCGGGCATAATCCCTGGCGTAAGGGGCGATGGTCTCTGTGGCCCCCAGAAGCCGCACCAGCCGGTCCAGGAAGGAAAGACCAGTCACTGCCATGACCACGCCGATCCCAATGGCCGTAAAAAAGGCCGTGGCAGCCGTCCGCACTGCGATGTCTTCATTTTTTGCTCCCAGACTGCGGGAAATATAATTTCCCGCGCCCATGCCCAGGGTAAAGCCCACGGCCTGGATCATGGCCATCAGGGAAAAAATGATCCCCACAGCCGCCGAGGCGCTTGTGTTGATCTGACTGACGAAAAAGGTATCCGCCATATTATAAATCGAGGTGATCAGCATACTGATGATCGTGGGTACTGCCAGCCCTGGGATCAGCCTGGAAATGGGCTTTTCCGTCATCATCCGGTACCGTTCCTCCTGGGTCATTGTTCTGCTCATCGTTTCTCCTCCACTCCCGGGGGCAGCTTTCTCATCACTGCCATAAAATAGCTTACAAAGACAATGCCCTTGACCACACTGGTCAGGGTAATGGCCCACCAGATGCCGGAAAGTCCCAGGGCCGTTGATGATAAAATAAGAGCCATGGGGATCCGTGCCGCCGTAAAGATCACACTGATCACCGACGCCTGCATGGTCTTTCCAAGACCCGCCAGGGCGCCCTCTGTAAGGATCTCCTCACACATGAACATCTGGGACAGTCCCAGCACCTGCAAATAGATGATGCCGTCGGCCACCACCTCCGGCTCATGGATGAAGATCCGGAACACCGGCTCCGCCCCGAAGATCAGAAGCGCCGAGGAGCCCAGTCCCCAGGCGGCCATGATCCAGGCGGCCTTTTTATAGCCTCCCTTGACCCGCTCCGTCTTTCCGGCTCCGAAGTTCTGCCCGATAAAGGAATTGATGGCTGCTGCAAATCCGTCTGCGGTCATCCAGGCCACCGATTCGATCTGGCTTCCCACCTTCTGGACCGCAATGGCCGTATCTCCGAAATCCGTGACCATACGGGTCAGGACCATGGAGATCCCGCTGTATATCATGGTCTGGACCCCGGCTGGAAACCCGATCTTTATGATCTGGCGGATATATCTGCGGCTGGTCCGCTCCAGGATATGGACCTGGCTGAACACCAGGGTATCCCTGCGGGCAAACCATAAAAACACCGCCGTTACCACCGCCTGGGCCCCCACTGTGGCAATGGCCGCTCCGGCGGCCCCCATGGCCGGTATGGGGCCGAATCCGAAGATCAGGAAGGGATCCAGGACCATGTTGATCACCAGCCCGATCACATTGGCCACAAAAGGCGTCCGGCTGTCCCCCGACGCAGTCAGGATTCCAGTAAAGATGGCATTTAAAAAAGAAAAGAGGATCAGTCCGCAGGTGATGGTCAGATAGATCTCCGCATCACGGACGATCTGCCGGTCCTGCATATTAAAAAATCCGATGAGCTGCTTCCGGAACGCCACTGACAGGATCCCAAAGATCACTGCAAACAGGATCCCCAGCTGCAGCGCCCCCTGGGCGTATTTTCCCGCCTCTTCCCGGTCGCCCCGGCCCAGGGAATGGGCTACCTTTACCTGGCCTCCCATTCTCGCCAGGCTGCTTACGCCCTGGGAAAACCAGGTGAACATGGCCGCCGATCCCACCGCCGACACTGCTCCGGCTCCCACCCGTCCGATCCAGGCCATATCCGTCATATTATAGGCCATCTGCACCAGGGAGGTAGCCATGATGGGAAGCGCCAGACGTGTAAGCGCAGGCAGGATCGGTTCGTGAAGCAGGTCGATATTTTTCTTCATAATCTCCCTCCAAAAAATAAAAAAGAGCGCTGCAAAGGATCTTTCCCCCGCAGCGCCCCCTCGTTTTTTCTTATTTATTTGTTGCTCAGGTACTCGTGGATACCGCGGGCACCTGCCTTACCAGCTTCCATGGCAAGGATCACAGTAGCTGCGCCTGTTACAGCGTCGCCGCCTGCAAATACGCCTTCTCTGGAGGTCTGGCCGCTGGCCTCGTCTGCCACGATACATTTGTGCTTATTCACATCCAGGCCGTCCGTTGTATTGGAGATCAGCGGGTTGGGGGATGTTCCTAAGGACATGATAACTGTATCACAGTCGATGGTGTAATCGGAGCCCTCTACTTCCACCGGACGTCTTCTTCCGGATGCATCCGGCTCGCCCAGCTCCATCTTAACCACGTTCATACCCTTTACCCAGCCCTTTTCATCTGCCAGGATCTCGGTGGGATTGGTAAGAAGGTCAAAGATGATGCCCTCTTCCTTAGCGTGGTGAACCTCCTCCACACGGGCCGGAAGCTCTGCTTCACTTCTTCTGTATACCACATGAACCTCAGCGCCCAGGCGGAGAGCGGTTCTTGCAGCGTCCATGGCAACGTTTCCGCCGCCTACGACTACAACCTTCTTGCCGGCTGCGATGGGTGTATCGTAATCATCGCGGAAGGCCTTCATCAGGTTGCTTCTTGTCAGGTACTCGTTGGCAGAGAATACGCCGTTGGCGTTCTCTCCCGGGATGCCCATGAACTTGGGAAGACCAGCGCCGGAACCGATAAATACGGCGGAGAAGCCCTCCTCGTCCATTAACTCGTCGATGGTCACGGTCTTGCCGATGATCACGTTTGTCTCGATCTTAACGCCCAGCTTTCTCACGTTGTCGATCTCCGGCTGTACAACGGCCTGCTTCGGAAGACGGAACTCCGGAATACCGTATGTAAGAACTCCGCCCGGCTCATGAAGGGCCTCGAAGATGGTCACGTCATAGCCCATCTTAGCCAGATCGCCTGCACAGGTAAGTCCGGACGGGCCGGAACCGATCACAGCAACCTTCTTTCCAAGCTTTGTCTCAGCAGCCTTGGGAACGAAGCCGTTCTCTCTGGACCAGTCGGCAACGAAACGCTCCAGCTTACCGATGGAGATGGATTCGCCCTTGATGCCGCGGATACACTTTCCTTCACACTGGCTCTCCTGCGGACATACGCGGCCGCAGACTGCCGGAAGTGCGGAAGACAGTGCGATGGTATTGGCAGCGTCCTCGAATTTTCTTTCCTTTACTTCTCTGATGAAGGTGGGGATATCGATATTTACGGGACATCCCTCCACACATCTTGCATTTTTACAGTTCAGGCAGCGCTCTGCCTCGGCAACAGCCTCTTCTTCATTATATCCGTAGCATACTTCCTCAAAGTTGGTTGCACGCACCTTCGGATCCTGTTCTCTGACAGGTACTTTCTTCATTACGTCCATGTCTGTTCCTCCACAATTAATTGTCGCTGCAGTGTCCGCAGCCGCCGTGATGGGTATCGCCTTCCTGAAGCTTTAAGATCGCGCGTCCCTCTTCTGTCTTGTACATCTGCTGACGCTTCATTGCCTCATCAAAGTTTACTGCATGTCCATCGAACTCCGGTCCGTCTACACATGCGAACTTCACTTCTCCACCAACGGTCACACGGCAGGCTCCGCACATTCCTGTGCCGTCTACCATGATCGGGTTTAAGCTGACGATCGTGGGGATCTCCAGTTCCTTTGTTAAGAGACATACGAATTTCATCATGATCATCGGTCCGATGGCTACGCAGACATCGTACTTCTTGCCCTGGTTCTGTACCAGATCTTTGATCACATCCGTAACCATTCCCTTTCTCACATAGGAACCGTCATCGGTCGTAACATAGAGATTTCCAGCTACGGCTTCCATTTCCTTCTCCAGGATCAGCAGATCCTTTGTCTTTGCGCCAACGATCACGTCAGCGTCGATGCCGTGCTCTTTTAACCATTTTACCTGGGGATAAACAGGAGCAGTTCCAACGCCGCCTGCTACGAACAGGTATTTTTTATTCTTAAGGACTTCCAGATCCTCCTTAACGAATTCAGACGGATTTCCTAATGGGCCCACGAAATCGTGGAAGGAATCTCCGGCCTGTAAGTGGGACATCTTCTCAGAAGAAGCTCCAACGGTCTGGAATACGATGGTGATGGTTCCCTCTTCTCTGTTGTAATCACAGATCGTCAGCGGGATCCTCTCGCCTGCCTCATCGATCTTTACGATCACGAATTCTCCGGGCTGACAGCTCTTTGCAACTCTCGGCGCCTTTACCTCCATAAGATAAATCTTATCCGCCAGCTTTTCTGCTTTTAATATCGGATACATACTACCTCAACCTCCTGTGTAAATTAAACAGTTCTGAAACTGCTCACATAGTTTAAGTTTATCATGTTCTCCAATTTATATCAACTGTTATTCTTTTTTTTCGTATGTTTTTTCTTCCATCTTCCGGTCATACCGGCAGAATTCATAGCAGAGGCTGAAATACGTCTGCTCATCGCTTTCCGCCGTCACCTGCCAGTCCGGATCCTGGTCCAGGTCCGGAAAATGGGTATCGGCCTCATAGGCATAGTCGATCCTGGTCACATGAGCCGTCCGGCAATAGGGAAGGAACTGGCGGTAGATCTCCCCGCCGCCGATGATATAGATATCGTCGTCTGGAAACTGTTTTAAAAAGGAAAGGGCCTCGTCCATCCCGTGGACCGCTGTCACTCCCTTTTTTTTATAATCCCTGTTCCTTGTGAGTACCACATTGGTACGTCCCGGAAGGGCCTGGCCTCCCGGCAGGCTCTCCATGGTCTTCCTTCCCATGACGATGACCTTTCCCAGAGTCTCCTGGCGGAACAGCTTCTGGTCCTCCGGGATCGTCACCAGAAGACGGCCTTTGTTTCCAATGGCCCAGTTTTTATCTGCTGCTACGATCAGATTCATTTTATCGCCTCCATTTATGATGTTTCATTCTATCACGTTTTCCGCTTCCCGTCCACACCTGCGTCCGGGCCACGATTTTATACTTGATGGTTTTTTCGTTTCCATATATAATGATGCCAGGGATCAGAGACTGCGAAACATACAGGACTTCCGGCTCCGGCCCCGCCAAGAGAGGAGAATCGACCATATGATAAAATTTGAGCGCACAAGCGTCATGAACCTGGAAAACGCCATCCGCGGCGCCAGAAACCCCATGAACAGCTGGGGACGGATGGACAGCGCCTACGATGAAGATGGAAATTATATCCTGGGACCCAACGATCTGGATCTGGCAAAGCGGCTCCGCAGAGCCGGCAGCGACCACAGGAAATACGTCCGCCAGATCTTTGTCTCCGTGGACATCACCGCCCCCCTGTACTGGTGGAAGGAATACGACACCTACAAGGTAGCCACCGTGGCCAATTCCACCAGCACCATGCACAAGATCCACTCCAGGCCCTTTTCCATCGACGATTTCAGCCACGACCACATGACGCCGGAAACCCTGGCCTTCATGGAGACCGTCGTTGGAAGGCTGGAGGCCATCCGGTTAAAATATATGGAGGAAGGAAAAAATAAGGAGGACTGGTACGACATGATCCAGCTCCTTCCCTCCAGCTACAACCAGATGCGTACCTGCACCATGAATTACGAGACCCTGATCAACATCTATTACGCCAGAAAAGCCCACAAGCTGGAGGAGTGGCACTCCTTCTGCCGCTGGATTGAATCCCTTCCCTATGCAAAGGAGCTGATCGTCGCGGCGGAGGAATAGCCCTCCCTGCATCCTGTGATCCCGGTATTTTTAAAATACCGGGATCTCTTTCTGTAACGCCAGGGAATAAAGAAACGCCTGCCGGACCGTTTTTCCTGTGATCTGCTCCAGGGCCCGTCTGTAATAAATGAGCTGCAGCCGGTAGCGGTCCAGGAGCACCGTCTCCTCCCCCTCTCTGATCCGGTCTGTTTTATAATCCACCAGCACAGCCCCGTCCTCGTCCTCAAACCAGGCGTCGATGATGCCCTGGATCAGCACCAGCTCGTCGGAATCAGCCTCGTCCATGTCCCGGGCGGGGATCCCCACCACAAACTGCTGCTCCTTGTGGAGCCTTCCCTCTTCGTCCGCCCTTCTCATCCGTTCTGCCAGGGGCGTCTGGAAAAACCTCCAGAGAACGCCAGGCTGTACCAGCCGCAGGGCCTCCTCTGCCATAAGTCCCTGGGCTTTTATGGCATCCAGCTGCGCCTTCAGATCACCGAAAGAGACCGCATCCTTAAAGGACAGAAGCTCCAGGGCCCGATGATAGGCCGTTCCCCGGACTGCGCCGCCGGGACGGGAAATACGGCCCTGCTCCCGTTCCTCTTCCTCTCCCTTCCGGAGAAAGGCCGGAACTGTGGGAAGGAAATCGCTTTCTCCGTCGTCTACAAACTGTCCCTGTTCCTTCAGCTCTGAAACCGACATCTTGGCATGGAGCCCGATGTCCGCCTCATGGGGATAGGGACGGCAAAGCTGCTCCAGGACCTCCGTAGGACAGGGCTCCCCCTCTTCCCTGAGCCGCTTAAGCTCCAGGTACGTCTCCGCCTTCCAGGCCTGGCTCCTGGCCGCCTCCTTCAGAAGCTCCGCCACCGGAACACGGGTGACGGAAAGGGAGGCCCTGGCATTTTCCGAGGCCATTAAAAGCCAGTCCAGATAGGAACCGGCAGTGCTTAAGAATGTAAACGGCAGCTCCCGCCTTCCGGAGATCCCGCCCCATTTTTCCGCATGGCGGTCCAGATACCGGTCTCCGGCTGTGATGAACAGCTTTTCCTTTGCCCGGGTCATGGCCACATAGAGGATCCGCAGCTCCTCCCCCATGCTCTCCAGGTTCATCTTCCGGCTCAGGACATTTTTCTTAAGCGTAGGGGCCTTCACCTTCCGTTCCAGATCCAGGTAGTCTGTGGCGATCCCCAGCTTATCGTCAATGAGGATCTTTCCCCTGGCGTCCTGCCGGTTGAATTTCTTTCCGGCCCCGGCTAAAAATACCACGGGAAACTCCAGGCCCTTGCTCTTATGGATGCTCATGATCCGCACCGTATCGTCGTTTTCCCCGGCCCTGGCCGCCTCCCCGAAATCCGTATTGTATTTTTTCAGCCGCTCGATATAGCGGATAAAATCAAACAGGCTCTGGTAGCTGGTGGTCTCAAAGGCACAGGCCTTTTCCACCAGCATATCCAGGTTGGCCTGGCGCGCCTTTCCCGCCGGCATGGCAGAAACGTAATCGTAATAGCCGGTGCGCTCGAAGATCCTCCAGATCAGCCGGTGGACCGGCAGATATCCGGCCTCCTCCCGCAGAATTTGAAGGAGTTTTTGAAATTTCTCCAGTTTTTTATATAATTCATCCTCAGCAAAAGCTTCCGCACCGGCCTCCAGGAAATGCCGGACCGCCCCGTAAAAACCGGGATCCTGGCCCTTGTCCGCACACCGTTTAAATTCTGCCATGACCACCGCCAGATCATGGTCCGTAAGCCCGCCTATTGGCGATCTAAGAACTCCGGCCAGAGGGATATCCTGCATGGGATTGTCGATGACGGCCAGCATATTTAAGACCGTCTCCACCTCCACAGCCGTGAAATATCCCGTCCTGGAATCAGCAAAGGCCGGGATCCCCTCGGCGCTTAAGACCCGTAAAAATTCCTCAGCCCATCCGCTTAAGCTCCGCAAGAGGATGACGATATCCCGCCGTTTTAAGGGCTCATACCGTCCCTCCTTTCCGTTCCATACCTTCATCCCCCGGTCCGGATCCGTCAGCTCCCGGATCTTTGAGGCAATGAGCCTGGCCTCGGCCTCCTTTTCCGTCAGATCGGCCTTTTCCTCATCCATGGAAAGGAACAGGTCCTCCCCGGTGTCCAGAAGGAGCAGCTCCGTCCTGGCCTGGCCCTCTCTCTCCGTCTCCGGATATCCCGCCCCCGGATACAGGGCCGCGTCCTCCGTGTACTGGATGTTCCCCAGGCTCTTTGTCATGATGCTGTAAAAAATGTCATTGACAGAGGCCAGCACCTCCGGGCGGCTCCGGAAGTTTTTGTGAAGCTCGATCTTCTGGTACGGCCCCTCCTCTTTTTTATAGGACTCATATTTCTCCATAAAAAGCTCCGGTCTTGCCAGGCGGAATTTGTAGATGCTCTGCTTCACATCCCCCACCATGAACACGTTGGGCTTCCCGTACCGCTCCCTGGAGATCAGGCGGATCAGTGTTTCCTGGACCTCGTTGCTGTCCTGGTACTCGTCCACCAGGATCTCCTCGTAAAGCCCTGCCAGCTCGTCGGCCGCCGGGCCGGGGCTGTGGTCCCGGGAACCGGCAGTGAGGATATCCAGGGCAAAGTGCTCCAGATCATTGAAATCCACCAGATTTTTCTCCTCCTTGGCCTCCTGGAACCGGGCCGTAAACTCCTCTGCCAGCTCCAGGAGCATGAGGACCGGCTCCCGGCTGTTTAAAAGGTCCCCATAGATGCGTTCCGGGTCCTCCGGCACATAAAGGGCCTTCATCTTCTTTACGCCGTCCTTGACCCGGTTCCGGAGCTCCGAAACGGCCTCCTTTTTCTCCGGGTCCACGTCCTTTCCCCGCACGGCGGCCAGACGGCCGAACATGGGGGCGGAGAGGATCCCGCAGATCTCTTTATACGTTTCTGCCTCCGAAAGCCGCTCCATGGCCTGCAGATCCTCCTGGAGCATGGGGATATACGCCTGGGGGCCGTTCTCCTCCCCGGCAGTCTCCAGGGCCTCTGACAGCTGCTCTGCAAACTCGCCCGCCTGCCTTTTCACATCCCGCACCAGAAACCGCATCCATTCTGCGTTCTCCAATCCGTCCAGGTCCCCGTCTGTCTCCTCTGAAAGCTCTTTTTTACAGGCGGCGATCCACTGACCCGGCCAGGGGTTGCTCTGGGAAAATCTCCACACCTGTAAAATATAATCCTCCAGGCCGCCGTCGGCCTTTCCAGAGGCATAGGTGTCCACGAACCGCAGAAACCGGCCATCCTCCCGGCCATAATAGTCCTCCAGGAGCTCCTTCATCACATCGGCCTGGAGGAGCAGAAGCTCTCCCTCATCGCCGATGCGGAACCCCGGATCAATGTCCAGCTCATTAAAATGCTCCCTTAAGAGCTTCAGGCAGAAGCTGTCGATGGTGGTGATCCGCGCATGGTGGATCAGGCTGGTCTGGCGCTCCAGGTTCCGGTCCCCGGGCTCCTCCTCCAGCCGCTTTTCCAGGGCGTCCCCGATCCGCTCCCGCATCTCTGCCGCCGCCGCATTGGTAAAGGTCATGACCAGAAGCCGGTCAATGTCCACCGGATGGTCCGGGGCCGTCACCATGCGGACGATCCGTTCCACCAGCACCGCCGTCTTTCCGCTGCCCGCCGCTGCCGACACCAGCAGGTTCCTTCCCCTGGCGTCGATGACCTGCTGCTGCTCCTTCGTCCATTTCATTTCAGCCATTTTCCGTTCCTCCCTCCTGGTCCAGGTAGTGTCAAAAACTACCTGTTTTTTTGTTCTAAAATCTTTTAAAAACCGTGAT
>OLFX01002353.1_pt1 | contig 16124 bp, 16 predicted proteins | sample 1605091 | NCBI WGS metagenome assembly OLFX01 (sample SAMEA3888906, study PRJEB22519) | human gut metagenome | biome: human gut; feature: human-associated habitat; material: faeces | place: Denmark | collected 2012 | reverse complement strand
GCGTCCGGGCTTTCTCTTAGAGAAAGCCTGGATCCCCCGCCCGGGACCGGGCGGGGACCCACGTCGCAGGTCCTAACCTGCGCCGGTCCCAACGGAACCGCCTACCGATTCCATCCATTCCAAAAAGGAGGTAGAAAGATGCCCTTCCCCCATCGTCTCGCCGCCGCTGGGGCGGCCCTGGCCGCCTGCCTGGCGGCTTTTGTTGTCCTGCTGTGGGACATCCAGGTCACCAACGGCCCGGCCTACGCCGCCCGGGCCCAGCGCAGCATCGCCCAGATGGAGACCGTCCCCGCCGCCCGGGGGCGGCTTCTGGACCGGAACGGTACCGTCCTGGTCCAGGACCAGGTCACCTGGCAGGCCCAGGTGGACCAGGAGGCCGACCCCGCCGTCCGCCAGCGCCTGGCCGCCCTCTGCCGGGAGGAGGGGGTGGCCTGGTCCGGCACAGGGCCTGTGGAGGAAGTCACCCCCCGCCTGCTGGCCCGGGTGAAGGAGGAGGGCCTTTCAGGGGTCACCTTCACCCCGGTAGCCCAGCGGGTGGGGCAGGGCACCCTGGCCCCCCACGTCCTGGGCCGGGTGGGCCAGATGAGCCCCGAGGAGTGGGAAACCTATGGGGCCCAGGGCTACACCATGGACGCCCTGGTGGGCAAGGACGGGGCGGAGGCCGCCTTTGAATCCTATCTCCACGGCACCCCCGGCCAGCGGATGGTGGAGACCGACGAGGCCGGTCGGGTCACCTCCACCTCCTATGCCCAGGAGCCCCAGGCGGGGCGGGACGTCACCCTCACCCTGGACTGGGACCTGCAGACCGCGGCGGAGGAGGCCCTGGGGGCCTTCCTGGACAGCCACCCCCAGTCCACCGGCGGGGCCCTGGTGGCCCTGGACGTGAACGACGGCGGGGTGCTGGCCATGGTGAGCCAGCCGGGGTATGACGAGGCCACCTTCTCCGCCGACTACGCGGCCCTGGCCGCCGACGAGGCCAACCCCCTGATGAACCGGGCGGTCCAGGGGCTCTACGCCCCGGGGTCCACCTTCAAGCTGGTCACCGCCGCGGCGGCCCTGGAGGAGGGGTACCTCACCCCGGAGACCCAGATTTTGGACACCGGCCGGTACACCTACTACGACAGCCCCCAACCCCAGTGCTGGCTCTACCGCCAGGAGGGAAAGACCCACGGGCTGGAGACCGTCTCCGAGGCCATCGCCGACTCCTGCAACATCTTCTTCTACGACGCCGGCCGGCGGGTGGGGATTGCCACCCTGGGCCAGTACGCCCGCCTGCTGGGCCTGGGAGCGAAAACCGGCATCGAACTGGCGGGGGAGCAGGCCGGGGTGGTGGCCGGGCCGGAGTACACCGCCTCCGTGGGGGGCACCTGGTACGAGGGGAGCGTCCTCTCCGCCGCCATCGGCCAGGAGAACAACCGCTTCACCCCCCTCCAGCTGGCCCACATGACCGCCACTCTGGTGGGGGACGGGAACCGCTGGCAGGTCCACCTCCTCCACCAGGTGGAGGGGGAGGACCCCCAACCCCGGGTGAGCCTGGGCCAGGTGAACCTATCCCAGGAAAACGTGGCCGCCATCCAGGAGGGGATGCTGGCGGTGACCCAGACGGGCTCCCTGGCCGCCGCCTTCCAGGACCTCCCCTTCCAGGCAGGGGCCAAGACGGGCTCCGCCCAAGTCACCGGGGAGGAGAATGCCAACGCCGTCCTGGTGTGCTTCGCCCCCTACGACGACCCCCAGATCGCCCTGGCCATCGTGGCCGAGCAAGGGGGCTCCGGGTCCGCCTTGGGGACGGTGGCGGCCCAAACCCTCTCTGCCTGGGCCGGCAAGGCCGGTTTGTAAGGGGTGGGATCATCCCAGGGAACAGCACAGGGCCCTGCCGCGCTGCGGCAGGGCCCTGTTTGCAGAGGGGGGCTTACCCCTCCATCCCCCAGAGGTTGTTGTATAGGCCGATCTTGGTGATGGTCTGGTCCTGGACCTGAAAGCACAGATGGAAGGCCGAACCAAACGGCTCTGCCCGCTGGTAGATGCCATGGCCCAGGTCCACCAGGGGGCCGTAGAGAAGCTGGGCCCGGTCCAGGGTGTCCCCCACCTTCAGGCCCCGGGGGGTGGCCTGGTCTCCGGTGGTAAGCTCCACCCCGCAGAGGGTGCCTGCCTCCTGCCAGTCCGGCCCGCCGGGTTGGGGTTGGACCACCCAACAGGCCACCCCGTCCCCCGTCCAGCACACCCCGTCATAGGGCTCGCCGGTGGCGCTGGGCTGCCGCCCGGTCTCCGCCATGCCCCGGGTCAGGTCCGCGGGCAGGTCCTCCCACTGGGGACGGCTCGCCAGAGAGAAGCCCCCCAGGGTCAGGTCGGCCGCCAGTTCCCGGCCCAGGATCACCAGCCCAGCCGCCGGGTCCTGGGTGGGCTGGGTCCAGAGGGTGCCCCCATAGAGCAGAGGCTGGGCCAGGGCCAGGGGGAGGTACCACACCCCCTCCCGCACCTGGGGGGCCACCGCCTCCGGGGGCAGGGTCTGGGCGGGGTCCTGAAAGGCCGGGAGGTCCTCCGGCAGCCAATCTGTCCCGTTTCGCTGGGCCCCGGGGGCGCCGATGGTGTAGACCACCGTCTGGTCCAGCCAGCGGACGGTGGCGGTGTCCCCTTCCACCTGGCAGGTGCCCCCCAGGGCGGCCACCACGGCCTCCAGGGGCAGCCAGAAGGTCTCCCCCTCCACCAGGGGAGGCTGGGCCAGGGAAACCGTCTCCCCTGCCGCCTGGCTGCCGTCGGTCCGGGTGCCGCTGGCCACCGCTGTGGTGCTCCCCGCCTGGAGGGAGAGGACGCAGTCCTGGGTAAAGGCGGCACGCCCCGCCCCCTGGCAGCCGCCGAGAAGGACCAGGAGCAGGGCGGTGCAGAAGGCAAGAATCCCTTTGAGACGCTGTTTCATTCCATATACACCTCCTTTCCCCTATTTCAGCACAAATGGCCCCGGTTTGCAACCGGAAGTGCCCAGGGCGGCTCCTTTTTAGAGGGGATAGACGGGAGCGCCCTGCCCGTTTTCCTTTTACGGAGAATTCATGGGAACTTAACGGAAAGCTGGTGGAAAGGGCCGCTTCCTGTTTCGTATACTGTCTTTATCCTCCTGGCTCGGAAACCCGCCGGGAAATCACAGAGAAACAGAGAAAAGGAGAACTTCCATGAACCTACGAACGATCCGCAAACGGGGCCTTGCCCTCTTGCTGGCGGGGGTCATGACCGTGGGCCTGGCACCTGCCGCCCTGGCCACCGACGGCACCCCTCTGGAGAGCGGTCTGCTCACCGAACCCTTCCTCCAGGTGCCGGGGGAGACCTCAGTGAACGTGGTCTGGTTCACCGAAGGGGACCAGGCCCCCACCACCAACCAGGTCCTCCTCTACGAAAACGGCCAGGACCAGGCCCCCACCCGCACCATCGACGCGGAGACCACCCAGCTCTCCCGGGTCCGGGGCGGAAAAACCACCGAGGATTACAACGACCCCACCGTCCAGCGAACCATTTGGCGGCATGAGGCGGTGGTCACCGGTCTGCCGGAGTACCACGGAGCGGACGAGGAGAAGGTCCCCTACCGGGTGGTTAGCGACGGGGCTCAGAGCGAGATCTACACCCTCCAGGCCCAGGCCCAGGAGGGGACTCCCATGAAGATCCTGCTGACCTCCGATATCCAGACCAAGAACATGTGCGCGGCCAACTACGAAAAGCTCTACGAAGCCATCGGCCCCGTGGACGCCGTTCTGGCCAATGGGGACATCATCGACGTCCCCGACCGGGCCTACGACTGGTTCGACGCCGACAGTTCCTTCTTCCGGGTGCTTCAGGGTACCTCCGACCGGGAGATCGGCGGCGTGGAATACAGTGGCGCCCCCCTGCTCCAGAATGCCCCCCTCTATGCCTCCATCGGCAACCACGAGGTCATGGGCCGCTACAGCGACACCACCCCCCTGAACACCCAGTTCAACGATCCCACCACCCGGGCCTACGCCGAGGACCTCTATGACCGGGTCAACAGCGACGACGACCCCACCAACGACGTCTCTGAGGCGGACAAGGAGCAGTTCATCCAGGACAACTCCTTCAACACCACTACCTGGGAGGAGGTCCTCACCCTCCCCGAGAGCGACACCGGGGACGAGCGGTACTACGCCGTCACCATTGGGGACCTGCGGGTAATCGTCCTGGAGGTGGCCCGCATCTGGCGGGGCAACAGCGTGGGGTCCACCAGCAAGTACTCCGAGATCCCCGGGGCCTCTGTGGATGAATATGGCTTTGGCCAGCATATCTTTGAGCCCATCGGCGAGGGCAGCGACCAGCTGGCCTTCCTGGAGGAGGAGCTGCAGAGCGACGAATTCCAGAACGCCAAGTATAAGATGGTGATGTTCCACTGGCAGTTCCACTCCCTGGGGGGCAACCAGATCCCCGCCTACACCGATCCGGTGGCCTCCTCCGTCACCGACCCCGTCACCGGGGAGGCCATGACCATCTACGACTACCCCCTGGCCCAGGACTACCTGGCCAACTGCGTGGAGCCCCTCTTGGAGGAGTACGACGTGGACATGGTCTTCAACGCCCACTCCCACCTGTGGAACCGCTTTGAGACCGACAGCGGCATGAACATCCTGGAGACCTCCAACAACGGCAACACCTACGAGGCCTTCCTGGACACCAAGAGCCGCACCTCCGCCTGGCCCTCCGTGTTCAACGAGGGCAACGACCGGGCCGCCCTGGCAGAGCACTGGGACCTGAGCAACTACGTCCTTCAGGGCGACCCCTATGGCCTGGCCCCCATCTTCCCCTCCGTGGCTGCCCTGCCCAACTACGAGCCCTACCTGGAGAGCAACACCATCACGGAGTTTTCCATCTTTGACACCGCCACCGGCCTGGTGAACAGCTACTACTTCGACACCAGCGACCCGGACAGCGAGGTGGTCCTCTTCGACTCCTTCGCCCTGCAGAAGGACGCGGAAGACCCCGCCCCCTCGGTGCCCTTCCAGGACGTGGACCAGAAGGACTGGTTCTACGGCGCGGTCCAGCACGCCGAGGAAACCGGCCTCATGGACGGCGTGTCCGAGGACGCCTTCGCCCCCGAAGGCACCACCACCCGGGCCCAGCTGGTGACCATCCTCCACCGCCTGGAGGGCCAGCCCGCCGCCGGAGAGGCCGCTTTCTCCGATGTGCCCGCCGGCCAGTGGTACACCGAAGCGGTGGCCTGGGCCGCTGCCAACAGCATCGTCAACGGCGTGTCTGACACCACCTTTGCCCCCAACGACCCGGTCACCCGGGAGCAGATGGCGGCCATCCTCTACCGTTACGCCCAGTACAAAGGGTATGACGTGACGGCCTCCGGAGACCTGTCCGGCTACACCGACGCCGGCGCCATCCGCCCCTATGCCGAGGCCGCCATGGCCTGGGCCAACGGCGCCGGCCTCATCACCGGGGTGAGCGACACCACCCTCCAGCCCCGGGGCAATTCCACCCGAGCCCAGGTGGCAACCATCCTTATGCGTTTCTGCCAGAAGGTGGCGGAATAACCCGTTTGCCGCCTTCCCCTGTCAAGGAGAGAGCCCCGGCTCTCTCCTTGCCCTGTCTCGGGTGGAAGAGAGGACCACAAGAGACTTGACATTTCCCCCCAAGGGTCCTACAATAGATTCCAACTGAGAATTTCGAACCCCGATAAATTCCGGCCGGCCCCAGGCCGGCACGCTGCATCAAAGGATGGGAACTATGGCTAAGGACAACAAGAAGAAAGTCGAGCAGATCACCGACATGGAGGTGGACTTCGCCCAGTGGTACACCGATGTGTGCAAGAAGGCGGAGCTCATCGATTACTCCTCCATCAAGGGCATGTTCATCTACCGCCCCTATGGCTACGCCATCTGGGAAAACATCCAGGCCGAACTGGACAAGCGCTTTAAGGAGACAGGCCACGAGAACGTCTACCTCCCCCTCCTCATCCCCGAGTCCCTCCTGCAGAAGGAGAAGGACCATGTGGAGGGCTTCGCCCCCGAGTGCGCCTGGGTGACCTACGGCGGCAGCGATCCCCTGGAGGAGCGCTACTGCATCCGGCCCACGTCCGAGACCCTGTTCTGCGAGCACTATAAAAACATCATCCAGTCCCACCGGGACCTGCCCAAGCTGTACAACCAGTGGTGCTCCGTCCTCCGGTGGGAGAAGACCTCCCGCCCCTTCCTCCGCCACCGGGAATTCCTGTGGCAGGAGGGCCACACCATGCACGCCACCGCCGAGGAGGCCCGGGCAGAGACCCAGCAAATGCTGAACATCTACGCCGACTTCCTGGAAAACGTCCTGGCCATGCCCGTGGTCAAGGGGCAGAAGACCGACAAGGAGAAGTTCAACGGCGCCGAGGAGACCTACACCGTAGAGTGCATGATGCACGACCACAAGGCCCTCCAGGCCGGCACCAGCCACTACTTTGGCGACGGCTTCGCCCGGGCCTTTGACATCACCTTCACCGGCAAGGACAACACCCTCCACTATCCCCACCAGACCTCCTGGGGGGTCTCCACCCGGATGATCGGGGGCCTCATCATGACCCACGGGGACAACAATGGCCTGGTCCTGCCCCCCCGCATCGCCCCCACCCAGGTGATGGTCATCCCCGTGGCCCAGCACAAGGAGGGCGTCCTGGAGGCCGCCACCGCCCTGCTGGACCGGCTGAAGGCCATGGGCCTCCGGGCCAAGATGGACGCCTCCGACCAGTCCATGGGCTGGAAGGCCGCCGAGTACGAGATGAAGGGCATCCCCCTGCGGGTGGAGATCGGCCCCAAGGACATGGAGAAGAACCAGTGCGTCCTGGTCCGCCGGGACAATGGGGAGAAAGTCTTCGTCTCCCTGGACGAGCTGGAGACCGCCGTCCCCGCCACCCTGGACGCCATCCACGACGGCCTGTACCAGAAGGCCAAGAAGAACCTGGAGGAGCACATCTTCCAGGCCAACTCCCTGGAGGAGGCCAAGGCCCTCCAGGCCCAGCACGGGGGCTTCATCAAGACCATGTGGTGCGGGGACGAGGCCTGCGAGATCAAGATGAAGGAGGAGGGGGGCATGACCTCCCGCTGCGTCCCCTTCGCCCAGGAGCACCTGGGGGACACCTGCCCCATCTGCGGCCGGGCCGCCAAAAAAATGATCTACTGGGGCGTGGCCTACTAATCCAGCGCCCCCAGATCAACATAGAGAGAGAAAAGAAGGCCGCCGCGAGGGATCTCGCGGCGGCTTTCGGGTTTTCTATGCAAAAAGGGAGCGGTCCTTTTTTGCGCAGCAGCCGCTGCCAACAGAAAAATCTTTCGCTTATAGGCACAAAAATAGGTTGTTTTTCTCCTATTCTTGGATATAATGAAGGGGAAGGAAGGTGAACCCCATGACCATTGACACCAACGCCATTGTCTCCATGACCGAGGCCAACCAGAACTTCTCCCGGGTCACGCGCATTGCGGAGCAAAAAGGGCAGGCCGTCATTTTTAAAAACAACCGCCCAAAGTATCTGCTCCTTGACTTAGACAACGCCCCCCTCTTGGACATCACAGACGAGGAAAAGATCGACATCGCAGCCGCCCGCGTTCTGAAGCGGTACCTGCCCGCCTTCCAGGAGTTGGCCAAGTGATGTAGGATGGTTTTGATACAATGGAAAAATCCCTTCTTCTCCACTAAGACCCCCTGGACGCCACCCGATCACCCGCCGCCACCCCACGCCTTCATAGGTCTGTGGGGGGCGGTTTTCCGTTCGCCTTCTCCGCCAACGCCTCCATCAAGTCCATGTGCTCCAGGGCCCACAGAAAGGCCCACTGGCAGTGGGGAGAAAGGGCTTGGAATTTGGCTTCCATCTCTGCAATCAAGCACTCCCGTGCTTCGGGAGAGAGGGGCAGGTTCTTCCATTCCATACCTCAGTCCTCCCAATAATTTTCTTTTGACATTCAGTGAATGTCAATTCTTCTGCCAGTATAGCATATAATAGGGCAAATGACAATCACTAAATGTCAAATAGGGAGGCCCTATGTACAAGAATCGCGCACCGGGAGGAAGAAACAATCTCTGCGGTGAAAAGGTAAAGGCGTTCCGGGAGCGCCTACCAGAAAAACCGTCCCAACGGGAATTTGCAGAAATGCTGCAACGGGAAGGCGTAGACCTGGATAAAAACGCCGTCCAACGACTGGAGAGCGGTGCCCGCTTTGTCACCGATATTGAGTTGAAAGCTCTGGCCAAGGTCCTCCATGTATCTTACGAAGCATTGTTAGATGATCCAAGATAACAAGCAAGCGCCCTCGCTCCTGTTCAGGAACGAGGGCGCTGATTGGTTTTCTTCGAAAGCCTCGCAGAGTTCGCGCCCGCAGGCGCGAAAAAAGTTCTATCATAGTTTCCACGGGCATGTACCGGGGAAACTATACTTCTCAGCCCTCAAGTGTGAGTTTTAGACGCCGCAAGGCGGCTAAAATCTTGCACGCAGAGGGCTGCTTTCCCCTCCCAAAAAGGCTTGCCTTTTTGGGACTCACAGCACTTTCGAAAGGAACGACTTCGTCCGCTCCTCCTGGGGGTTGCTGAAGATCTCTGCGGGGGTGTTCTGCTCCACGATCTTGCCGTCGGCCATGAAGAGGACCCGGTCCCCCACCTCCCGGGCAAAGCCCATCTCGTGGGTGACCACCACCATGGTCATGCCCTCCTCGGCCAGCTGCTTCATGACATCCAGCACCTCCCCCACCATCTCGGGGTCCAGGGCGGAGGTGGGCTCGTCAAAGAGCATCAGCTTGGGCTTCATGGCCAGGGCCCGGACAATGGCGATCCGCTGCTTCTGCCCGCCGGAGAGCTGGCTGGGGTAGGCGTCGGCCTTGTCCTCCAGGCCCACCCGGCGCAGCAGGGTGCTGGCGGTCTCGTCGGCCTCGGCCTGCTTCATCAGGCCGGTCTGGACGGGGGCCAGGGTGATGTTCTTCCGAATGGTCATATTGGGAAAGAGGTTGAAGTGCTGAAAGACCATCCCCATCTGCCGGCGGACCAGGTTGATGTCCACCTTGGGGTCGGTAATCTCGGTGCCGTCGAAGGTGATGGAGCCCTTGGTGGGGGTCTCCAGCAGGTTCAGGCACCGCAGGAAGGTGGACTTGCCGGAGCCCGAGGGCCCGATGATAACCACCTTTTCCTGGGGGTGGATGTGTTCGGAAATGTCGTCCAGGACCAGGTGGTCCCCGAAGGACTTGGAGAGGTGTTTAACGTCGATCACTTTGCCGCAGCCTCCTTTCCAGTTTGCCCAGCAGCCAGGAGAGAATGATCACCAGCACCAGGTAGATGGCCGCCGTGCCGACGAGGGGGAACATCTGCTCATAGGTCCGGTTGTAGATGCCCTGGGCGGCATACAGCAGCTCCTTGCCGCCGATGACGGTGATGAGGGAAGTGTCCTTCAACAGGACGATGAACTCGTTGCCCAGGGCGGGGAGGATGGCCTTCACCGCCTGGGGCACAATGACAAAGCGCATGGTGGTGCCGTAGCCCAGGCCCAGGGAGCGGCCGGCCTCCATCTGCCCCTTGTCCACCGACATCAGGCCGCCCCGGACGATCTCCGACACATAGGCCCCGGAGTTGATGCCCAGGGTCAGGGTGCCGATCATGGTGAAGTTCCGGCTGCTGGCGAAGATGACAAAGCCCATGATGAGCAGCTGGACCATCATAGGGGTGCCCCGGATGACGGTGACGTAGATCTTACAGACCAGGTTCAGCACCGCCAGGACGGGGTTGCGGTGGCCGGGGCGCTGCTGGTCGTGGGCGGTGCGGAGGATGGCCACCGTGACCCCCAGGGCGACGCCCAAAATCAGGGCCAGGGCGGTGACCAGGAGGGTGGTTTTCACCCCGTTGAGGTACTGCAGCCAGCGGTCGGCCTCGATGAATGCTTGGTAGAACTTCACGAAGAAGTTCTGAAAGAAGCTCAGGTCCCCGCCGGAGACACCAATCGCCTTCCAGGTGTTGTATAGGGCCTCCATGTTGCCCATGGTCATTCACCTCTCTCTTTCTCGAAGGATGGATGTGAGATCAAACCGGCTCGCCTTTTGTCGAACCGGAAACGACGGAAAAAGGGCGGCGTGCGCCGCCCTTTTTATGGTCGGGGGGGGGGGATTATGCCGCGGTGTCGGCTTCGGCACCATCGGTGGCGCCAGCCTCATCGGTGGCACCGGCGGTGTCGGCCTCAGCGCCGTCGGAGGGGATGTACTTGTCGATGATGGACTGGACGGTGCCGTCGTCAATGAGCTCCTGGAGGGCGGTGTTGATGGCGTCCAGCAGGGCGGTGTTGCCCTTGGCCACGCCGATGGCGTAGTCCTCGTTGGTATACTCGGTCTCCAGAGTGGTCAGGCCGGGGTTGGTGGCAACCAGGTTGTCGGCCACGGCGCTGTCGATGACCACGCAGTCCACCTGGCCGTTGTTCAGGGCCTGGGTGGCGGCGATGGCGTCGTCATAAGCCACGACGTTCTCTTCCCCGAAGCCGCCGTTCTCCACGGTGTCGGAGCAGTACAGGTAGCCGGTGGTGCCACGCTGGGTGCCGATCTTCTTGCCCTGCATGTCCTCGATGGAGGTGATGTCAGAGCCCTCGGGGACGATGACCTTCTGCACGCCGTTGGCGTAGGTCTCGGTGAAGTCCAGGACCAGCTGGCGCTCCTCGTTGACGGTGACGCCGGCCATGACGATATCGCTCTTCCCGCTCTGGGGGGCGGCCAGGGCGCCGTCAAAGTCCATGTCGAGAATCTCGAGCTCCAGGCCCAGCTTCTCGGCGATGGCGGCGGCGATCTCAGCGTCAATGCCCACGATGTTGCCACTGTCGTCGGTCATCTCATAGGGAGGGAAGGCAGCGTTGGTGGACATGGTGAGCACGCCCTCGGTGACGGTGGTGAACTCTGCGGTGGTAGTGGTGTCCTCGGTGGTGGTGGTATCCTCGCCGGTGTCGGTGGTGGTATCCCCGCAGCCAGCCAGGGTCAGCACGCCAAAGAGCATGGCGCCCGCCATGAGGACGGAAAGGAACTTTTTCATGTGGATGCAACCTCTTTTCATTTTAACTTCTTCGTGCCCCCACCCAGGCCCCTGGGGCCCGTCCGGTGAGAACGACTTGCATTATACACAATATTCACAACAGATGCAAGCCCTTTTTTAGAAAAAGCCAGGAAAAACTTTTAAATGCCCGAGAAAACCCGGCAGAATTCTGGGTTTTTCCTCCTTTTCCGCCCCCAAAGTATTCATTTCGATTGAATAATGCATATTCCTTGGGGCAGAAAGAATCCGCCCCCCGGCGGTGCCGGAGGGCGGATGGATCCTTGCTGGGCAAGTCCAGGGAAAGGGGGCGCCTTTCTTACTGGAAGTTGGCCTTTCTCTTCTCCAGGAAAGCAGCCAGACCCTCGTCGCCGTTGGCGTGGAGGCGGGCAGCGGCCTGGGCCTCGGTCTCCTCCTGGAGCAGGTCGTCCAGGTTGGTCTCGAAGGACTTGTTCATGATGAGCTTGGAGCTGCTGTAGCAGTTCAGGGGGCCCTTGGCGATCTTGTTGGCCAGCTTCATGGCCTCGTCCATCAGCTGATCCTTGGGATAGACGTGGTTGCACAGGCCCAGCTCCTTCATCTCGGGAGCCTTCACAGCGCGCTGGGTCATCATGAGCTCCTTGGCCATGTTCAGGCCGCAAGCCCGGGGCAGCAGCCAGTGGCCGGCGCAGTCGGGGATCAGGCCCACGGCGCCGAAGGCCACCATGAACATAGCGTCGTCAGAGACCAGGGCGATGTCGCCAGCCAGCAGCAGGGAGGTGCCGGCACCAGCGATGGCGCCATGGGCCACGGTGATGGTGGGCTTGACGAAGTTGATCATCTTCTTCATGAAGATGCCAGCCACGTTGTAGAAGTCGAAGACAGCCTCGGGGTTGTCCAGGCCCTTCATCTCGGGGATGTCGCCGCCGGCGCAGAAGGCGCGGCCCTCGGCGTTGACCACCACGCAGCGGACATTGTCGTCCTTCTCGGCGGCGTCGAAGGCGGTGGTGAGATCCACGAAGATCTGCTTGTTCATGGCGTTCAGAGCCTTGGTGCGGTTGAGGCTGACGATGCCGACATTCCCCTCAACGCGGTACAGTACGGTTTCCAGTTCCATGGTAAATCGCTCCTTTTTTCACATACAAATACAGGTGCGGGCAGCCCAGAGGCCAACCCATTCGAATACAGTTTAGAGTATACCACACGGAGGGGAAGTTGAAAAGCAAAATTTCACCCCAGGGCGGCTTTTTTCCCCGGTTTTCTCCCCCTTTCCCAGGGGAAGGCGGGGAAAGCGCATAAATCTCCCCCCATCCCCCCATACTAAGGGGACAAAAAGGGAGGGATCGGATTGTATACCGTGGAACTTTGGGCCCAGGGGGCGGGGTTTGCCCGCTTCCTCCAGGCCCGTCTGCCGGGGGAGGCAGGGGGGTGCCTCCGCCTGGGACCGGGGGCACAGCGGGCGGACCTGGTGGTGGCCGCCCCGGACCTGGCCGCCCTCCCCCCAAACCCGGCCCCGTGCCGGGCCCTGCTGCTGCCGGGGCACCTGGCCCCCCTGGCCGGGGAGATCCCGGCGGCCTGGGTGGTGAGCTACGGCCTGACCCGCCGGGACACCCTCACCTTCTCCAGTCTGGCCCAGGACACCCTGTGCCTGGCCCTCCAGCGGGAGTTGGTCACCCTGGGGGGCGTGTGCCGGGAGCCCCAGGAGATCCCCCTGGCCCCCCAGGGCCGGGCCGACCCCCTGGCCCTGCTGGCCTGGGCGGGGACCCTCCTCCTCCTGGGGGCCCCGCCGGAGCGCCTCCAGGGCCCCTGACAACCTCCCCGGGAAAAAAGGGGCCCCTCCTCTTGCAAACCTAACAGTTGTTAGGTATAATAGACCCAAACCACCGCGAGAGGAGGGGATGCCATGGCATCCACCAAGGAGAAAATCACCGCCACCGCCCTGGCCCTGTTCGCCCAGCGGGGGTACGACGGGGTGTCCGTCCGGGACATCTGCAAGCAGGTGGGGATCAAGGAGAGCTCCCTGTACTACCACTTCCCCAGCAAGCAGGCCATCCTCACCACCCTGCTCTCCCACTTTGAGAACCGGGCCGCGGAGGGCATGGCCCAGCTGGAGCAGGCCCTGGGGGACCAGCAGGGCCCCTGGGGGCAGGTCTCCTACCGGATGGTCTGCCAGGCCTTCTTTGAGGGGTACCTCATGGACCCCTTCTGCAACCAGGTCCTCCGGCTGCTCCAGATGGAGCAGTTCCACAACCCCGACCTGGGGGAGATCTATGAGCGCTGGATGTTCCGGGTCCCCCTGGCCTTCCAGGGCCGGATGTTCACCGCCCTGGTGGACCTGGGCCTGCTCCACCCCGCCACCGGGGAGGACCTGGCGGTGGCCTTCTACGGCCCCATCCATCTCTTTGCCCAGCGGTGGCTGTTCCGGGGCCCCCTGTCGGAGGCGGGAAAGGAGGCCTTCCGCCAGGCCGCCTACCGCCACGTCCAGCGGTTTTTCCAGGAAAGGGGGACGGATGCATGGCAGCCATCCTGATCACCGGGGCCAACCAGGGCATCGGGTACCACCTGACGGTCGCCCTCCTCCGCCAGGGCCACCAGGTGGCGGTGCTGGACTGGGAGACCCACCACCTGGCCGCCCTCCAGAACACCTTCCCCGCCCAGCTGGCCTACTACCCCGTGGATGTCCGCCAGGGGGAGGCCCTCCAGGCGGCGGTGGCCGCCGCCCAGGCCTGGCAGGGCACCCCGGAGGTGGTCATCCACAACGCCTGCTGCTGCCCCTTCGGGGGCGTGGAGGCCCTGGACCTGGCCCAGGTCCAGGCGGCCTTTGCCACCAACTACTACGGGGCCCTCCAGCTGGTACGGTGCGTGGGGCCCGCCCTCCGGGCCCAGGGCCGGGGCCGGGTGATCTTCACCAGCTCCGGGGTGGGGATCACGGGGTTCCCCGGGCTGTCCGCCTACGCCTCCACCAAGGGGGCCCTGGAGGCCCTGGCCAAGTGCCTGAACCTGGAGTACGCCGGGGACGGGGTGACCTTCCACTTGATCCACCCGCCCCTCACCCGGACCCAGTCCTCTGCGCCCCTCCCCGTCCCCCCGGAGATGATGGCCGACCCGGAGACCGTGGGCCGGGGCCTGGCCCGGCGGCTCTTCTCCCCCCGGTTCCTCCTGTGCCACAGCCTTCTCCAGAAGGTGCAGACCCTGCTCTGCTACGCCTTCCCCCTCCCCATGGGCAGCCTCCTGGCCAAACTGACGGCGCGGTACCAAGGCCGCACCCCCCAAAAATAGAAAAACCCCGCGGACATACCACGGAGCAAACCAACCCAGCTACCTAGGGGATCCTATCCCTCCAACCTGACACCACCAGGGACCCGCATCAGCGGGACTTCATGCGCGCTTCGACCAGAACATCCAAAAAACCGGCCCACCGGGCCGGCGGCGTCGGGGACGCCGTCCCGAGCGTTTTGGGCAGCGCCCAAAACCTCGGCGCAGGGGCAATTCACTTGCCCCGAGCAGGTCCAATCCCCCTCGCCCCCAGCACCCCAGGAAAGCATAGCTTTCCTGGGGACCCCCTACCTCCTGGATTGAAAAATCCGCGGCTACACCGTGGATTTGGGTGGAGGCAGCGAGTTCGAGCCCCACCCACACATCGCCAGGGACCCGCGTCAGCGGGACGGCGTGGGTACGCCGCCACAAGCGTTTTGGGGCAACGCCCCAAAACCTTGGCGCAGGGCGGATTCACTCCGCCCGAGCATGTCCAATGGGCCGCAGGTCACCAAAAAAGAAGGACATCCAAATGGATGTCCTTCTTTTTTGGAGCGAGTGACGAGGCTCGAACTCGCCCCCAAGGCCCCAGGAAAGCTATGCTTTCCTGGGGACCCCCTACCTCCTGGATTGAAAAATCCGCGGCTACACCGTGGATTTGGGTGGAGGCAGCGAGTTCGAGCCCCACCCACACATCGCCAGGGACCCGCGTCAGCGGGACGGCGTGGGTACGCCGCCACAAGCGTTTTGGGGCAACGCCCCAAAACCTTGGCGCAGGGCGGATTCATTCCGCCCGAGCAGGTCCAATGGGCCGCAGGTCACCAAAAAAAGAGGACGTCCTACCGGACGTCCTCTTTTTTTGGAGCGAGTGACGAGGCTCGAACTCGCTACCTCCACCTTGGCAAGGTGGCGCTCTACCAGATGAGCTACACTCGCATCAGCAAGAGATATATTATCACATTGCCGCAGGAGTGTCAAGGGGAATTTTCTAAAGTCCCCAAAAAATTTTGCGGAACGGAGGTGGTCCCCTCCCCCCAGGTGAGGAGGATCTCCGCCACCCGCTGCTGGCCGCTGTCGGGGTAGAGGTTCACGGTGATCTCCTCCAGGGGCGGCAGGGTAATGGTCTGGGCGTCGTAGGCCTCCTCCACCGCCTGGCGGAGGGTCTCCGCGCTGTCCTCGGCGGTGAAGTAACCGATGCGGAAGATCACCTTCTGGGGCCGGTGGGGGAGCAGGTCCTGCAGCTCCCCAGCCACGGCGGTGCTGGCGGTGACGGAGATCACCTGGGACAGCTCCTCCGGCGCCACCCGATAGGTGAGGGAGACGTCCACCTCATAGTAGGACGCGGTCTGCTGGACGTCGTAGCGGATGTAATCCACGGCGTAGGCCCCCAGGGGGTCCTCCCGGGTGGCCTCCTGGCAGGCCTGGTCCACATCGCTGGCGGCGGAGCCGGTGACGCTGCTGTACTGGTACAGCCGGATCACCCCGGTCTCCTCCCCCTCCTCCACCAGGTGGAGCAGGGCGCTCACCAGGCCCTGGTAGTTCTCCGCCCCCAGGGTGGAGGTGATGGCGGACTCGTCATAAAACTGGGTATGGGGGGTCACCGAGGCGTAACTGCGCTCCAGCATGGACCCGCAGCCGGTGAGGGGCAGGGCCAGGGACAAGGCCAGCGCCAGGCCCAGGGCCCGGGGGGGTGTTTTCATGGCGAAACCACTCCTTACAGATAGAATTTTGGGAGGGGCAAGCGGGGTTTGCGCTTCGTTCGGCAGGGCAGTGTACGGGGGCGGTGGGTGTTCTGCTTGGCTATAAACCCCTCCCAAAATTAGGGGATTGCAGCCGCTGCGCGCGCCCTGCGGGCACACTGGCGGCTGAGCAGTATG
>OLFX01002343.1_pt1 | contig 16229 bp, 16 predicted proteins | sample 1605091 | NCBI WGS metagenome assembly OLFX01 (sample SAMEA3888906, study PRJEB22519) | human gut metagenome | biome: human gut; feature: human-associated habitat; material: faeces | place: Denmark | collected 2012 | reverse complement strand
TACAGCTGTATTACGGGCAAAAGCTACGACGAAATCGAAAAGGAATTCGAGGGTCGCGGCTACGGTGATTTCAAGACCGCCGTGGGCGAAACCGTCGTCAAGGAGCTTGAGCCCATTCAGGCGCGCTATAACGAGCTCATCAAGGACAAGGCATACCTTGAAAAGTGCTACAGCGAAGCCGCGCCGCGTGCAGAGGCCATTGCACGCCGTACTTTGCAAAAGGTCATGAAGAAAGTGGGGTATTTGCCGGTCGCACACTGAGCATACGGGAATTGACAATTTCTTTCTAAGCCAGTATAATGGACATGGAAATCGAAAAGCCGCAGCGGTCTGTTTCCGCGCGGCTTTTTTCTTGAGAAAATAAACGACCCTTTTTACAGAAAGGATGGATCCAATGGCAAAGCACATGGCCGGCAAAAACCAGCGCCCGTATTCTGCCGAAGACAGAGCGCGCCGCGCCGCAAAGGCTGACCCACGCAGCACGGCTTCCGAGCTGACGCCGGAAACGCTGTACGCAAAGCAATCGTCACAAAGCGAAAAGCGCGTCCCCTCCTCCATAGAAAATCTGCATTTTACCCCGAAGCCGCCGAAAAACGGTCCCGAGGGCTTTGAAGAAACACGCGAATATCCCGTACCGGCAGCGCCGCAACAGGAAGTGCCCCGCTCGGAGCGCCCCGCGCCTGCACCCGCTCCACGGCCGGAGCCGTATGAGGACGAAGACGACTACGAAGAGTACGAAGAATATGAGGAAGGCTACGACGATAAGCCGCGCCGAAAGCACTCGCCCGTCGTGCCCATCGTCATCGTGATGATCGTTTTGGCCATCGGCATTTTGGGGTACATTGCGTACAGCCTCGGTGCGTTCGGCAAGCTCTTACCCGCTGCCGCCACACCTACGCCGGAGCCCACACCGGAAGCCGCCGCAACGGCAGAGCCGACACCTACTCCCACTGCAGAGCCGACCGCAACACCGGAGCCGACACCGCCGCCGATCTATGACGACGGCACGGAGGGCTACATGTCCTCGGGCATTCTCATCTACAATAACAAGGGCTTTGAAATGTTCTACGGCAGCGACAGCTTGGCGACCGCCTACGCCGAAATGCTGAATGACTGTGCAAGCCAGCTTTCCGGCACAAAGGTGTACAGCATGGTCATCCCGAATCACTCGGAATTCGGCGTGCCGGAGCGCGTGCGCAATTACTATGAGGAAGCTTCCCAGCGTGAGAACACCATGGCGGTCAACAATACGCTTTCCGCAAGCATCACCGCGGTGGATATTTACGATGCGCTGAACCTGCACAACAACGAAGACATTTATTTTGATACCGATACCCACTGGGCGCCGCTCGGCGCGTTTTACGCGTATGAAAAGTTCTGCGAAGCGGCAGGTGTAACGCCCACGACGCTCGACAGCTTCACGAAAACGTCCTCTGACTTCACGGGCTACCTTGCCTACGTTACGAGCGAAGACGTGCTGAACAACAACCCCGATACACTCGATCTCTACGACCCGAAGTACAACTACACATGCGAAATTTCGTATGACGGGCAGTATTTTGAGGAAACCGACAGCCTCAATAGCCACGACGAGAGCCTCGGCTACGCCATGTACCTGCACGGCGATATGGGCTGCGTGCGCATCACGAACCACGACCTTTCCACGGGCCGCAAGCTGCTTGTGGTGAAGGACTCCTACGGCAACGCCATGGGTCCCTTCCTCGGCGCAAGCTTTGACGAGGTACACGTGGCGGACTTCCGCTACTTTGAAGGCGACCTGCCGACCTACTGCACGGAGCACGGCATCACGGACGTGCTTTTCGCCGTCAACGAAATGGCCGTCAATACCGAGCAGCACCAGAATTCAATCCGCGCAATGTTTAATTGAGCATCGCATCGATTTTCACGCATAACCTAAAAGACTCCCTCTGTCCGAGGGAGTCTTTTTTACAAAACTTTCACCCCAGCAGCTCCGGCCTTTCCTCCAAAAGCTTCTGCAAGCTGCCGTCTTCGTAGCGATAGCTCATCATAACGCCGCCGGTCTGCGTCTTTTCGCGCGCTTGTCCCATTGCGGCGCCGAGGTCGTTTACCCGTAAACCCACAAAACGCAAAGCCTGTGCACATGCGCGCATAGAAAAACGGCACCGTTACAAAAACGCGGTGCCGTTTGCTTTTATTGGGTTAGATCGACTTATATTCGTCCAAAAGGCTTTGGGCGAGTTTGGAGTTGACGACGGCGAAATCGTCCGGGGATTTGTAATCGAGCGTGCGCAAAACCTCCTGCGACTGGCGGTACACGGCCATTTTGGTGGTCTGGTACACGGGCTCCTGACGACCCTTGACGAACAGCGCGAAACGCAGCTCCTCCTCCGTTGCGGCGCAGAAATAGGCGTGCACATTGCCGTCCAGATTTTTGCGCACCACGGTGACGATGGCGTTTTTCACAAGCTCTACGGCGGCATCATCGAGGCCGGCCTCGAAAATGAGGATTTTCTCCTTTAACTCCTGCGGGTTTTTCACGCTGCGCTTTTTCAGCGCGCGCACGGCGGGGATAGGCTCCGCGCCGGAAACCGCGCCGGAGGGGCGCAGGCAGATCATAAACGCGTTCATCGGGTCATGGTAGATCATGGGGTACGCCATCTGTGCGGTGTAGCCGCAGTGGCGGCATTCCCAGTCAAACATGGATTCGCGCAGGATGTCGCGGCGCAGCTCGGGGTTTCCCTCCGCATTGACGCTTGTGTACATCTCTAATTTCTGCGTCTGGCCACAGGCGGGGCAGACAATATCTTTCTGTATCTTCGTAGACATCAAATTCACTCACTTTCTGCAAACGGAACCTGCCCCGGCGCAAAAGGTGGGCGTTTTTCCGCGCAAGGAATCAAGCGGGCCTCAGGTCCGCCTTTTAACGTTCATTTTAAAGCGCATTATTCGTAGGGAACTTCTTCGCTTTCGTCTTTTTCGGGCTCAGTCGTTTCCGGCTGCTCGGCGGCAGGCTCTGCCGCTTCCACGGCTTCGTCTACGGTACCGTCCGGCACGAATGCGGCTTCTTCGGCTTCCTTTTCCTCTTCCGGCGTGGGAGTGTACTCCTGCACGTCGTCAAGGGTGATCTCCTCTTCTTCCGCTTCGCTGTCACCCTCACGGGTCAGGGCTTCCAGCTTCTCCACAGCGGCATCGATGCGCTTCTGGGCGGCTTCAATGTCGATGCAGTACGGCTCCGTAACGGTGTTCTCTGCATCGCGCAGGTTGTGGTAGTAGTAGCGGCCGAGAGCGAGATAGGCGCGCTCCTCTGCCTTTTCCTCACAGCGGATAACGGTGCGCAGGCGATTCATGAGCGCAGTGCGGCGGTTCTTTTCCTCTACCACTTTCACAGCGCTCTGTACAGCGCCGCCGGCGGTCTTAAATGCGGCCGAGATATTCTTCAAAAAGTTCATGGTAAAACTCCTTTCGGTCAAAACGCCAAGGCGTTCAGTTATTTCAAGTTTAAATACACCTTTATTATATATCAAAAAAGCGCAAAATAACAGTCCCAAAATGTAAATAATTCCATATAAATATGCAGAAAAGCGGACATCGCAGGACATTATAGGACATCGTAGGACATCTTTTGAACATTTGTTCCGTGTTCGATTGACATTTCGGAAATTTTTGTTTATGATGAGAGTTGACGAACACATGTTCTATTTTGAAACGAAAGGATCGTGACTGCAAGTGAACGATTACATTTCCTGGGGACAGGAGTATTTGGATGAGGCGGAGCGCATCAAACGGCAGCTGCTCGTCATCCGCGCCGAACGCGACTATGACATTGCAGGCGAGCAGGCCCAGCGTGTGCAGATGCTTTACACCATGTATTTGGAGTGTCTTGTAACAGGCCATGCGCTGCAAAAGCGCGGAAGGAGGGCGGTTTCGTGAGCGGATATAAGCCCCTTTCCGCCGGTGCACGGCAGGCGAAGCTACTCAGCCGCATCGGCGCAGAGACAAACAAAAATGAGCTTTTAGAAGCGCAGGTTTTGCTGCGGCGCGCCATCGGCAATGAGCTGACCGACCGCCAGCGCGACTGCGTGCAGCTTTACTACGGCGAGCGGCTGACGATGCAGGAGATTGCGGACGAGCTTCACCTGACACGCGGCACGGTGTGCAAGCACCTGCAAAAGGCTTCGGCACGACTTTCGCACGCTTTGCAGTATTCCGCGCTCGGAATGCATGCGGAGCAAACCCGCGACCGATAATTCCCTTGAAAAGCCTCTCCGATTGTGCTACTATTTGTACAGACAACTCAGCATAGATCACAGCAGATTTATCTGCGGAAAGGCTTATACTATGGATTTGATTCAAATTGACGAAAACGGGCTGCATCTCGTTTTTGAAAAGACGGAAGATTTCGGCTGCAAGCTGCTGCACTTCTCTGCACTCCCCTTTGACGAGCGCAGTCTGCTGCACGTGCACGACCGCGAGACGGGCGGCTTGCGCCTGAACACCGAGCGATACAATCTCTTGGAAATTATGATCTCCGGGCAGAACCGACCGGGCGAGCGCCACGGCAACAAATACATTTCCACAAGCCCCGGCGACCGCATGAAGCTCGTCTATTTTGCGGACAAGCACAACGAGTTCGGCCGCAAGCTGGAAATCCACATGGAAGATAAGATCTGCGGCATTGAAACGATTTCGCACATGCAGTTTTATAACGGCGTCCAGGCTGTACGCTGCTGGACGGACGTGAAAAATGTCGGAACAGAGCCGCAGGGGCTGGAATACGTTTCCTCCTTTGCCCTCACCGGCATCGAAAAAGAGGGTATGCTTTCGACCGACGACAAAATGCGCGTCTGGTACCCGCACAACGGCTGGCAGCGCGAAATGCAGTGGGAAAGCTACACCTTCCCGCAGCTCGGTCTCGCCCGCTGCCAGCCCGAGGAAATTCAGCGCTCCTCTAAGGTGATTGGTGCGACGAACATCGGCAACTGGTCTACAAAGGAATACCTGCCGATGGGACTGCTTGAAAACACGGAAACGGGCTCCAATTTATTCTGGCAGATCGAGCACAACGGCTCGTGGCACTGGGAGATCAGCGACCAGATGGGCAACTTCTACATTCAGTTAAGCGGCCCGACGGAAACGGAATCGCACTGGTGGAAGAATTTGCAGCCGGGCGAAACATTCACGACAGTGCCGGTGTGCGTAGGCTCCACGCTCGGCAAATTTGATGACGCCATGGGCGAGCTGACGAAGTACCGCCGCATGGTTCGCCGCAAAAATGCGGACAACGAGAAGCTGTGCGTCATTTTCAACGACTACATGAACTGCCTGTGGGGCAACCCGACAACGGCGAAAGAGCTGCCGCTCATCGACGCGGCGCACAAGGCGGGCTGCGAATACTTCTGCGTGGACGCAGGCTGGTACGCGGACGGCTTCTGGTGGGACAACGTGGGCGAATGGCTGCCGAGTAAGGAACGTTTCCCAAACGGCCTTGAGGAAGTGATGGACTACATCCGCTCGAAGGGCATGATCCCGGGCGTGTGGCTCGAAATTGAAGTAATGGGCATTTGCTGCCCGAAGGCCGCGCGTGTGCACCCGGACTGGTTCTTCACACGCCACGGCAAAAAGGTGCACGACCGCAGCCGCTGGCAGCTCGATTTCCGCAACCCGGAGGTCGTGGAGCACGCAAATGAGGTCGTTGACCGCCTTGTGCGCGACTACCACGTGGGCTACATCAAGATGGATTACAACATTGAGCCGGGCATCGGCACGGAATTAAACGCCGACAGCGTGGGCGACGGTTTACTCGGGCACGAGCGCGCATATCTTGCTTGGCTCGATTCCGTCTTTGCCCGCTACCCCGACCTTGTGATTGAAAACTGTTCCTCGGGCGGCATGCGCATCGACTACGCGATGCTCTCGCGCCACAGCATTCAGTCTACGAGCGACCAGGAGGACTACCTGCGCTATGCGTCCATTGCGGCGAACGCGCCCTCGGGTCTGACGCCGGAGCAGAGCGCCATTTGGAGCTACCCGATGAAGGGCGGCGGACGCGAGGAAGCCGTATTTAATATGTGCAACGCACTGATGCAGCGCATCCACCAGAGCGGTCATTTGGCGGAAATTCCCGAGGAAGACTTCACGCTCGTCAAGGAAGCGCTCGATTATTACAAGACAATCCGCGGCGACATCAAGCGCGCGCTGCCGTTCTGGCCGCTCGGTACGTCGCACTTTGCGGACACGTGGGTCTCGCTGGGCCTTAAAACCGCGCACAAAGCGTACATCACCGTGTGGAGACGCGGCGCGCCGGACGGCCGCTGCACGCTGCCCGTGGATTTCCTGCGCGGCAACGAGCACGTGCACGTGCGCTGCGCATACCCCGCAAACCACAACACGAAATGCGCATGGAACCCGGAAAAGGGCACGCTGACGGTAGATCTCCCCGCCCCCATCTGCGCCAGAATTTTTGAGCTGGAATATTAAACTTGCGCCCGAACCCGTACAGGACACCGTGCAAAATCCCGATGCAGACGAAGAAAGACATCTCGCGGAAGAAGCGCGGCAGCGCGTGGAGGAAGCCCAAAAGCGAGCGGAGCGTGCCGCACAGAAAATGGAAGACGCAATGAAGCGCGCCAAGCTTGCGCAGGAGCAGTTAAAAAAAGCGCAGGCAGAGGCCGAAAAGCTCAAAAATCAGAACAAAAAGACGTAAAAAATCGCCCGCAGGCACGAAAAACGGTTGCCTGCGGGCGATGGTTTTTGAATTTTACTTTTCGATGTCTTTTTCGACGTTCTGCGGAGCAGTGGGTGAAGAAGCGGGCTGCACGGGCATCTGCATGGAAGTCGCTGCGGATGCCGAAACGGGTGCGTAGGCGCTGCGCATTTTGGCGGTGGTGACCATGTGCTTTGCGCCCTTTGCCATGGCGATGATGGTAGGCACGGCACCGATGACGGCGAAGAGATAGACCTGTGCAAGGCCGCCGAAGTAATCGCCGGAATGTACCTTAATGGCGACGTTGCCGGGCAGCTTGCAATCGAGCTGCTTATACATTTCAATGACCTTTTCAGGGGTGACCGTTTTTGTGAAATAAACCTTGGGTTTCACGAAAACTCCTCCTAAGAATCCGTTATGCGCGGGTGTGACTCCGCATACATTTCTATAACATTAAAAGTTTGCTTTACGTCAATATACGTTTTGGCTAATTTTGCACCGGTCAATTTGGTGTGTTTACCGGATTTGCAAGCAGAATGTTCAAAAAGTCTTTTCTTCCGGAACTTTCTGCGGTAAAATAGGGAAAAACGGAGCATGATGCAGGAAAGGAAGTATTTTGATGCAGAAACCGCTTGTCAGCGTGATCGTGCCGATCTACAACGCGCAGAACAACATTGTGCGCTGCGTGGAGAGCATTCGGCGGCAGACGTATGAAAATCTTGAAATATTGCTTTTGAACGACGGCTCTAAGGACGTGAGCTACCCGGTGTGCGAGATGCTCTCGAAGGCAGACGCGCGCATCGTTTTGATTGATAAGGAAAACTCCGGCGTTTCGGCGACGCGGAACCTCGGCATGCGCATGGCGCGGGGCAAATATTTGCAGTTTGTGGACGCGGACGACACACTGGAGCCGTTTGCGACAGAGCTCCTCGTTCAGCGTGCGGAGGATAACAACGCTGATCTCGTCATTGCGGCGTATAACCGCATTGTGCCGTACAAGCCGAAAAAGGAAGCGAAGCTTGACCCGCTTTTGCCGAATAAAAAGAAGCAGCTGACGGAGCAGTTGGCGAAATTCCAGACATTCGGCTTTCTGCCGATGGGCTTTATGACAAAGGAGGAATTCGCCTGCGGGCTAATGCAGGAGCCGGCGAGCTTTTACTACGGCGTGATGTGGAACAAGCTTTACCGCGCCGATTTGGTGCGCGCACACACGGACGTGCGGTGCAGCGAGGAAATGACGTGGAGCGAAGACCTGTATTTTAATTTGACGTACATACGCTATGCAGAACGGTTTTTTGCGCTGACCACGCCAATCTACAACTACTACGATAACCCCGGCAGCGCGGTGCATCTGACGAAGGTGCGCACGGCGATTACGGCGCGCACGGCGCTTTTCAGCTACTACAAGGAATTATACGAGCAGCTTGGGCTGTACGAAGAAAACAAGCTGCAGATTTTCAAATACCTCATCTCCTCTTCGGAGACGTGAGCGCGGAAGGGACGTTTAACATGGCATTCGTACTCGACCAAACAAAACCGAACCAGAAATATTTTGAGGCGATCTGCGGCATTCCGCACCCCTCAACCGAAGAAAAAGCCGTAAGCGACTACGTGTGCTCCGTTGCGGAAAAGCTCGGTTTAAACTACGAGCAGGACAAATTTTGGAATGTCATCGTGCGCAAGCCGGCTTCTAAAGGGTACGAAGACGCGCCTGTCGTGATGCTGGAGGGTCACATGGATATGGTGTGCGTGAAAACACCCGAGAGCACGCATGATTTTTCGCATGACCCCATTGAAATTTATGTCGACGACAAGGGCGACATCCGCGCGAAGGACACGACGCTCGGCGCGGACGACGGTTACGGCGTGGCGTATATGCTGGCCGTGATGGAGGAGGATTTCCCCCACCCGCCGCTGGAGCTCGTCTTTACGGTGCAGGAGGAAAACGGCTGCAACGGCGTGGACGCGCTGGACGCAGGCAAGCTGAAATCCAGAAGAATGATCGGTCTTGACGTGATGGGCGAGACGGTGGAATACACAAGCTGCGTTTCCTGCTTTACGAGCGACCTGATGAAACTGACGAAAACGTGCGAGACGGAGCCTGCAAAGGGCGCGGCCCTCATGCTGACGGTTTCCGGCGTGCAGCCGGTGCACTCCGGCGCAATGGTGCACCCGGAGCAGTTCAATGCGATTAAGATCACGGCGCGTTTGCTTAATGCGCTTTCCGAAAACGGCGCGGCGTACCGACTTTCCACCATGGCGGGCGGCGAAGCGGAAAACTATGCGCCGGTGGAGACGAAAACGGTGATCCTCTGCGACGAGCCGGACGCAGTGAAGGCGATTTTAAACGGCGAGCTTGAGAAGATCGACCGCGAATTGCAGGACGGCAAGCAGAATTTGACGCTTGAAATCCGCGATGCGGCGGCGAACGAGATGCTTTCGGATGCCGATACGCAGGCGATTGTCGATTTGATCTACCTGATGCCCTCGAACACGGTGGCAATCCGGACCGCGGGCGAGGAGATGACGGCGACGAACAACGTGGGCACGGTATCGTTAAACGGCGGCGCATTTGAGCTGGTGATGTCCGACCGTGCGGCGAGCCGCAGCTTTAAAAACGGTGTGCTCGGCCGCGTGAAGCGCTTGGCTGAACTCTGCGGCTTCACGCTTGAGACGAGCCTGCGCTATGACTCCTGGGAATACCAGCCGAACTCCTACATGCGCCGCATGACGGCCGACCTGATGAAAGAAGTGTACGGCCACGAGATGATGGAGACGGCGTGCCCGGGCGGACTTGAATGCTGCTCTTTACTGCCGCGCATGGAGGGGCTGGACATTGTGATGTTCGCGCCTATCGGCGAAAACTGCCACACGACAGACGAATACATGAATCTAAAATCGTTTGACCGCGTGTATGATTTCCTCAAAACGCTGCTTGGCAGGTTGAAATAAATATTTATAATTTGATATAAACATTAAAAAGCACGCCCCTTTCCAGTGAATTTCGGGAAACGGCGCGTGCTTTACTTATCTGCGATCTATGGTGACAACGGTGCGATAATCGGGGTCGAGCTTTTGAATTTCGGCCTCTAACTTTTGGGTGATGACGGCGTCGCTGTCCTTCACCGCGAACGGCACGGCTGCGTCGAACACGATATTACTGTGCGTAACGCCCCAGATAACGCGGAAATCGTGAATGGTGACGGTGGGGTACAGCGCGGTGACGAGCGACTGCACTTTGCAGTGCAGCGCATCGGTGCGGGCATCGCCGACGATAACGGGGTCAAGGTGAATGACCATGTGGATACCGAGGTCACGGCTGAAATCGCGCTCGATGTTATCGATGAGATCGTGGCTGACGAGAATGTCGTTTTTGGCATCGACCTCACAATGGGCAGAGGCAAAACAGCGGCCCACGCCGTAGTTGTGCACAGCAAGGTCATGCATGCCGATGATGCCGGGGTACGAGAGCATTTTCTCGGTAATGGTCTGTACGAGTTCGCCCTCCGGCGCTTGGCCGAGGAGAGGATCTGCGGTGCTGATTGTAAGCTGCACGCCGGAGAACACGATGAACAGCGCAACCGCCGCGCCCATGTAGCCGTCCAAATTCACGCCGGTGAGCATGGTGATGACGGCGCCGAGCAGCACGACGCTTGTGGCGATGACATCGTTGCGGCTGTCCTTGGACGTGGCTTCGACGGACTCGGATTTGATCATGCGGCCGACCTTGCGGTAAAAGAGGCACTGCCAGAGCTTTGCCAGAATGGAAATGACGAGCACAACGAGGGCGACGGGCGTGAGGGCGTTTTCCTCCGGCGTGATGATTTTCTCAATGGACGACATGCCGAGCTGAAGCCCGAGGAAAATAACGATGAACGAGACGATGACGCCCGAAAGATACTCGATGCGCGCGTGGCCGAACGGGTGCTTTTCATCCGCCGGTTTACTTGCCATTTTAAAGCCGATGAGCGTGACAACGGACGAGCCGGAATCTGTGAGGTTGTTGACGGCATCGGCCGTGACGGAAACACTGTGAAAAACCGTGCCGACGATAATCTTCATCAAAAAAAGCAGAAAATTTGTGACGATACCGACGGCACCCGCCACGCGGCCGCATTTGTCGCGCACGGCAGGATCCTCGGTATTTTTATGATCGCGGACAAAGATCCGCAAAATGAGATCGGTCATAACGAAAAGCTCCTTTTGGTTAGCGGCTGAAAACCCGCCAAATATGCAAGCAGAGCTTGAGAAAAGCTCCTCAAACTCTGCTTTTGGGTGATTTAATTTTGTAAATCGGCTTACTTCTGGTCAAAGAACTCGACGATTTCGCCGCAGGGGCCGGTGCAGAACGCAATGCGCGCGGTGATGTCGCAAAGCTCTACATCTTTCGGTTCGATGGTGATCTCGTAGCCGGCTTCACGGACACGGGCGACACAACCGTCGGTATCATCCGTTGCGAGCGCAAGATGGGCAAACTTGCCTTCCAGCGGCACATCGTTCTCTTCCGGGACGGGCAGCACTTCAATGCAGCTGTTGTCCCCGGTGGAGATCATCATGCAGGGGTATTTTTCGTCGCCCCACTGGCGCACGACCTTGAGGCCGAGCAGGTCGAGATAGAACGTTTTTGCTTTTTCAAACTGCGCATACGTCGGACGCAGTGCCACGTGGTGAATGCCTTTGATCAAGCTCATTTCGTTTTCCTCCCAAAAGTACATTTTATAAAGACAGGGTATCGAGACCGATACCCTGCTTGATTTGTAATTCTAAATTACTTTCTGTTGAAGATGGACATGATGTCGGAGAAGGTATCATCGTCGCTCTTCGCGGAAGTTGTGCTGCCGGTGCTCGGCGCAGACGGGTTGCCAAAGAGGTCTGCGTCGCTGATAGCCGGAGCTGCGGGCTTCTGGGTCTTTTCGCCGTTCATGCCGTCGAAGCCGGTCGCGATAACGGTGACCATCATCTCGTCTTCCATCGTCTCGTCGAATGCAGCACCCCAAATGATGTTTGCATCCTCGCTTGCGCGCTCGGTGATGAGCTGAGACGCGACATCGATCTCGTCGAGGGCGATGTCCGGAGAGGACTTGATGTTGATGATGACGCCCTTGGCGCCTGCGATAGCGGTCTCAAGCAGCGGACTGGAGATAGCCGCAACAGCTGCCTGCTCTGCCTTGTCCTTGCCTGCCGCACGGCCGACGCCCATGTGTGCGTAGCCAGCGTCCTGCATGATGGACTTGACATCCTCGAAGTCGAGGTTGACGATGCCCGGGATCTGGATGAGGTCGGAAATGCTCTGTACGCCCTGACGGAGAACGTCATCGGCGATGCTGAATGCGTTTGCAAGCGTAATACGCTGCTCGCTGACGAGCTTCAGTCTTTCGTTCGGGATGACAACGAGGGAATCGACGTGCTTGCGCAGTTCTGCAATGCCCTTTTCTGCCTGATCCATACGGCGCTTGCCTTCAAAAGCGAACGGCTTTGTGACGATGCCGACGGTGAGGGCACCCATGTCCTTTGCAATCTCTGCAACGACCGGTGCTGCACCCGTGCCGGTGCCGCCGCCCATACCGGCGGTGACGAAGACCATGTCTGCACCCTTGAGGGTAGCAGCGATGAGCTCGCGGCTCTCTTCCGCAGCCTTTGCGCCAACCTCCGGCTTGGAGCCTGCGCCTCTGCCCTGTGTATTCTTTTCACCGATCTGCACGCGGGTCTTGGCCTGCGAGCGGGACAGTGCCTGACGGTCTGTATTCATGCAGACGAGCTCGACGTGCTGCACGCCGGCATCTGCCATGCGGTTTACGGCGTTTCCGCCGCCGCCGCCTACACCAACGACCTTAATGGTCTGGGGGGTCTCTTCAAGCATATTATCAATTTCAAACGGCATTTTATGTTCCTCCTTGATTTGGTCTTTAACCGTTAACGATCCGCACGGATCCGGGATTTTTATTCATCACGCCGCCTCCGGATTCAAAACGGTTTTCTCTCGAGCTTCGATCAAATCCGCCGGATAGCGTCCCATAAAGGGCCATACCTTTACAGTTCTTTACAGTCTTTCAGCTTTACATAGCTTCATACACTATAATTTATCACTTTTCCCGCCAAAATTCAAGATGAAAGCGGCAAAAAAGTGAGCCTTTGCAAATATTTTTACTTTACAGCGGTTTTCGGGGAATCTATGGTGTCGGGGCTGTTCAAATTACCCGAAAAACTTGTGAAAAACAGGGGAACGCTTCCAAATTTTACACGTTTTCGGCGTCGCCTGTGTTGTCACCGCTGTCGTCTGCTGCGGGGTCCGTGATGCCGTCGGTATCACCCGTGGGATTGGCAGTATCGCCGTTCTCCCCGTCGCCGTTTGCGGTACTGTCTGTGCCGTCCGTGCGGCCTGCGGCATCACCGGGTGCGGGCGTGGCGGAGGCTGCGGTGCGGTCTTCCTCGTAAAACGCCTTATTTTTCTCCGGCACAACGGAAAGATCGATGGAGCCGACGGTCTCCTCGGTGATCTCGCCGCTCGTTTCCATTTGACGCAGCATCTCGAGGCCAAACGCCATTTTGTAGGACATGCCGTTCATGTTGCCGAAACGGAACGTGATGCGGTTATCATACGTCAGCGTAAGGTCGTAGGGGTTCGTCATGTTGATCTCCGTGACGTTCTGCGTCTCGTTTTTCGTCATCTGCTCCGCGATGGCGTTATAGACTTCTTTGACGGAATCATCGCCGAACGTGATCATTTCGCTGGGCTTTGTGTTCGTGGTATTTGCCCCGAGCACCACAGTCGTGCCCTCGCACGGCTGTGAAGCGATCTCCAGCACCTTGCCGGAAGCACTTACATAGAGATAACCCGCGTCGCACGCGACGGAAAACGCCGTTTCGGCGGGGGTAATTTCAATTTCAATGGTGGAAGGGATATGCTTTACGATCTTTGCGCTTTCAATGTACGGGAAACGGTGCTCAAGCGCTTTTTCGCGGCTTTCCGTTTCCAGCAGCACGAGGTTATCACCCTCGTTGATGCCGCACACGCGGCGGATATCGGCTTCATCGTAGCCGGCATCTGACGTGAATGTGACGTCGCCCACCTTGAAAAACACGAAGATGCACAAAAGGACCGCGCCGATGACGACGACGCTGAATGCGATTATATTGAACAGGAGCAGCGCCCTGCTTTTTTTCTTTCTCATTGCGAGCTTTTCCGCTGCGCTGCGTGGAGTACGCGCCATGTTCAGCCTCCGTTTTTCACGTTTTATCTCTTACTTTTCGCTCTATATTCGGTATACGTCTGCGCCGAGCGCCCTTAAATTCTCTTCAAAGTGCGCATAGCCGCGGTCGATGTACTGCGGGTGCATCACCTGTGTTTCACCCTGCGCCGCAAGGCCTGCGATGACAAGCGCCGCGCCGCCGCGCAGATCCTCTGCCGAGACCGGCGCACCGGAAAGCTGCGGCACGCCCTCTATGACAGCCACCTTGCCCTCTAACTTGATCTTCGCACCGAGCCGGTTGAGCTCACCGGCATGCTTATAGCGGCTTTCAAAAATGTTCTCTACAAAAATACTGGTGCCGTCCCCCACCGCCGCCATGGTCATGACGGGCGCCTGAGCATCCGTAGGGAAGCCGGGGTACGGCATGGTGCGCACGTGGCGCACGGGTTTTAATCTCTGCGGTGCGCGCAATAATAATTCGCTGCCGGACTGCATCACGGCGCAGCCGGTGCTTTCAAACGCCGACAAAACCGGCAAAAGGTGCTCGCTGTTGACATCACGCAGCAGCACCGTACCGCCCGTGACGGCGGCCGCGGCCATGTATGTTGCGGCGGCGATGCGGTCCGGCATGACGGTGTATGTGCTGCCGTAAAGGTGCGGCACGCCTTCGATGACGATGCAGCTTTCGCCCGCGCCGTGAATGTGTGCGCCGCAGCGGTTTAAGTACCCGGCGAGATCCTCAATCTCCGGCTCACGCGCGGCGTTTGTGAGCACCGTTGTGCCCTTGGCGCGGGCGGCGGCGAGCAGCAGGTTTTCCGTTGCGCCGACGCTTGGAAACGCAAGCGAGACGAACCCGCCGCGCAACCCGCCGGGCGCGGTGCACAACAGGCAGCCGTGCTCTTCGCGAATTTCTGCGCCGAGCTTGCGCAGCGCCTCCAAATGCAGATCGATGGGCCTTGGGCCGAGCTCGCACCCGCCGGGGAACGACAATCTTGCTTCGCCGCAGCGGGACAGAATCGCACCCAAAAATACGATGGACGAGCGCATCTCCCGCATGAGACTGTGGGGAATATCACAGCGGGTCATGCCGTCCGCGCAGACCGTTAAGGTATCGCCTGCGCGGATGCAGCGGCAGCCGAGCCGCCGCAAAATGGTGACCGCCGTGTGCACGTCGGACAGTGCGGGGCAGTTGCGCAGCACCGTTTCGCCCTCACAGAGGAGTGCCGCCGCAAGCAGCGGCAGCGTGCTGTTTTTCGCGCCCTGCACGGTGAGCTCGCCGCAAAGGCGATTGCCGCCGCGCACCAAAACCGCTTCCTGCCGGGCACAGCCCGTATGTTCCCGTTCATATTCTTCCATATACACACCCCGTATTCTGTAAGGCGCGCAGGAAGCCCGCGTGCCCCTCAATACGGTCATAGTATGCAGAGGGAAAATTTTGGGGTATGTCCTATAAAACGATAATAGGCGTGCTGTATTACTTTTTCGCTTTTTCGCAGATGATGTTATAAATGCGGTCGTTTGCGTCCAGCACGGCCATGGCTTTCGCGTTTTTGCCGATCTCTTCGGCGCGGCCCGGCTCGGAAAGAATGGTGTTCACCGTTTCCCACAGCTTTTCACCGGTGAGGTCTTTTTCTTCGATCATCACGGCGGCATCGCGGTTCACGAGCGCCATGGCGTTATGGAACTGGTGATTTTCGGCAACGTTCGGGGACGGAATCAGAATGGAGCACTTGCCCGTGGCTTCGATCTCCGTTAAGGTGATCGCGCCGGCGCGGCCGATGACGAGGTCGGCGGCAGCAAGGCACTCCGGCATGTTGTCTATGTACTCGAGCATGCGGATCTGCGGGTTTTCCTCTTCCTTAACGCCCGCTGCGTGCACCTCGTCGAGGAATTTTTCATCGTGCTGGCCGTAGCCGTGGATGTGCTGATACTTCTTTTCCTTGGCGCTTTCACCGAGCATGTACGCCGCGGCTTTGTTGAGTGCCGCTGCGCCGAGGCTGCCGCCAAACGACAGCACAAGCGGGCGGTCGTCGAGGTTCAGCGCCTTGCGGGCGGCTTCACGCTCTGCCTGCAAAACGGAAACGCGCACCGGGTTGCCGGTGAAGACGCAGTTATCCTTGCGTTCGAGGTACTTTTTTGCGTCCTCTACGGCGAGCATCACGCACTCGGCGTGCTTTGCGAGCGCTTTAGTCGTCATGCCCGGGTAGGCGTTCTGCTCGTGGATGACGGTGGGGATGCCGAGCTTCTGCGCGGCGCGGATGACCGGGCCGCTGACGTAGCCGCCGGTGCCGACGCAGATATCCGGCTTAAACTCCTTGATGATGCGCTCGGACTCGATGGACGAGGAGAACAGA
>OLFX01002337.1_pt1 | contig 16285 bp, 20 predicted proteins | sample 1605091 | NCBI WGS metagenome assembly OLFX01 (sample SAMEA3888906, study PRJEB22519) | human gut metagenome | biome: human gut; feature: human-associated habitat; material: faeces | place: Denmark | collected 2012 | reverse complement strand
CGTAAAATAACTCGTAAAATGGACTTTTACAATTTAGATGCGATTATTGCAGTTGGCTATCGTGTAAATTCTAAAAAAGCAACTTCATTTAGACGATGGGCAACTTCCATTTTGAAAAATACATGATCAAAAACATTAGAATGATTTCAGAGGTTCCACTATATTCAGTAGTTTTTCAGTATTTGTATTATAGCTATAAACGGTTATGCAAACGATATAGTGGTAGTTCTTTTGATTAGATTTTGTTAATTAAGGAAGAAATTAATTATAAAGGTCATTGGAATAAAAAAGATTGGAGTATATATGAACAATGAAATAATTAAGTTTGTGAATGGAAATTTAGAATTAGATTTTACTGCATCACTGGATAAAGATACTGTGTGGTTAACTCAAAAATAAATGGCGGAACTATTTGACATTAAGTCACAAGCGATAACTAGACATCTAAAAAACATATACAACGATGAAGAACTATTCAAAGAAGCAACTTGTTCCAAAATGGAACAAGTTCAAATTGAAGGCAACCGTAAAATGGATTTTTATAATGCAATCTAAGAACACTCGTGACTTTAGTCGTGAGATGAATTAGATGAAATTAGCTCAGTTGCAAAAAGTGCAACTCAACTAAAGCGTAATGATCCACGTACTAGAAAAGATAGAATTTCAAATGTAGAAATCAATTACTACAATCTAGATGTAATTATCTCTGTTGGATATCGTGTAAAATCACGAAACGGCATTACTTTCATAAATGTACAACCTTAATTTTAAAAGATTACATGATCAAGGGTTATATGGTGAATCAAAAACGTTTAAATGTTTTAGCTGTCCTACAAATATACTAGCATCAAATAATTACAAGACATATACAAAATATTTTTAAAACAGAAGAATTAGATAAAAATTCAGTATGCTCATATTTTGAGCATACTGCTTCTGATGGAAAATATATAAAATACAATACTATAACTTAGATATGATCATCTCTGTTGGTTATAGATTGAATTCTAAAAAAGTAACTTCATTTAGGCGATGTGCAACTTCAATTTTAAGAAATTACATGATTAATGGTTATACAGTGAATCAAATTCGAAATATTTTACCTATCCTATAAATATGTTAACATCAGTTGTTGGATCGTGATGAAAAAACAATTCGTAAGCATATTAATAACATATTTAAAGATCGAGAAGTTGAAAAAGAGAACAACACGCAAAAAATGCGTGTTGTTGGAGTTAAGCAATCTGTTCCAAAATGGAACAAGTTCAAATGGAAGGTAGTCGTAAAATAACTCGTAAAATGGACTTTTACAATTTAGATGCGATTATTGCAGTTGACTATCGTGTGAATTCTAAAAAAGCAACTTCATTTAGACGATGGGCAACTTCCATTTTAAAAGATTTCATGATTAAAGGCTATGCAGTGAATCGAAAACGTTTAGATGTTTTAAATAAAACAATCGCGATTCAATCTAGAATGTTAGCTTCGACTCTTAATATTGAAGAAAAAGAAGTGTTGAATGTTGTTGAAGCCTATTCTAATGCATTAACTCTTTTAGATGATTATGATCATGGATGTGTTTCTAAAACAAAAGGTAAAAATTCAATTTATCAGTTGACTTATGAAGAGTGCAGAATTCTAATTGATTCAATGGGGTATGGTGGATTTTCTTCTGTATTTGGTGTTGAAAAGAACCAGGTAAATTAAATGGAATAATTGCAGCGGTATATCAAAATGTTTTTGAAACTGAATTGTATCCAAGTATTGAAGAAAAAGCTGCAAACCTACTTTACTTTTTAATCAAAGATCATCCTTTTGTAGATGGTGGTAAACGCATTGGTGCTTCTATTTTCCTAGAATTTTTAAATTGGATTACTATGGCTTGGATGCGAAGCATATTGCAGAAAAATAATATTGAATACAACAAGTCACCTGATAACCGGGTGACTTGTTTAATGTATATGAAATGTTTTTTAGAAATTTACGCGATTTAATAATGTTTTCACATTGAAGTTTTATAATTAGAAGTGCTACTGGATACAGTAGGGTGGTACCTCTGAAATTAAAAGTAATTTAGCTTGTGTTCTCGGCTCGATTCCGATTATTGTAGGAGGTTGTCATATGTACATTTATCTTTATATTGACGTTGCCATGACTTTAATGGCCATAGTTCAAATACTACGACTTACGTTGATAATTATAGAAAAATGCAAAAGACACTAGTCCACCTTTCACGCAAAGAAGTTAAACTAGTGCCTTCGCATTAGAATGATTTCAGAGTGACCACTGTATCCAGTAGTCTTTCTGTATTTGTATTATAGCTATAAATAGGGGATTATGCAAACCGATTGACAACAAGTCAAAAATTCAGTAGAATAATCATTGGTTAGTCATCTCTAACAAAGGGATGACTTCTTTTGATGAACATGAGTTAGATATATCTAACTGTGGAGGTATAATGAGAAAGATTCTATATATCATAATTGGATGCATATCATTAGGGTTAGGGATTATTGGTGTCATAGTACCGATTCTTCCGACGGTTCCTTTTGTGTTACTTGCAGCTTTTTGTTTTGCAAAATCAAGTGAAAGATTGGATGGTTGGTTTAAGAATACGAAGTTGTATAGGGAGAATAATATTAAGAATGGTATGACGAAACGAGTAAAGATTCGTATTATGTGTTCAGTAACTTTATTGATGAGCATTGGATTTATCATGATGGGATTGAAGGACATTGTAGTTGGTAATATTGTTTTACTCATTGTTTGGATTTTTCATATGGTTTATTTTACGCTTGGAGTAAAGACAGTATGAGAAGGGTTTTGAATTATTTATTAGCTATTAGCTTTGTTTTGACTATTATGGTTCCAATTACGGGAATCATAGTTCATAAATTAGCTTCTACATTATTCTTAGTATTGGCTTTGATTCATGTGTTCCTGTATAGAAAGAGATTGGATTTGAAGTATATTCTTATTATTGTATTAACCATAGTATCCTTTGTTTTAGGAATACTAGGATTGATTATGGTTGAGTATCCAATAATGCTAACTCTTCATAGAACTATATCGATTGTATTAATCATCTTATTAGCTATTCATATATATAAATTTCATAGAAGAATTGCCGTTGCATAATATGACGGCTTTTAATTTATTCAAAGTAATGGCAAATATGATGACAGATGAGTTTGAAAAAGAGATTGGCATGAAGGGATAAGAACTCTGTCGTAAAAGATTGAATGATTTAGGATGGTATTATAATTCTAGGATGTTTTCAATTTGAATTGACAAATTTTTGGGGTAGGAGTATGTTCTGACTGAAGAGAAAATAAGTAAACTAAAACAAATGTATTATGTCAAGTTTGGAGATGATATTTTGTATTCAGAACAAGTATATTTAAATTGGATATTTCGTATCGTGTTGGCTACTTTATGTGGTTGTGCCATTGGATACGAAAGGACGAGTCGAAATAAATCTGCTGGGATTCGAGCGCATGCGATTATTGCACTAGGATCTTCAATGTTTATGATTATTTCTAAATATGCGTTTTTTGATGTGTCGACGGCGGATGGAGCTAGAGTGGCAGCACAAATTGTTAGTGGAATTGGATTTCTTGGTGCTGGCGTAATCTTTGTGAAAGATGATTTGATTCAAGGGCTTACTACAGCAGCTGGAATGTGGACTACTTCTGGCATAGCTGCATGTATTGGTGCTGTATTGATTTTTATTGGTGTTTTTGCGACATTATTTCTAGTCGTTCTTCAAAAGATATTTCATTATCCTTTCTTCAATCAAATTGATCATCCTAATGTATTGATTCAGACTAATATTGTTTCTGACAAAGATGAAATATATAAAATATTTGAGAAGTATGGTATAGAAGTCAATGAAATAAAAATTGATAAGAATCTAGATTTAATGACTTTTGATACAAATAATAGGTGGATTGACCATAAAAATGAATTGTTTCAGGATTTGATGTCAATTGATACAGTAACAAAAATATCTATTCTCTAATTAATAAAGGGACAATGTTGTTCCCTTTTTCATTTAGGTATCATTTCGTGTAATAAACAAACTATAGGATGGAGGTGTATTGAGGTGTATTATTATGATGGCAGATGAGGATTTTGATTTCTTAGAGAAAGTATTTAATAAGCTTAGGAGTGCTAGAAATACTAAGAGCAGTGTAAGGCTGAATCATGCAGAGATAAAGATTATATTAAAGAATCAAGAGGATATTATGGATATGTTGCGTGATATGTTTGATGATGAGGATAAGCCTGGTTTGTTGAATTAGAGGTATGGATCATGTTGAGTGATAAGGATTATGAATTGTTGGACGAAGTATTTTAAAAATTAAAACAGGCTGATAATACTTGTAGTGATGTAGTACTAGATCCTGAAGAAGTAAGGGTCTTAGTGGATGAATTTGATGATTTCAATCATGAGTTGGTTGAAATTAAGAAGATTATTGATGAGTTTGAAAAAGGGATAGGCATGAAGGAATAATAAAGAGGTTGTAGCTATGTTGTTACAACCTCTGTTTTTATAGATATTTCATTTTGAATGGTTTGATCATACTGATACATATGACATCATCTAAATTCGCATATTTTATTGGGCAGATCTTATTGAATTTAGTTTGATCTGCGAGAATAAATGCTTTGTTTGATTGATGAATAACTTTTTCTTTAACAGCAGCTTCCCATTCATTTGTTGTGGTGATTTGAGCTTTTTCATGAATTCCATTAACACCTAGAAAAGCACAATCAAAATAGAAATTGTCTAATTGATTGAATGTTTGAGCGCCCGTGATAGCTTCCGTACTTTTACGGATAAAACCAGGTAGAACGATTGTTCGAATATCTTTTTCCATTAATAGGGAGAGGTGTGGAATTCCAATTGTGACAACGGTGATATTTTTACTATGGATAAAAGGAATCATTTCATAAGTGCTGCTTCCAGCGTCCAAATAAATCGTTTGATTATCTTTGATTTGAAGAGCTGCTTGTTTAGCTATCCATGTTTTTTCACTAATTTGTTCATTGGATCTATAAACCATAGGAAGTTCATTAGCATCAGGATTTAGTGTTACACCACCATGGAATCGTTGTACGAGTTTTAAGTCTTCCATTTGTTGAAGGTCTCTTCGAACTGTCGCAATGGAAGTTTTACATGCGATTTTTAGATCTTCGTTATATACTTTTTTATTATTTTGGCATAAATCGATAATGATTTTCCATCGTTGTTGTTTAACCATAATTTAATTATAAATACAAAACGATCAAATGCAATGATTGTTTCTTTAAAACGATTGATATTTGATTGTTTTTATATTTAAATGACATTAATTAGAAATAGTAAGAGTGAGGTAAAGCATGATATATACAATTACTTTTAATCCAGCATTGGATTATGTTATCCAAGTGGATCATTTTAAAGCTGGTCAAATTAATCGAAACAAAACAGAAAATGTGTATTATGGAGGAAAGGGAATCAATGTTTCATGTATATTAAATGAATTATCAGTTCCTAGTACAGCATTGGGATTTATTTGTGGATTTACAGGTAAAGCATTAAAGGATGGTTTGCATGGTTTGGGTATTCACACAAATTTTATTGAAGTTGAAAAAGGAATGACCCGAATTAATATTAAGATGAAATCGGATGAGGAAACAGAAATTAATGGAAAAGGTCCAGTGATTGAAAATAAAGATTTCGACGCATTATTGAAAATTGTTAAAACATTAAAAAAAGGCGATATGGTGATTTTATCAGGAAATATTCCATCGAGTCTTCAATCAGATTCGTATCAAAGAGTTATTAAGGTTTTAAATGAGGGTGTTGATTTTGTGGTGGATGCAGAAAAAGATTTATTGATGAAGACATTACCTTATCATCCATTCTTAATTAAACCTAATAACTTAGAATTAGAAGAAATTTTTGGTATAAAATTAACCAATAAAGAGGATATTGTAGCTTGTGGAAAAAAATTACAGTCATTAGGAGCTCGTAATGTATTAATTTCAATGGCAAAAGATGGTGCGATTTTAATTGATGAAAATGGTACAATATATCAGCAAGGAGTTTGTAGAGGTACGGTTGTAAATTCAGTAGGTGCTGGGGACTCAATGGTAGCTGGTTTTATAGCAGGTGTGTTAAAAGAAAGAGATTACTCTAAAGCATTAAAACTTGCGACAGCTTGTGGTGGTGCAACAGCATTCCATTCTGGTTTAGCAACATATCCGCAAATCATGGAGGCTATGAAAACATTGGAGTAGATTATGGAAACAAAACTTAGTGAGTATATAAAGGAAAATACAATTAGTGGAGAATATGAAAAAAACAGTGCGCTTATTGTAGGTAAAGTATTGGGGTTTTCACGAAATTGGGTCTCACAAAATTTGAATGATTACTATAATACAGGGGCTTTAATTAAAATTAATTCTCGCCCAGTACTCTTTTTGGATAAAGAAGTAATTTCAAAACAATATAATACTTCTCTTCCTAAAAATATTTTTGGATCTATTGAAGAATTAATGGAATTTTTAGAAGTGGAAGATAAAAAAGATTTTCAAGCTTTGAATGGATATGATGGTTCTTTAAGAGGCGTTGTTGAAACTTGTAAAGCTAGTATTAGTTATCCACCTAATGGGTTACCAACATTATTGTATGGGCAAACAGGAACAGGAAAGAGTTTAATTGCAAGAAAAATATATGAGTATGGAATCAATCAGGGGATTTTAAAAAAGGATGCTGAATTTGTCCATGTCAATTGTTCAGAATATGCCAATAACCCAGAACTTTTAACCGCCTATTTATTCGGATATAAAAAGGGAGCTTTTACTGGTGCAGACCATGATAATCCTGGCTTGATTCATCAAGCGGATGGTGGTGTGTTGTTTTTAGATGAAGTGCATTGTTTAAAACCTGAATGCCAGGAAAAGTTATTCTTGTTTATGGATAATGGAAGTTACAGGCAGATTGGTGATAATGAAAATGTTTATCATTCAAATGTGTTTTTAGTGTTTGCGACAACAGAAGATCCAAAGAAAGCTTTATTGAAAACATTGTTAAGACGTATACCTATTCAAATTCATATACCATCTTTGGAACAGCGTGGATTAAAGGAAAAGGCGGATTTGATTGTTTATTTACTGGAATATGAATCAAAACAAATCCAAAAGGAAATTAGAATTTCTTCATTGGCTTATCAAACGTTATTAAATACTGTTTTTGAAGGGAATGTTGGAGAATTAGAAAACTGTATTCGACAAACATGTATGACAGCTTTATTTATGAATAAGAATAAAGAATATATCGAAATTAATAATTTACATTTACCGAATACATTGAATTTTGCAAATCGCACGATTTCTTTTATGGAACATCATGTGTTGACAATTGATCAATTAAAAGAGGAATCGAAAAAGGATACAGATAAAACGGTATTAAAAGAAGTAGATAAATGGACGGTTAAACTTCAAAATAATGAAATCTTGATTGATGAGTATTTTGATCATATTTATTTACATGTAAGTAAACAAATTAATCAGATTTTATTCTCTGATCAGAGTGAACTATATGCTTCAAACATAAATATTATTGATTCTTTAAAAGCAATCATTGAAATGGTGAATCAAAAGTATCGATGTAATTTAAAAGATAAAGATATTAATGTGATTTGTATGTATTTAGTGGATTATTTTTCTAATTATTCTACATACTCTAAATTAAATACAGATTCTTATGATGTTTTTATTGGTTTAATCAAGAAATATTATGTGAATGAATATAAACTTGTTTCAGCAATGAATGAATTGATAGAATCACATTTAAATTTATATGTGAATGAGTTCTTCTTGTCGTGTTTAGCGTTATATTTATCTAAAGCTTTAACATTATCTGAACAGCAACAAAGAGTAGGTGTGATACTTGCCCATGGATATGCGACAGCTTCTTCAATAGCTTCCAGTGTAAATGAAATGTTGGGACAATATGTGTTTGAGGCAATTGATATGCCTTTGGATACAACAACAGACCAAATATTGGTTAAGTTAAAATCTTTTATTGATAGATATACGAAAATAAAAGATTTGATTTTATTGGTGGATATGGGATCTTTAGAAAAAATATATGATCATTTATCACATACAACCAATTTTAACATTGCCATCGCAAACAATGTTTCAACTAAATTTGCGTTGTTCGTTGGTGAGGGCATAAGTAAAAATGAGCCATTGAAGCACATTTTTGATGAGTCTATTGGAATGTTGGATACAAATTACAAAATTACGGAACGCAAAGAAAAAGAAAAAATTATTTTATGTTCTTGTGCAACGGGAATGGGTACGGCTGAAAAATTAAAAGAGATTTTAGAGGAGTCTTTACCTGAAAAGATTCCTGTTAAAGTCTTGACGTATGATTATTCTACGTTGGTAAAAAATCAATTGGAATCGGATTTCTTTGATCGTTATGAAGTGATTTGTATAATTGGAACATTAGATCCTAAGATTCCTAATTTAAAGTTTGTCTCTCTAGAAAACTTTATTATGAATGAATCATTCGATTTTCTATGGACTTATTTTGAAGGCATGATTACACCTGCAGAAATGAATCAATTCCAACAAAACTTATTAAAGAACTTCTCTTTAACGAATATTATTATGAGTTTGACTTTCTTGAATCCAGATAAGTTATTGGAATATGTAGCGGATTCATTGAATGTTCTTCAAAGGGAGATGAACATAGTATTCTCTAACAATATCTGTTTTGGATTATATGTACATATTTGTTGTTTGATTGAAAGACTTGTATTGAAAGAAGGCATTGATGTATATACAAAATCAATCGACGAGTGTTCTTTGTTGTTTAAGGAATTCTATTACCAATTAAAAGAGTCATTCCAAAAAGTAGAAAAGTATTATCGTATAGATATTCCTGTAGAAGAAGCGGAATATATTTATATGTACATCAATAACATGAAAGAGTCACAATCAAATGAAGACGATGAATAAATTCATTGTGAATGGCAATGAAGTAAATGCATATTACAGTTCAAATGATATAAATGATGTATTGATTCCATTACTTAAAAGATGGATTCATATATATGAAACAAAGAAAAAAAGAGTCATAGTATATTTGGCAGCTTGTCCAGGGAGTGGAAAAAGTACTTTGGCTTTGTTTCTAGAAGAGTTATTTAAATCATTAAATGCTTCTTGTACATTTCAAACAATTGGAATGGATGGATTTCATTTTTATAATGATTATTTGAAAAAACATGATTTATTGAATGAAAAAGGGAGTCGTAATACGTTTGATGTAGAAAAATTAAAATCTTATATTTTAAAAACAAAAGAGGAAGATTGTTTTTGGCCAATATATTCTCGAATGGTTCATGATCCAATTGAGAATCAGGTGTATATTCAAAGTGATATAGTACTAATTGAAGGAAACTATTTATTATCTAAAGATGCACCTTGGAATGAGTTATTACCTTTGTGTGATGATTCGGTATTTCTAAATGTAGATACAAATATATTAAAAGAGAGATTGATAAAGCGAAAGAGTTTATCAATTGGACTGAATAAAGCCATTCATTTTTATGAGCAATCGGATTCTAAGAATATTCAGTATGTATTGAATTCTAAACAGTGTCCAAATATTGAAATTGAACTATCGACAAGGTAGTTCTTTTTAATTTAGAATAGAAACGAACGACAGGATAGAAATTAGTGTCTGTGATTAGTGTCTGTGGATGGAATTTAGAGTGTTAAAAAAATAAATTTAAAAAATTTTTGAATAAAATAATCGCTTTATTAGGCTTAAAATGAATGATTTTGATTCAAAAGACACAAGTTGGCACGGCTTTTGCTATATAAAGGGTGAAAACAAGAAAGGAGATAATTAATATGAGTATTGTTTTAGGAAGAATTGATTATCGCTTATTGCATGGAATTGTAGCCACTATGTGGGCACCTCAATCAGGAGCACAACGTGTTATGGTTATTGATGATAAGACTGCAAATGATCCTATCATTAAAGAAAGCATGCGATTAGGAAAACCAGCAGGTATGGCTTGTTCTATCATCACTGAAGAAACAGCTATCAATAATTTCAAAGCTGGAAAATATGATAGTCACAAAGTTTTCATTGTTTGTGAAAACCCAGAAGTTTTCTTGCACTTACAAGAAGCTGGACAAGAGATTCCTCGTATCGTAGTGGGTATCACTCGTAACAATAAGACAGAAGGAACTCCAGTAAGTTCACGTGCAAGTATTTTGGATTCACAAAAAGAAACTTACAAAAAGTTAATCGAAAATGGTACAAAAGTAGATGTTCAATTTACAACTACAGATAAAGCTGAACCATTAACTTCAAAAATCAGCTTATAAAAATCAATAAAGGAGTAGAGTAAAAATTATGACTGCCGTTCAAATTATTTTAATTACGTTGGTCGCGTATTGGAAAATGACTGATACTAATACCCTTCAATTGTTTGCGTTTAATACAATTATTTGTGGTTGGTTAGTAGGATTGATTATGGGAGATGTTGCAACAGGATTATATATTGGTGCAACACTTCAGTTAATGTCTATGGGTGTTGTAGCTGTTGGTGGATCTTCAATGCCAGATTATCCTGTAGCCGCTATTATTGCAACAGCTATTGCATGTTCGACAGGACGTGGAATGGAAGCTGGTTTAGCAATCGGTCTTCCAGTTGCAATGTTAGGTGTTAACTTCGATGTTATTTATAAAATTTTCAATGGTTTCTTAATGCACAAAGAAATGAGTTTAATTGAAGAAGGTAAATTCAAATCATTCTTAAATGTAGTTAAAATTTCGCCATTATTCTATGGTTTATGTTCAGCATTACCAGTATTCTTATGTATTGCGATTGGTCCAACAGTTGTAAATGCAGTGTTAGACTTCATGCCAGTATGGTTCACAACTGGTTTATCAGTTGCTGGTGGTGTTCTTCCTGGTGTAGGTATGGCAATGTTATTAATGTACATGCCACTTTCTAAATACTGGTCATTCTTAATCATTGGATTTGTTTTAACAGCTTATTTAAATGTTCCAGTATTAGGTGTAGGTGCAGTTGGTTTAGCTGCTGCTTACGAAGTTTATAAAAAAGAAATGAGAGCTGCAACTGCTCCAGCAGGTGCTGCTAGTTCTTTAGGAGATCTAGAAGATGAGTAAGGAAAAAGTTTTAACTAAAAAAGATTGTCGTCAGGCCGGTAAACGTTGGTTGATTGGTATTTCAACTTTTAACTATGAAACACAATTAGCTCCTTCTTATGCATTTGCAGTTTATCCTTTATTACGTAAAATGTATCCAAATGATGAAGATTTTAAAGCTTCATTAAGCAATGCAATGAAGTACTATAATACAATGCCTTGGATTTCACCATTTGTTATGGGTGCTGCTCTAGGTATTGAAGATGAAGGTGGAATTCCTTCACTAGAAGCCGTAAACAACTTTAAAGTAGGTATCATGGGTCCTTTAGCTGGTATTGGTGATACAATTGGTTGGGCAATGATTCCAACAATCTTCGGTTCCATTGCTGCTAGTATGGGTATGCAAGGAAATCCTCTAGGTATCATCATGTGGGCTGTATTCACATTCGCATTCTTAGCTGTTCGTATTCTTGAAGTTGAATGGGGATACAACATGGGTATTAATGTTGTTACTAAATTGGGTCAAAAAATCACTGTATTTACTGAAGCTTGTTCTGTACTAGGTTTAACTGTTGTTGGGGCATTGATTGCTTCTGTTGTTAACTTGAAAACAGGATTATCATTCACAAATGGTGATGTAACAATGAATGTTCAAGATTTAATTGATGGAGTAATGCCTAAATTATTACCAGTTGTTGCAGTTGCTTTAATTTATTTCTTCATGAATAAAAAACAAGTGAAGATGACAAAAATGATTTTAATCATCATTATTTTATCTTGGGTTGGAGCTGCAACCGGAATATTTACTGCTTAATAACAAAAAGTAGCTAAAGGAGAAACGCTCCTTTAGCTATTATTGCGTTCATGGAAAAGGGAGGATTACAATGAGAAGATTTATATTTGCATCTCATCATAAATTGGCTTATGGGCTGAAAGACACTGTTGATTTTTTAACAGGAGCTACAAAGACTATCTATGATATTAATGCTTATTTGGATGATGAAACAAAAGACATTGATACAGTTGTAGCTGAATTATTTGCTTCTTTTGATGATGAAGATGAAGTTGTTGTACTCGTTGACATGATGGGAGGAAGTGTTTATCAAAAATTCTATCCTTATATGTCAGACAAAGTTCATGTTATTTGTGGAATGAGTTTGCCTATGGCTTTATCTTTTGTCTTAGCTCCAGAAGATGAGTGTTTAACTTCTGAAGATGTTGAAGAAATGTTGATGGAATGTAAAAATCAATTGGTGTATGTCAATAAAATGGCAGCAAGTGTTGATGAAGATGATGAATAGGAGGCAACTATGCTAATTAATCAAATGATTGAAAATATTAAGAAGTATCATAAGGGATATGGAACGATTGACGAGGCAACAACAAGAGATCAAATTCTTTATGGAGATGCCAATCAAGAATGTACAGGTGTTGTAACGACTTGTTGGGCTAGTGTGGATGTAATTCGTTTTGCGATTGAAAAAGGTGCTAATTTCATTATTTGTCATGAAGCTTTGTTTTGGAATCATGGTGATCATACGGATTGGCTTGAAGAATCTAAGAATGAAGTGTATTTAGAGAAAAAACAATTGTTAGATGATCATGGAATTGTGGTTTGGAGAAACCATGATTATATTCATTCAGGAATTCCATATAACGGATTTTATATCGATGGTATTTTCCTTGGATTAGCTAAGAAGATGAATTGGGATAAGATGATCAAAAACACAGTAAATTCAATGGATGATACTCTTGAATGTTCTACAGCATATGAATTTGATCATGCGATAGAAGCTACAGATTTAGCTAAGCAATTGGTTGATACTTGTAATTTGAATGGTATTAAATTAATTGGAAATGATCAGGCTAAAATTAAAAAGGCTGCTGTATTATTCCATGTATTTGGTGATGCTAAAGAACAAATTGTGAATACGGATAAGAGTGATATTGACTGTTTATTAACTATGGAATTGATTGATTTTACTTATGCAGAATATATTCGTGATAGTGGCTGCTTAGATAAGAATCGTGTTGCACTAGGTATGGGACACTTTAACTTGGAAGAGCCTGGAATGGAATATATGTTAACGTATTTGGATGAGGCTGCTCAGTGTCATGTTCCTGCTTGGTTTAAACAGAGTGGTGACAACTATAAATATATTGTGAAGTAATATGAGATTTTCAAATTTTAGAGATTTACATGATGTATATCCAAAAATAAGAGAAAAGAAATTATTTCGTTCAGAAGCTCCATTTGATTTTCAAAAAGAAGATTGGGATGAATTATATGATCTTGGTGTTCGTACAATAATTGATTTTCGTTCAGACTCAGAAAGAGAAGAAGATAACTATGTGTGTGATCCAAGATTTACGCGTCATAATTGGTGTTGTTTAATGCCAGAAACAGGAATTAATGATTTTTACTTTCCTAGACTTGTGACAAAACAATCTTCTGAGGAGGAAATAATTGGTTTATCTTCTTTTATTGTCAATGGATATAAAGTTATTCCTTTCTCAAATACGGCTTACCAAAACATGTTTTCATTAATGGAAACAACAGATGATGGCATTTTATTTCATTGTGGTGGAGGAAAAGATCGTACGGGTATATTTGCAGCATTGGTTTTATCTTTGTTTGGTTGTGATAAACAAACAATATTCGATGATTATTTAAAGAGTAATGAATCGGTTAAAAATCATTTAATGCCTAAATTACTACAGTCTGATTATCCACAACCAGTAAAAGATACTTTGATGTATGTATGTTCGGTTCATACTGAATTATTGGAATCTTCATTTGAAGCCATATTACAAAAGTATGATTCATTAGAAGAATACTTTGATTCGGAATATAAATTGAATCGTGATTTATTGTTTAAAAAATATGTAATCTAAAATAGGAGGACGAATATGCAGGATCCTAGATATATCAAATCGGATTTAAAGACAAAATTATTGAATCCAGAAAAAGAAAAACCATCAAGATGGTCATTTTTAAAAGTGTTGCGTGAATATAGTACTTTAAAGCAATTTTATCCAGAAATTAATCCATATGCAGAAGTTTATAAATTTAGAGAAGATGTATATTGTATTTTCTATGATGGTATTCGTACGGCTGAAATGTGGTGTTATTTAATTGATGGACCAGAAAAAGCGTTGTTAATTGATACTGCTTTTGGATTGGGTGATTTAAAAGGTTTAATTCATAAATTAATTGGTGATAAAGAAGTTATTGTTTGTAATACACATGCTCATGTGGATCATATTTCAGGTAATAGTCATTTTGATAAAGTGTATTGTCATTATGCAGATCAAAAGACGATTCAGGAACACCAAAAACCTGAAGATACACTGGATTTCATTTTGGATGAGAATAAAGAACCTTGTTATACATGGTTTGATAAAAAGGATTTGCCACCTTATACGCCTTATGAAGTTATTGGAGTGGAAAATCATCATTTGTTTGATTTAGGACAAGGACATGTTGTTGAATTGATTCATTTACCAGGTCATACGGCAGGGCAATCAGGATTTTTAGATCATAAATCAGGATGTTTCTTTATTGGAGATGTAACAAGTGCGTTTGGTGATAATAAAGAATATCCACAGTTCTGTACAATCAATTCATTAAGAGATGCAATTCAAGATTTTATGCCAAGAATTGAAGAAGTGTCAGGTCTTTTCCCTGGTCATGGAACGATTGATTTACATCCAAAAACACTTCAATACATTATGGATACCGCAAATCGTATTATTGCGCATCCAGATTGGTATGATACAAAAGTAGATTTTTATGGCACAGATATGTATGCTCGTTTTATTTATCAAATGGGTAGCAATTTAAAATATACTGCTGAAGCTGTAATTCCTGAGTAGGTATTAATTATGAAGATTAAAGAAGTAATTGAATGTTTAAAGAATGAGGGTACTTGGGTACGTTGGAATCGTTGTACAAGGGATCGTGTTTTATTTGGTGATGATGATCAAGAAGTAAAGAAGATTGGTGTTTGTTGGGTGGCTACTAATAAAGTGATTGAACAAGCATTAAAAAAGGGTATTAACTTCATTATTTCTCATGAGAATATTTTCTATACGACAGGAACGCATTTGGAAACTAAATTAGTAGAGTCTATTGAACATAAGAAAGACTTATTAAGTAAGGGTAATATTTGTGTGTATCGTTGTCATGATGTTTGGGATTCTATTCCTGAATATGGTGTGAGTGATGTATGGGCTAAAAAGCTTGGTTTTGATTTTAAGAATAGAGTGATTAACTCGTATTATCAATCTGCAAATATTCCTAAACAAACGGTTTCAGAATTAGCAACGCGTGTGGCTAATGCATTAAAAGATGATGGTGAAGAGGGAGTTTATGTTTTTGGGAATGTAAATAAAGAAGTATCTCGTTTAGCTATTGGTACTGGTGCTGGAACAGATATATTTGAAATGTTAGAATTCAATCCAGACGTAGTAATTGTGGCGGATGATGGTATCACAAATTATAAGGATGCTCAATATGCGATTGATAATGATTTACCTATGATTGTAGTAAATCATGCTGGTTGTGAAATTGGTGGTTTAAAAAACATGGTGAATTATTTTAATGATAAGCTTCCGAATCTTGATGTAGAGTATTTGGAAGAAGGCTTTAAAATTTCATATTTTAAATAAAGACAAAACTAGGCAATTTGCCTAGTTTTTTAAAGAAAGGAAGATGATTTTGAATAATAAAACGAAGCGTTTATTAATATACTTTGTTGGATTGTTTATTTTGGCTCTAGGCTTAACACTAAACACAAAAGCTAATCTTGGTGTGTCTCCTATTATTTCAGTGCCATATAGTATATCGCAGATAACAGGATTGAATTTTGGAGATCTAACATTTATTGAATATGTGGTGTTTGTGTTTATACAAATCTGGATTCATATTAGTGAAAAGAATAAAAAAAGAATTTTATCCAATGTCATTAAGTTAAGAAATGGCATCTTTTAAGAGGAACACAAAAAATGTGCTCCTCTTTTTTTATGGAAAATTTGAATTTTTTGTTGACATACAGGTTGAAATGTGTGGCCTATTATCATTTCTGATAATAG
>OLFX01002296.1_pt1 | contig 16560 bp, 17 predicted proteins | sample 1605091 | NCBI WGS metagenome assembly OLFX01 (sample SAMEA3888906, study PRJEB22519) | human gut metagenome | biome: human gut; feature: human-associated habitat; material: faeces | place: Denmark | collected 2012 | reverse complement strand
CAGTTCCTATGTATCATTATCCCCTCGTAAGTGATCCTCGCAAAAGACCGCCACGATCCTGTTTCAGTTAAAGGTGATTCGCTCGAAACAAAAACACCAGCAAAGAATTTTTTTATTCTTTCCTGCCATTTTCATCTGTCCTCGCGCCTTCCTGACACGCTTCTACTCACGGGAACGTACCTGTAATGCTGGTATAGGATTGTCAAAGTACACTGGCAAAATTTACCTGCCTATTAAATAGCCGACGAGAAAAGCTGTTATTATTCACTTTTCGACAAATTTTTTAATTTTTTTCTCAAACGGTTTCTTTTGGTATAAACAGTCTGTTCCGCCATTCCCATAATTTTGGCAATCTCTCTTCCTGAATATCCCCATGTACTAAGCAAAAGTATCTCCAGTGTCTGATGCTCCGTATCCTTTAACAGTTCATATAACCGTCTATCTCCCACATGGTCTAAGAGTTCCCGGACATCCATTGCAAACGGTTCACCGTCCTCTGGTTTTCCTGCATCAATCTCCTGCATCGTTTCTTCCACCCGTTCCCGGTATCTGCGTTCTTTCAGAAAATCTTCCCAATCCATCTGTCTTAATTTCCGAATCTTCTCTTCGTCCATTCCCAGTTCACACAGTTTCTTTTCTTCCTGTTCTTTCCAATAACGCCATTTTCGTTCTTCACTCGCTTTGTTATAAGCCATTTATCTTTCCTCCGATCTGATTTTTGGTATAGAAATCAAATCGGAGCATGGTGGTGACCGGATACATGACAAACTACCATTTTCGAAAAATGTCGAAAAAAAAGTGTTGCAATCTATTCGATTACAACACTTTTTGTTTTTTTTCTAGATTCATTTATATAAATATTATTTCTCCCATTACCAATCTTCTCTTCAATACACTATATATTTAATAGTATACGCAGCAATATTTTCTAACAAATCTTTCTTTAAGATTTGTTTTCTCTATTAAACATTTTTATAAGTTTACTTTTTTCATAAGCTTTTCCATTTCAACTTTTTTCTTTTTTTCAATTATTTTACTAATTACTTTTCGATAATCAATATACATATTTTTTCGGTAATTAGATTTATAAATTGCTCGATCTACACATAGAAAAAAAATTACGATAATTGTTCCAGCCACTATAGAAATTAATATACTCAAAACAAAATATCCTAATAAATTAATAGAATTTATCCCATTTAATATTCTTTTTAATATATCATTAAAAACAAACGAAAAAATTATAGAAGTTAATCCCACTGCAAACATAGAAAAACTTGTATCTCCTGATTCATATTTCCGAGAAGCATTCAATAAAAAAGCATCAAAATTTATTAAATTCTCCAAACTATAATTTTCATATTTTTCAACTATGTACATTTCCCACTCTGTATATGTTTTAAATCTGTATTCCGCTAACAAAGTTTTTTCTATAATTTTTTTGTTTCCACATACATTATTATAGATTTTGAGTTCCAATTTTTTATCAAAATCATAGTCGTTTTTTCTAGACCGCTGCAATTTTTTCTTATAGTTTTGTCTTTTCATCTCTAGTTTTAGTCTCCTTAATAAATTATTCTCGACTTTTGTTTGATAACCTCTTACTCATAATTATTATTTTACAAATTTACCATCCATTGTAATAAATTATGATAAAAATTATTATTTGTGCCTTTCTTTACAAGTGTATCTAATATTACGCCATCTTTTAATAATATAATTTTATCACAATAACTTGCTATCTTTGGATCATGAGTCACCATAATAATTGTTTTTCCTAATTCATGATTAATATACGACAAAGTATCAATAACTTGCTTAGATGAGTTTGAATCAAGATTTCCGGTTGGTTCATCAGCAAGTATTAATTCCGGATTTTCTGCCAATGCTCGACATATTGCTGTTCTTTGTTTTTCCCCACCGGATAATTCATATGGTTTTTTATTTAGTAATTTATCTATTCCTAATTTTTTTGCTACTTCTTTTGCTATATTCTTTCCTTTATTTGGATCATCTTCATTTAGAATTAATGGTATCATAATATTTTCCATAACAGTTAAACTATCTAATAAGTAAAAATCTTGGAAAACAAAAGCTACTTCTTTTCTTCTAATTTCAGCTAAGTGTTCCCCATAAATTTCTGCAGTATCCTCCCCCTTATATTTTACAACTCCACTATCCGCTTTATTTAACATTCCTAACGTTTTTAAAAGTGTTGTTTTTCCACATCCAGAACTTCCCATAATACTAATAAATTCTCCTCGTTTCACTGAAAAAGAGATTCCTTTTAATACACAATATGTAATAGTTTCTCCATTTGGAGAAACCATTGAATAATTTCTCTTCAAATCTTTAATTTCTAAAATTTTTTCTTGATTCATTTTACTCACTCCTTCCGATTTTTATAGTTATTTTTTTTGCAATAAACAGTATAATACCGAATAGCAATAGACACACTCCTACTATCAGAACAATCATTTCCAAAATATAAAATTTTATCCATTGTACCGGCAATTGTTCATATATAATTTTTTCTAACATCATTGCGAATGAAAATGGCATTGCAGCAACAGCAACTATTTGAACAGAAAGCATTACTTCCTTATAAATATATTTTTTTTTCTTTTTTATAGATATACCAGAACGACTTAAAAAAATATACTTCCATTTTAATGTTTCATAGTCTGATGATAACTTATTAGTTAAAGTAAATATACCGCACAAAAATAATGTACACATATTTATAATAGCTGCACATACTGTTAATGTTTTATTTTCTTTATCTACATATGAGATTTGTTTTTTTTCATAAATCACATTTCCTCCTTTGTAATCCCAAAAATTAATTTGAGAATTTTTTTTAGCATAAGTATATATTTCTTTTATGATCTTTTTGTAATTTCCTGAAATGTTCATTAAAACAGTTAAATTAGCCCCCCTTGCTTTATTATGCATTTTTTTATATTCTTGGTTCGAAAATACAATAAAATTTTCAAACACATCAGTTTTCATCATACTGTCACTCAAAACTCGCTGTTTAAAATTTCCTGTTATAATATTATTCTCCTTACCTACAATTGTATAATTTCTTTTAAATTTATTAGATGGAAGTACGTTATAACCAGTATAAACCCATATATCATAATCCGAAGCCCCTAAGTATAACCTTGGCCTTTTTTTGCCATAATCAATTTCCAATGTACCATATTCACTTCTATCTCTCTGATAAATAATATATATTTCCTTATTTTTTAAATTTAGCTTTTTATTTGTTAATTTTGTATAAGTTGCTTCCGAAATTCCTGTGTGCTCCCCATAATCCGCAGAAGTAACTCGCATGCTCGGTATACATTGAATTTCCACGTTATATTTTTCTTTAAGTGAATTTAAAAATTTCAAATCTCTTCTATTAGCACTCCATACTAAATCATAAGGATAATTTTCTTTTTGTACCACTGGTATATTGTCCAACAATGAAATATTAAATCCCAATATCATCATAATAATAAATGCTGTAACAATAAATGTTACATTAACATGATAGTAAAACCAATGATACCAATCATTTAAAAATAATATTTTTTTATAGTATTTATTTCTTCCTCTTAGTCTAATTAAATATTGTGCCAATCCAAAATTCATAATTAAAAGCATTGCTATTAACATAAATATCATCGGAACTATATTTCCAACTTTTCCCCAATAAGTTATATTTGTTATAAAAGCGGCAAAAACAGCTATCCCTCCGAGACTAAATAGGAATTTCGATTGTTTTATTGACCTTCCACTTTTATTTCCCATGGCAATAACATAATCAATTCCCATACAAGAAATTAATTGATCACATAGAATAAATCCAAATAAAAAAATAATTAAACTAACAATAAGGCATAATTTTACCGGAGTCCACCCATAATGTATTTTTTTAATAGTATTATTAAATATATTCCCTAAAATATTTGTTCCTATTCCTGCAATTATATCTCCAATACATAGTCCACCACCAATAGAACCTATCACTATTCCAAGATATTCCACTAAAATAAACGAATATCTATGCTTCTTTTTTATTCCCAATATCGTCAACAGCTCATAATCTGGAGATCTCTTTCTAATATAATTAATTAATATAATTAACATTAAAATAATTAACAAAAAATACGGTAAAATAAATTTCTTTTCTACCTCCATAATTAAGGATGTCATATCAGATTGTTCCCCAGCTGATATATATACCAATGCAGCTCCCATTGCAGTTGAAAAATATACCATAGCTATAATAAACATTCCACTTATAAGTACTCTAATATAATCTTTTCGTTTACTCCATAACATTTTTAAAAAAATTTTTTTAATCATCTTTTACTTGTATGATAATTAGGAAGTTAATTATCACACGTTTCCTTTCTTTTAATATCACGGTTCAATACAATTCAGATACTATGGACTTTTGATGTTTAATCTATAGCTTGACTCCTCGACTGAAATGTATTGCCACTACCTTTATCTGAATTGTTTATTAGCTGGATGTTACCAGAATGTCTTCACTCAGAATACTTATTTCTATCAAGTCTACGATGATAATTGATGATGGACATCATAGTATCAAATTTTAAGGAAAGGAGATACAACCTCATGAAAATTTACGCAGGCATTGATATTACCAAACTTAACCATTTCACCGCTGCAATTTTTTCCAACGGTGAAATAATCCTTGCGCCGTTCAAATTCACAAATGACACTGATGGCTTCCAACTGCTAGTCTCTAAACTCGAATCATTCGATAAAAACAGCTACATCATCGGTCTTGAGTCAACAGCACACTACGGTGACAACCTTGTTCGATACCTTGTTACTGAACTTTACCAAATGTGTATGTTGAACCCCAGCCAAATCTGTCAAATGCAGAAAAATAGCATTCACAAAACTAAGACAGATAAGGTCGACACTTACGTGATTGCTAAAACTCTTATGATGCAAGCCAACCTGAGATTCGTCAATTTCTTTAATCTCGATATGATGAATTTGAAGGCTTTGGAACATTTCCGGCAGAAAACCATAGAGCAACGTCCCCGGTTGAAAATCCAACTGACAACTTATGTTGCTCAGGTATTCTCGGAGATTCAATACTTTTTTCAAATCCGGTCTGCATCAACACTCTGTCTTTACTTTATTATTAAAAGAATCACCTTATCCAAAAGAGATTGCTTCCATGCATATGACTCCTCTGGAAAATCTGCTTAAAGTGAACTCACACAGACACTTTACCAAAGAGCCGACCAAGAAATTAAGAGTTCTCGCACAGAAGGCTATCGGTGCAAACGACAGCGCTATATCTATTCAGATAACCCAGACAATCCAACAAATCGAGTTACTGGATAGCCAATTAAATAAGATTGAAGCTGAGATGACTAAAATCATGAAATACACGGATTCTGTCATCATGACCATTCCTAGTATCGGATATATCAATGGTAGACTGATTCTTGGAGAAATAGATGACATTCACCATTTCTCCAATCCTAATAAACTGCTTGCATTTACAGGTCTGAATCCTTCTGTTTATCAGTCTGGTAACTTTCAAGCTAAAATAACAAGAATGTTCAAACATGGCTCTCGTGTATTACGATATGCTCTCGTAAATGTAGCTTGAAATGTTGTTAGAAACAACGTAACCTTCAAGGCTTATTATGATGTCAAGAGGGCTGAAGGCGGTCCCATTACAATGCACTTGGGCATTGTCCCGGCAAACTTATCAGAATCATCTGGAAGATGCTCACTAACAATGTAGAATTTAACCTCAAATAAGAGGTCTGTATACCAATATCGATAGATTTCGAAAAAGCCTCTCATCAAAGTTACCCTTTTTTACCACCGATATGAAAAAGAAATTTTTTGCTAATTTATGGTTGGCTTTTCATAACTGCTCTCCTCTCCATATCATTAATAAGTGGAATGCAATGCATTCCACTTATCATTTTTAAGCATTTGGTGAAATCAGCTTCTGTGCTAATCTTGCATAATTAACATCTGACTTCAATGAAGCCTTTTTACACGAACATGTTGCACATCCACAGTATGCTCTTGCCGCATTTGATTCACTATTATTCAGAGTATTTAAACCCTGTTTTGAAAAAAGCTGCTTTTTCATTTTTTTCACCTCCTTCCTCTTATTAACATTTTTAATGTTAATTGCGTTATATTATTAAATGAGCAAAATTTTCCATTTAAAATATCTTCATCTTCAAAATTTATACCATAAAACTTTTCAATATCTATTAATATTGCAGCTAAATAAATTGGATATATATTGATCGGATTTAAAAATAAATTCTGCTCTTTTAATTTCTCATCTTCAAAATTTATGTTTACATATTTAGAGAATATATTTTTTATATCTAATTCAATATCTTTCATTTTTGCTCCTTACGATAATATATCAATAATATCTTCAACTAATTTTTTCAAACTTTGCTTATCAAACAATTTATAAGTATTCTTAAAACACTTCAAATCCATTTTTTCTTTTACTTTTATTTCTGGAATACTCGTATATTTTATACGGTGTCTCAATTCTGTTTCATCTGGGTCAAGCATTCTATTTATGATTACATATTGATCAATGTTTTTTCCAAAACGTTTAGCAATTTTATCTCCGTAAATCTTAATTTGATTTACTAAATTTTCATCATACATCATACACAGTATCAAATCAGATACTCCCACTGCCTCTGATACAACAAATGGAATTTCGCCCGCATTTCCAAGATAATTTTTATTCAATATAACTATTTCACCAGGAATTCCCAAAACAATAACATCTAACTTATTGTTAATTTCATATTTTTTTAAACAATGATTTAAACATATAACTTTTTCTTTTATTGAATATTTATTATCATATAAAATATTAGGAACAGATATACCTTCGCATAAGTACGCCTCATTTCGAGATCCTATAAACCCAACAGAATAGCCTTGTTTTCTTAAATTTGATACTATTTCTAGCTGTGTATTAAATTTTCCGGTATATTCATTAACTCCTGATACACCAATAACAGGCGTTTGTATATCATAAAGCACTTCTTCATTATTATTATTTTCCATTCCAAATTCAATCAATTGACTAGTCGGAAACGTCTTTTTCAAATATTCCCTTTCAATCATATTAATCATTCTATATATATATATACAATTTACATTTATGTTCTTTATAAAATCAACTAAACTTTTTGTATCAATATTAATTATAGAATTTACAAATAATATATCTACCGCCTCTTTTATATTTAATTCGGAATAAATACTATACATCTCTTCTTCACAGACGATTTTATTTTGGTGATAAGGGAACCAACTTCTAGGTTTTAAAAGAATAATTTCATCTTCTTTCCATTGATTTCTCAGGAACGGTAAGACAGGCGCAAACTCTTCATCGTATGGAAAAACTATCTTTTTCAATTTTACTCTGCCTCCTCAAATTGCTCATTTTCAAAACTATATCCCATTTTTTCCAACATTTTACACGTAATCATTTTTTCTTCTATATTTTCCTTCTGAATTGAACAAAATAAATCGTCCTTACATACCTTTGATTTATTTACTATACAAACATTGCAAAAAGAATATATCCAACAATTTTTACAAATTTTCTCATTAACCTTACCAACATTCAGCAACCTTTCTACAGTTTCAAGATTAAACCCTTCTTTTATATTTCCCATACAGTTTTCACTCTGTATTTCTGATACTTTTTCACATGGAAAGAATGCACCATCTACGTTTACAAATAATCTTTTTACTCCTGGTATACACGGGCCTGCATGTTGCCATTCTGTTGGCAATTTTCTCCGCTCAAAAAATGTAATACTTTCATTAAAATTTTTTAATTCCCCAAAAATATTTTCTGCAATTTTCATTTTAGGAAATTTCCTTATTTTTTTAAGTTTTGACCATAATATTAAAAATTCTTTATACCGTTCCTCAGTAATATAAGTATTCCGAAATTCTATTTCATTTTTAGAATACGCATCACTTACTATAGATGCACTTATAGCATTTTCTTTTAAAAGATAATTTTCCGAAAAAAAACAATCAATTTTGTTAATTCCATAAGTTGGTAACAACACAGCATTAAATGCCACCATTTTCTTATAATATTGCGGATATAATAAATAAAATTTTTTCAAATTTTCTATAATTTTATCAAAACTTCCACTTCCACTATTCATAAGATGTCTACTTCGATCATGTATTTCCTTTGGTCCATCTAAGCTTATTACTACATGAAAATCATTTTGAACAAAAAAGTCCATAATTTCTTCTGTTAATAACGTTGCATTAGTTGTAAGATTAAATGATATTTTTTTCCCGAAAGAAGCTTTTTTAATATAATCAACACATTTTCTAATCATTTCAAATTCAATTAACGGCTCTCCTCCATAAAATCCAAAATATAAAATTTCTTCATCTTTAGAATGTTCAATAAAAAAATCAATCGCTTTTGTTGCGGTCTCGTACGTCATATGCTTCTTCGAGTGTGTACGCGTCTTATATCCTCCTGAATACACACAATATTCACAACGTAAATTGCATGTTTGAGTTACCTGTAATACAAGATATGACAATCTTTGATTTAGATAATCATCTATATAATCTGTAACTGGATGTTTACAAATCTCCACCCTATTATTTTTTAAGTATCCACTTTTCTTTAACATTTCAATTTGTTCCTGAAGTTCTTTTGTTAAATTTTCTCCAGATTCCAAAAAATAATAAAGTTCATCACTAATTTCAACAATCTTATTCATATTTACATCATAAAAATATTTTCCAAGTGGCGTTTCAAACAAATGAATGAAATATTCTTTCATCTCTATTTATCTAACCTCCTTTTAATATCTACACTTTTGCACATTTCCAATACATGAAATAATATTTACCACGCTTTTTCATTAATTCTTCGTGTGAACCATCCTCCGTAATACATCCATTTTCCAAAACAACTATTCTTGTTGCTACTTTTTCTGCATAATCCACTTTATGCGTAATAAATATTCTTATTTTATTTTTTAATATTTTTCTATAAACAACAGATAATTCTTCTTGTTTTAAGATATCCAAAGAGGCATCTGGCTCATCAAAAATATATATGTCTGCATCCTTAAAAAGTGCTCTACTGATTGCAATTCTCTGCCATTCTCCTATTGAAAGATCCTTGTTTCCGAACCATTTTCCAATAATGGTATCAATTCCTCCAATCTCTATAGCTTTTTTCAACATAAACGTAGCATTTAAAACTTTTTTTATGCTCTCTGACTCATTTACTTTATTTGTATCTCCAAAGCCGACATTCTCACGCACTGATGTCTCATATCTTGTATAATCTTGAAATACACAACCTATTTTTTTATAATATGATTCTTTATTAATTTTTTTTAAATTAATACCATTTATTCTTATGATTCCCTCATAATTTGTATAGAATCCCATAATAATTTTTGCTAATGTACTTTTCCCCGATCCATTTTCCCCTATTAAAGCAATTGACTCCCCAGCCTTTATTTTCAAATTTATATTTTTGAGTATATATTTATCACAATATTTAAAAGATAGATTTTCTATTTCTATAGACTTTATCTCATCCAGAGCAACATTTCCTTCATCACTTTTTTCCGGTATTTTTAAAAAATCAAATAAGAATCCTATATATAACGATTGCTCTATAGAATTACCTATTCCATCAAATATTTCCTGTAATCCTAATTGTATATTCTCAATGCATTCAATATACGCAGTAACATTTCCAATAAGTATTACACCTTTAATCGCTAAAACAAAAATATATACAAAGCAGCTTCCCGTAATAAAACCATCTACAAAATCAGAAACAATACTTAAAAGGACAATTTTTCTTTGCATTTTCTTATCCTCATCTATAATTATTTCGGACTTTGCTTCATACTGATTAATTAAATATCCCGCTAGTCCATATAATATAATTTCTTTAAATGCATTACCTGTCATTATAAGGTAATTAATGTATCTGTTTTTCCGTTCGTCTTTAGTTCTATTTATACGAAGTTTGTACCATTCACGATCAATATAAATTGCAACTATGCTTTTACATACTGGAATTATTATTATTGCCAATACGATCCATATTCTAAAATTAATAAGAATTGAAATCGTACTTACCACTTTAATTACTTGTTTTATTATTTCTGCAACTCCAGTTATAAATGTTAATATATTACTGCCGTTTTGAGCCTGCGCTCGATTAATCACATCATATATATCTGGATTTTCATAGTCTTCTATTTGCATTTTGGATGCTTTTTTTAACATTAGAATATTAATATAATTTGAAAATTTCAAATCATATCTTGCATTATAATACGAATAAACTGTCGAAAGTATTTCATCCGTAAAATTCACAAAGACATAAAGTAACACATAAGCTGAGATTATTTTTATACAATTATCATTCTTTTGTAGCAAATTAATTATTTCTTTAAAAAGATAAATTTGGAATGCAGGTATTACACCTTGAATACAAATTATAAAAATATTTATAACAAAAAACTTTTTATCAAATACCCACACCAATTTACAAGTATTCAAAAATGTACTTCTAAAATTTTTCATAACTTCAACTCGTTCTATCATTCATTCTTATATATATAATTATGAATACTTTTGTTACTCTTAAATCATATCTCTGTTACCTTGTAATCCATTCCATATATACCATTTCCTATATGACATTATAAAGACATAATACTATATTCTCCTCATGACCAACAAAATCGTTGATTTAGGCAAACCATAAGATTCAAATTTAAATTAATCATTTTCTACTTGTCTTTCTCGAATTTGAATACTTTTTCAGCTCAATTTAATTGTATACAACTTTGAAATATAAATTTATTTTATTTTGATTAAGCATTTTTTTAAATCGTTTGGCCTTTTTACCTTGTAGGAGAACATTGGCACACTTTTTTCCGTACTTCTTTCTGCTAAATAAATAGCAATTTTTTCCACAATATTATATTTTTTCATTTTCATTTTTCTCCTCCATCGTCTTAAATTTCCAAAATATTTTTGATCTTATGTAATATTAAAATTCCCTGTTCATACAATATAACTATTGTAATATATAAATAATTTCGTTTTAAATAAATCCCTAATATGAATATAATATTAATCAATAATATTGTTTTACATTTTGCCTTAAACGCTTCCCTCCTTTTTCCCATATAATATTCATCATACGGAGCATATATCAAATACATTACATTTATCACCAAAATATTTATAATTATCTGCAATTTTATAATTTTAATATATGATGATATAATAACAGGGAAAAAAATAGAAAAACCAGAAATCAAAAAACATATACTGTCATTTTGGGCATGCCGCCCTCCAGATTGTTTTCGTACACTACACCAAATCAACAATGAAAATAAAACTTCTTTCATTCTTCCTATAAGAATCCCTATCAGCATATATACGATTATTTTTATTACACTGTTCAAAAATAATTCTATTCCATAACTAATAACTGTTATTTCTTCTATAGAATAATTTCTTTTTTTATCCATATATGAAACTATATATTCTGACATTTTTTTCATATTTTTTCCTACTTTTTTATTATGTTGACATCATATCACATTTTTTAACCACAAAAATATCAATGGCATAAACGTATCGTATTCTGTCACAAACGTTTCTTTTGTATCAACCACGCTTTCACCTTTTACACAACGCCCCCTACTACAATGTATTTGTTGAATAGATTGAATATTTATCATTCAAAAATTCCCTCCTCATTATTAAACTTAAACAAAAAGATACCTGATTTTGCATATGACACACCCAAACGGCTTGGTTTGAAAATTTAAACGGCAGTTTCAAACCGCATCTACGACCACTGGCAGGCGCAAAATAAATATTCTTGCGTCAAGAAGCCATGATTCCGTCGTAACGGGAACCAACATTCTGGACGCGGAACCCTCCTTTAATTGATTTGATTACCCTTAACCAATGTCAAGCCCAAAGCCACTTTGCTGGGCGTCAGCCGTCTTTACATTGGTGAGATTTCTTGTAGTCTATATACTTTCCAATTGGTTTCCTAATCACCGGGCAGATTCCAAACCTACACTTGTTAAAAATGTGAACCAGCGCACACAACAAAAAAATAGGACAGTCATCTTCGACCATCCTAATTCATCACTTCTATTTCTTGTATAATTTCCCCTTCAGAAACATCAACATTATGTATAATTCCGTGCTTTTTTATAAGTTCATCTGCCCAATATAAACCCATCCCATGATTTTTTCCTTTCGTCGTATAGCCTCGAGTTTGCATTAATGCTAAATCAGGCCTCTTTTTATAATTATTTATCACCGAAAAAAGTACCCCATATGTTGTATTTGTAGCTAACACTATAATATACCCATTCTCCATATGTTGTGTTTCTTCTATCGAGTTATCTAAAAATACGCCTAATATTCTAATTATATCTTTCATATAACTACATACAAATTGAAATTTTTCGTCAATTTGTACCTGTATTTTTATTTTTTTTGCTTGTGCATATAATATCTTTTCATATAAAAATCCCTTTAGCTCAAGAGGGTATACATTTTTTAATTCCTTCCAAATATTTTCTTGTTCTTGCGTATCTGATTCACTTACTCGTATAATGTGTGATAGATACACTTTCATTTCTTCATACTTTTCTTCTTTTATAAAACCAGACAAACCACACAATATATTTTTATAATCATGCCGAAATGCACTTGTTTTCTCCCCCATTAACTCCAAATTCTTTATATATGTTTCTAATATCTCTAATCTTTTCTCCTCTGCTTTTCGCTTTTCTTCTCGCTTAACGGTTTTTATACAAATAATTATAAGCACTGAACTAATCATCAAGCAAATTGCAAATAATATAATATTAAATTTAATACCTTTTATCGAATATCCAATTCGTTCTCCCATAGATATATTAATCACAAATACAATCAAAAAAAGCATTAGATTGGTCAAAAAACCAATTGACATCGCATTTGAGACATTTTTATCCCTTATTTCCTCTTCGTGATATATTACAATAACATTTCTAATTAAATAGAATAACACTTCTAAAAAAACTGCATATCCAAGAGAAAATTGCAGCCAATATCTTACCGAAATATCATAAATTGAAACTTTCCATATTTTAGCAACAACATATAGCATTATATTATTAAGTGTTAAATTTAAAAGATATCCTAAACACCCCATACACAAATTCCATATTCGGTTTACTTTAATAAACAATGCAAGAATAAAAAATAATATAGGTGCCATTACAATTCCAACAATTTGTCCTAACTCAGTAATTGAACTCAGTTCCACCATACCCATCACATATATCATTAAAATAATATAATAATGTAAATTTAATCTTTCAGATATTAACCCAGTTACACTTATTACAATAATAAATGCCGATAGGAAATCATATATGAATTGCATTTCTTATTTCCAGCCTTTCTGCCTCTTTACCTATTTTCTTCATCTCACGCACTGACATCTCCACTTGATATCCCCCATATAAATTGAGTCTTCTATTTTTTTTATCAATTTCTAAAATCATATTTCTTTGTACAATACAAGACTTATTCACAAATATAAATTTTTCCGAATTAATCTTCTCAAATATTTCCTTCAATGTTTGTCTTACTTGAATTTTTTTGCATGCGATATTAATTTCTAGTAAATGTGTTCCCTTTATTGCTTGGACATATATAATATCTTCTATTATAATTTCAAATCTTCTGCTACCTGAGCCGATCTGTATTTTAGGCTTTGTTTCTATATTTTGATTCTGTTCAATTTTATAAAAAATTCGATTCAGGCGTTCTATAATAGGAGCTGGATCTATATTTTTCAAGTAATATTTCGGTTTTTTTACAATAAAATCAAGAACATCTAATTGATATTCAAAAACTTTATATGCAAGATTATCCTTTGCTGTAATAAATACCAAATAATAATCATTACTTTTTTTTCTAAGTTTTTTTGCTAAATCCAGACCATCCATATCATAACCTGGCATCTGAATATCTATGAAAAAAAGTTTCTGTACATTTACACATTTTTCTTGTTCTATATCCTCTAATATTTTCTGAGGATTCTGACGTGCCGAAACAATCTTTCCCATCACATTGGTGGATTTTATATAATTTTCGATTATTCTTTTCCAAAATTCTAATTGTATTTTTTCATCTTCACATATATATACTTGAATCATTTTTTTCTCTCTTTTTTATAGATTTAGTATTATTTCAATACGATTGTAACACATTTTTTCATAAACATCTATTTATTATCCGCCACTTATATACACATAACTTTCCAACTTCTATTATCCTTCATTAAAATTCTTAATTTTTTTCTATATATCCACTATACTAAATATCTTTCTCACAAAAATAGTTTATTCAATATCTTCGAGTATTTATCTAAAAATCATATTGTCATCACTTATCTATTATTACTTTATAATCCCATACCCCATAATGGAGCTGTAATCTACTGCATAATTTCTCTGCCGCACCTGATCACTGGAATTTCCTTCAATCGTGTAAACTCTTCCACCTTCACATTTTTCTACAATTCCTACATGGTCTGATGTTCCATCGTGATCCCAGTCGAAGAAAATAATCATTCCGGCTGATGGGGTTGTTCCACCGCTCTGCCATTTGTTCTTTCCCTGAAACCAGGTAACACCGGAACTGCACAATGAGAACTTCGGAACTTTTCCACTTTCGATTAAGCCACTTTGATCGGCACACCATGACACGAAACAGGCACACCATTCTACATGACTGTCGAATCCATACCAACTCCAGAATTTCTGACCACCGCTGTTTCCAATCTGCCCCATTGCCACCGAAACAATCTGCTGATTTCCAAACAAATCAGCAAACAGGCTGCCACCAGAATAATACCTCATCACATGTGGAACGTATTCGGGATCACCGTAACTGCTCCATCCATGTGAAGCTGCCTGCTCCTGTGAAAATTGTAAAGCATTGGCTTCTGTGTATCCGCCTCTTTGCAACGCCCATCCTATGTATCCGTTTCCGTAGTTATATCCCTGCCATGCAAGTTTTAACTTGTCCATATCCTGTGGACTACTACATCCTGCCTGACTGATACAGTCTGCAAAGGTCTGTACTCCAACCTCTATCGAATAATCCGGATCAGTAATAGAACCAGGAGTGTGTGGGAATCTTGTATTATATGGACTTTCCGAACACTGCATCGGGTCTGTTCCCCTGCCTCCAGATTCCTGCATCATGATGGCCTGTATCGCAGACACATATTCCGGAATGCCGTATTGGGATGCATACTGCTGTATCACAGAAGTATACGCAAGCACTTCTTCACTTAGGGATTCGGAGCTTTCCGAATTACTGCTGAAAGCTGCTCCTGCAATGATTCCCACAATCAGAATAAATACCAGAAGAAATGCACTACCTCCGGCAGCAATCCATTTTCCCATTTTTTCAAGAGCTACTACCCCTTTTTGAATCGCTGCTGTAATTCCCTGTACGGATAACTTTGAACCCTTTCCAGTTACCTGAAGGACTGCTTTTCCACTTTCTGCCGATGCCTGTGCTGACTTTCTTGCCATCTGGGCTGCTCTTGCTTTCTGCATCGCCTGAAGACTTTTTTCCATCTGCTGTTTCTGCATGGATGCCTGTGTCTTTATTTTTTCTTGAGACAGACCGGATACTTTTACCACTCTCGGTGCTGCTTTCACCTGCCGTTTACCATTCTCCTTGGCAAGTGCTGCCTGCTCCGGTTTCAACTTGATTAATTTCTTTCCGCTTTCTGCCCCCTGCTCCATTGCTTCTTCGGCAGCTTTCGCTTCTTCCTGTCTGCTTTTTCTTTCCTTTATCTTCCTGTAGGTCACTCCAGCAAGTTTTTTTCCACCTTGATATGTGGTTTTCCCTATACTTTTTCCTGCCACACTCGCCGCTCTGTACTGTACGGATTCTATTTTTTCAGTTCCATACTGTGTTGGGGATTCTGACTGCCCACTGCTTTTTTCATGTAGTTCCCTTGGCTTTTCTTTTGCTTCCAGAACCGCTGAGCGAACCAGTTCTTTCGGAAGTCGGGCAGCCGGATTTCGAATCTTCGGATTCTTATCCCTTACCCGTTCCTTGATATCTTTCATCCGGTCACCCTCTTTCCGTATCTCTTATCTCATCGGGCAACATCCCGATGTTTCTTTTTTTCCTGCTGTTTCTGCAACTGCTCCACCTGTCTGATTGCCTCATTTACCAGTGGATGTTCGTTGTAATATGGCACAAGTTCCAAGTCTCCCCTGTCTTTTGATGACAACGGTAATGGATATTCCATGTCTGAATAAATTGATTCTGGATCATGAATAGAAAACTCAATAGCCGGACACATATTGGCAGATGTTCTACAATATTTCTGGTACTTTTTATATGCCTCTTCCAGCGTTCTGCATTTTGTATATTCTCCTA
>OLFX01002294.1_pt1 | contig 16619 bp, 17 predicted proteins | sample 1605091 | NCBI WGS metagenome assembly OLFX01 (sample SAMEA3888906, study PRJEB22519) | human gut metagenome | biome: human gut; feature: human-associated habitat; material: faeces | place: Denmark | collected 2012 | reverse complement strand
CGCATATTTTTTGAAAATTTCTCATTTCGATACCTGCGTTTTGACTTAAAAATGTCCGTTCAAAAGTGAAAGGAGTGTTTTATCATGCCAGACCGCACGCGGCCCATCCGCAAGGAAATCTGCCTGAATGAGCAGGAACTAAATCTCATCCAACATAAGATGCGCCAGTTGGGAACGCACAACTTCGGCGCATATACCCGGAAAATGCTCATCGACGGGTACATCATCAAGGTCAATTACACTGAGCAAAAAAAGCTGGCTGCTGCCGTCAGCCGCGTTGCCTCAAACATCAATCAGATTTGCCGCCGCATCAATCAGACCGGGCGATTCTATGCTGCCGATATTGCCGAGCTGAAAGCACGTCAGGAAGAAATATGGTTGCTTTTGAAAGAATCGCAAAAACAGGAATTATGAATGTAAGGGGGGCACAATATGCCGCGCATGAGTAAATCAAGAAAGCTGGAATGGTCGTTCTTTCTCAACGACCGTGGCCGCATCACCTTTAACGCCCTCTGCCGGAAATGCGTCCACGACTGCAAGCAGAGTTTCCGGGCGGTCTTGATAGAGTGTCCGCACTATCGTTCCAAACGCGCAAAAACTGAGCATGACGTTTCACTTCCAAGAGGTCCGACGGACAAGCCGCCATAGGCACAATATCCTGCCGCACCAGAGAGGAAGTGATGGAAAATCTATTTCAAACGAAATACCGCGCTGCCGCCGTTTATTCCCTTGCCGCGCTTCATGCTGACAGGCGAGTATTCCATCAACGCCAAGCTGTTATACGGGCTGCTTTTGAACCGCACCATACTTTCCCAGAAAAACGGTTGGGAGTCTGAGAATGGAAATGTCTATGTAATCTATACGATCAAGCAGATGGCGAATGATCTTGATCGGAGCGAGAGGACAGTCAAGACCGCTCTGCGGGAACTGGAAAACGTATTCTCGCGTTCCTAATCTGGCTCTGCACGCTGACCCTGCATATTTCCGCCGTGCTGCTGAATATCCTGTCTGTGCTTCTTGTCCTTGTTAGCGTTTTCAGTTTCATCGACCACAATGTAAAAAACGGTGTGATCGAGCTTGTAGCGGCGTTTTTGCTTTCGCCCTACGGTCTGCCGATGCTCGGTGCGTGGCTTGTTGCACAGCTTCATCTGCTGCGGGACTGGATGAAAGAAAAAGTATATTGGTAACGCATAGCGCGGGAGGGTGAAAACTCTCGCGCTATTTTTGCAAAGGGGGCTTGCTCGTGGCGACTACGCGAATCATTCCCATGCACGTCAACAAGGGCAAGACCATTGCCCAATGTCTGACGGAGCGGACAGACTACGCAAAGAATCCGGATAAGACGGAAGACGGTGGATATATTTCGGCCTATGCCTGTGATGCCAAGACGGCGGACAGCGAGTTTCTTCTATCCAAGCGTCAGTACCGCCAGCTCACCGGCCGGGAGCAGGCCAGCGATGTGATCGCGTATCAGATCCGGCAATCCTTCAAACCGGGCGAGGTCACACCGGAGGAAGCCAACCAACTCGGCCATGAATTTGCCAGGCGCTTCACGAAGGGCGACCATGCCTTTATCGTCTGTACCCACACCGACAAGCAGCACATCCACAACCATATCATTTGGAACTCCACTACGCTGGACTGCACGCGGAAATTTCGCAACTTCTGGGGCAGCACCGAAGCTGTCCGGAAGCTCAGCGATCTTGTCTGTATGGAGCACCGGCTGTCTGTGATTGAGAATCCGAAGCCGTACGGCAAAAGCTACAACAAGTGGCTGGGCGGCAAAGCAAAGCCCTGTCAGCGCGATCTGCTGCGTGCGGCCATCGACGCAGCGCTTGCGAAGAAGCCGGAAAATTTCGAGGTGTTTCTGAAGCTGGTGGAGGAAGCCGGTTATACCGTAAAGCGCGGCAAGCATGTTACCTTCATGCGGGACGGTCAGCCGCAGAATATCCGTCTCCGTTCGCTGGGCGAAGGTTACTCGGAAGAAGAGCTGCGGGCTGTGATCCTCGGTACACGGGTGCATACGCCACGCAGGAAAAAGAGGTATCCTTCCAAGGTGTCGAGACCGACGCTGATTTCACAGATTGAGGCCAAAATCGGCAACGGCAAAGGCGCTGCCTACGACCAGAAGCTGAAAGTCGTGAAGCTGAAAAGCATGGCCGAAACGCTGCTGTTCATCCAGAAGCATGACTTTGCAGATTTCGATGCGCTGGCCGATTATGCGGATGCCGCAAGCGGCAGGACGAAGGAGCTGACGGCGAAAATAAAGGCAGCGGAGAGCCGTATGGCAGAGATCGCCGTACTGAAAACGCACATCATCAATTACGCTAAGACCAGAGATATCTACGCCTCCTATCGCAAGGCCGGGTATTCCAAGAAATACTACGATGCGCACGAGAGTGACATCCTCATCCACAAGGCAGCGAAGAAAGCGTTTGACGAATTGGCGCTGAAAAAGCTGCCCACCGTCAAGAGCCTGCAAGCGGAATATTCCGATCTGCTCGTGCAGAAGAAGCTCGATTATGCAGAGCTTTCCAAGGCGCGTGACGAAGCGAAGCGGCTCCATATAATTTTCTGTGCCGGTCAAAACATAAGCGGCTGAACTGTGGGGATTCATCTTCCCGCAAAGCTCAGCCGTGTAGTCTGTTATGGGAATCGTCCTGATGGAAGTATCGCTTTTGGGTGTACCGATCACAATTCTCGTCCGTGAACCGGGATTGTCAGCGGTACTGGTATAGCCTTTGATATAGCGTACTTCCCATCTGCCGTCCTTGCGTTTGAAAATATTTCCGCCTTTTGCCATCTTGAGAACCTCCTGATTTTTTGAAAACATTGTGGCAACTCACATTCTACCAACAGCACCAAGCCGTTTCGGACTGCGCATTTGACTGCGATAAACCGTCAGTCGAACGTGTCAGCAGCAGGAATCGGGCACAAAATTTCAAGTTCACACCCGTGCCCCGATTTTTTTTTTCAAAAACTGCTGTAAATTCACCTCTTCCTATTGATTTTTACCGATCTTAGTGCTATAATCTGATAAAAATATTATAGGGAGTAAGGGTCATGGAGTGATGAACTCCACGATGATTTTTCGCCAGAACCAGCAGATCAATCGGCGCGTGCTGATGTTCTGCTTTCTTTTCCCGGATAGGGTAAGTACCCGCTTATTTTCCAGAAAGAGGTGTGCAGTTGGAAGTACAAGAGATGCGGCAGGTCTTCATAGACAGCGCAGTTCGCGTCGTAGCGCGGGATGGCCTGGAGAAAACCACTACCAAAGCCATTGCATCCGAAGCGAAGCTGAACGAGGCATATATTTATAAGTGTTTCTCCGGCAAAGATGACCTGCTCAGCGCGGCACTTCACATGGAGGATGTGAACTTTGTCAACCTTCTGCAAAAGACGCTTCCTATCATGCATATGCCGGAGCTCTCCTGGAAAGAGCGGGCGTATATCCTCTGGAAAAAGAGCTGGGAGTTTGTCTTGAGTAAGCCAACCGATTGTATCTTCTACATTAGGTACTATTATTCCGCAAGCTGCCGCGCACATGCATATGAAACACATCTTGCGTGTTTCCAGCCGCTGATCGAAAAAGCAAGCAAGTCTTTCAAGCCCGGCACATACATGGACATGCTCGTTCATCAGGTCTTCTCCACAATACTGTTCTTTGCCTCCAGAGTTATGAACGGCGAGATGGAAAACAGTGAGGAAACGACCACATGGGCTTTTGAACAGATTTATAGCTTTGTCGTGCCGAATATCAGAGCCGAAGTTTTAGAGGAAGAGGATAAGTAAGAAGCTTTATGAACAAATCTCTCAAGAAAATCTGGAACGCGATCAGCAGCATTCTGGTCGCACTGGTGGTGCTCTTGGCGCTCCTGCTGGTTGGCGCAAGGATCGTGGGATTGCAGGTATTCACCGTGCTGTCCGGCTCTATGGAGCCGACCTATCACACCGGTTCGCTGATCTATGTAAAGAAGGTAGACCCCTACACCATAAAAGAAGGACAGCCCATCACGTTTATGCTGGACGAGAACACGGTGGCCACGCACCGCGTCGTGGGCATCGTCCCGGACGAGGAAGACCCCGCCGTGATCCGCTTCCGCACCAAGGGCGACGCCAACGAAGCCGAGGATGGTTCTCTCGTACATTATAAAAACGTAATCGGCACGCCGATCTTCTCCATCCCGTATCTCGGCTATGTTGCGGATTATATCCAGCACCCGCCCGGAATGTACATTGCCATCTCTGCCGGTGCTGTCCTGCTTCTGCTTGTGTTCATCCCCGACATTTTTGCGGACGACAAAGACAAGGACGAGAGCAAAAAGAAAAAGTCTTCCCGGCGCAAGAAAGGCGCTCATGCCGCGGCGCACAAGGCTGCTGCGGTCGATGTCACCCCGGAAGAACCCGCCGATGAAAGCCTGACCGACGAGATCCGCCGGAAAACTGACAATCTGCTCACAGACGATGAGGTGGAAGCCATTCGTCAGACCGTCGAGGCAGGCCGCTTTGACAAAGCTGCCGCCGATGCGCTCCGGCAGGAGCTGATAAAGCGGAAAGCAGAACGGGACGCGCAGTAAGCGCTTCACATTGATTTAAGGGCAATGCCGCAAGGCTCCCTATATAACAAATTTTTAGGAGGTTTTCGTGATGAAAACGAAAAGCAAGGCTCTGCTCCTGACCCTCTGTGCGGTATTGCTGGTTGCCGCCTCTATGCTGGGAACGATGGCATACCTGACCTCGACCGCGTCGGTCGAAAACACATTTACCGTCGGCTCCGTAGCAATCAAACTGGACGAAGCCAAGGCGAATCCTGACGGCTCTCTGGTTGGAAATGCTGACCGCGTGAAGGCCAACAGCTACAAGCTGCTGCCGGGTCACACCTACAACAAAGACCCCATGGTCACTGTACTGAAGGGCAGTGAACCCAGCTATGTCAAGATGACGGTCACATTCAGCAAGGCCAATGAGTTGGACGCTATCTTTGCTTCCACCGGTGCAGACCTGACCAGCATCTTCAAAGGCTATGATTCTGCCAACTGGATCTACAAGGGCAACACCAAGGACGCGACCGCAAACACCCGTACCTACGAGTTCTGGTACAAAGAGACTGTTGACGCTCCCAATACTGATGTCGCTCTGGACGCTCTGTTTGATTCCATCACCGTCCCCGGCGCCATCACCAACGAGCAGCTTGCAACCATCAAGGGCATGACCATCACCGTCAATGCTTACGCCATTCAGGCTGACGGATTCACTGATGCCGCCGATGCATGGGCAAAGTTCAATTAAAAGTCGTTTACGGTGACCATCAACACGATTCCAACAGATGAGGGGAAACCGATTCGATTCTACTGTCTGTTGAAATAAAAACCCAATCGCAAATACCTGAGGAAAGGAGGAAAGCGACATGAAGAAGAAAGGTTTGGCATTGGTTCTGGCGCTGACTCTACTGGTCGTTGGCGTTGTAGCAGGTACGTTGGCATGGCTGACCGCGAAGTCCGACACGGTAACGAATACGTTTACCACCAGCGATATCAAGGTCGAGCTGAAAGAGACCCCCAAGGAGTACAAAATGATTCCGGGCTACACCATCAGCAAGGACCCCACGGCGACTGTTCTGGATGGCTCCGAAGAGTGCTATCTGTTTGTGAAGCTGGACGAGTCCACAAACTTCGACGACTATATGACCTACGAGATGGCTGACGGCTGGACGAAGCTCAAAGGTGTTGCCGGTACGGTCTACTACCGTGTTGTTGATGGCACCAGCAATAAGATCGGCACACCCTACAGCGTCCTGAAAGACAATCAGGTCACTGTCAAAGATACTGTTACCAAGAAAATGATGGAAACCGCTGAGAAGGACAAGCCCACTTTGACCGTTACCGCCTATGCCTCTCAGCTCCATAAGAACGCTACTGATATCTTTGACCCTTCTGATGCTTGGAACAACATCGCAAACAAGTAACCCCCTGTGCGCGGGCACAAAAACAATAACATACTACATAAAAGGAGCAAAGCAAACATGAAAAAGAAAATCGTAGCCCTTTGCCTGGTAGTCTGCCTGGCAGCAACTGCCGTTATCGGCGGCACTCTGGCTTACTTCACCGACACCAAGAAAGAAACCAATACATTCACAGTTGGAAACGTAAAGATTCAGTTGCTGGAGTCCCAGTATCACCGTGTCAATGCCGGTAAAGGCAACGCCGATGGTGAAAAGGAACCTTCAATGGGCGGCTATCTGTGGGCGGCTAACGTGAATATGCAGGGCACTCCCGAGAACACCCCCAACTACGTTACCTCCGGTGAAACTTGGAATGGGCAGTATTTCTCCGATGCTCAAATCGAGGCCGATGCAGCAACTTACAAAAACGGTTACTTTGCAGAACACAGCCAGAAAATGGTTCCCGGTGCTAACGTTCGCAAGAATCCCTATGTGAAGAACATTGGTGCCAATGATGCCTATGTCCGCATCCGCACGCTGATTCCCGTCTCCCTGTTTAAGGTGATCGACGATGGCCCTTCCTATTGGACTACTACCGCCATGAATGAAGGTCAGGTCACCTCAAAGGCTGTCGATACTTATAATAACTCTGGTGCAAATGATGTTAAGCAGGTTGATCGCAATGGCGTTAAGTACTATGAGTATGACTTTACCTTTACAAAGGCTGTTAAGCCCGGCGAATTGACCTTCTGGAATGTCTGGGGCAACATTGCTATCGATAAGAAAGCAACGGCTGAGGATCTGGCAAATGTTGATTCCTTCGACGTTATCTTTGAGGCTGACGCCATTCAGGCTGACGGTTTTGATGATGCTACCGCAGCCTTCGCTGCTTTCGACGCTAAATAATCCCCCAACATATCCGGTCTGTACCCTTCGTGGTACAGGCCATATGAGAGCACCCGGCAAGACCGGATGTTCTCATATGGTCTGACACGATCATAGAAACCTGTTTTCATATCCCTGATCAGGAGATATGGCAATATCAGTTTGAGAGGAGCACGACTATGAAGCGAAAACTTTTGATTCTGTCGGTGCTGGCGATCTGCATCGCCACGCTTGCCGCAGGAACCCTTGCGTACTTCACCTCCGAGGGAAAGGCGCATAACGTCATCACCACCGGCGGCGTGAAGATCGCAGTGCAGGAATGGGCGGACGAAAACAAACAGACGCCGTTCGAGGATTTGGAAGGAATCATGCCGGGCATGACCGTCACCAAGATCGCGGAGATCAAGAACACCGGCGCGTCTGATGCATGGGTTCGCGTAAAGGTGGAAAAGAGCATCAAGCTCAAGGGCGAGGACACACCGGACACCGGCCTCGTGGAACTGGCGCTCAATACCGCCGACTGGACGGAAAAAGACGGCTACTATTATTATACCAAGGCTCTGAAGCCCGGAGAAGTCACAGCGCCTGTTTTCACGTCTGTGACCTTTAATGCTACCATGGGCAACGAGTACCAGAACGCCACGACAACGGTGAATGTTTCCGCCCAGGCCGTGCAGATCGCCAACAACGGCGCAACCGTCATGGACGCCAAGGGTTGGCCCAATTCGTAAGGAGGCAGCGCTATGAAGAACAGAAAAGGATTCGCACTGATTATTAGCCTTGTGTTGGTTATCGGAATAGTGCTTCCCGGCACGCTGGCGCTTTCTACCGATCAGGCCGCTACAAACGGCGAGCTTACGGTCACGGAAGAAACCCCGACTCCCACGCCGGAGGTAACGGAAACGCCAACACCCACGGAGGAGCCCAAGCCGACGGAGACCCCCGTGCCTTCCGAAACCGAGAAGCCTGCCGAGACTGAGGCTCCCAAGGAATGCACCTGCAGCGCAGCCGAGGGCGAGGCGCACAAGGAAGGTTGCCCCCTCTATGCCGCGCCTGAAAAGCCCGCAGATCCCTCTCATATAGATGTCTGCTCCGACGACTGCACCGATGCAGACTGCAAATGCACCTGCCACCTGATGAAGAAGATCATGGCCTGCACTACGCTGGATGATATTTGGGCAGCATTTGACGAAGCGTCGGATGAGACGGTCAATGCCCTGACGGATGAGCAGAACGCGCAGATCGATGCCAAGATCGAAGCGCTGGAGCCTGCTCCTGCCCCTGCGGTTGTCATTGAAGAAAGCGATGAAGAGACAGTTCCCAGCGAGATCGTTTACCGGACGGTGAACTATACCAATGTCGCACCCTTTGGCGATCCTGTCACGGGCGGGCACAGATAAGAAGAAGGAGGCAGAGCATGAAAAGAAGAGCGTTTTCCCTGCTTTTGAGCCTGACGCTCCTGCTCTCTTTGGCGCTGCCTGCCACGACGGCCTATGCCGAGGATGGCAGCAGTAACAAGGGCATGGAGATCAGCAAAACAGCAACGGCCAATCAGGACGGTAGCTATACCATCACGCTGGAAGCCTACGCAACCGGCGAGAAGGTCATTTCCGAGATTACCAAGGATGTCCCGACGGATATCATCCTTGTTCTTGACCAGTCGGGTTCTATGGCAAAAGATATCGGTACAGTTTCATTTAAGCAGTACGAAGATGAGACCAATTGGTGGGGAGATGTTTCTACCTATCATACCAGAAATCAGGATTACTATGAATATCGACATAATGGTGGAAGCAGTAATCTCTGGCATAAGCTAGATGACGATAGCTATGTTTCGGTTTCTGTAACAAGACAGGAAAACCCCAGCTACACAGCAATTACAAATGGCAAGAATAACTCGACGTTGGGTAGAGCAACAAGCTACTGGAGCAATCGGAAGAATCTTTATGCATTGGTAGATGGTGAGTATCTAAAGGTTACTGTTGAGCGTACTGAATGGTACGGAACGTACACTTATACACTTCCGGATGGCACACAGATAGCAAGCAAGGACGGGTATGATCAATCCCCAACGTTCACGGGCATTGAGGGTAATGTGATTTATCTCGCTGCTGTCGATGATGCAGAAACTACTTATACCTACACCTACACGGATTCCAATGAAAATGTGCAGACTATCGGAACATCTACGGGTGCGGAAACTGTATTTTCTCCGACGTTATATGAGCGTGTGACAAGTACCAGCGGTGGAGGCACTCGCTTGGATGCACTGAAAAATGCTGTAAACAACTTCGCCAGTGCAGTTCATACAAAATCGCTTGGTAAAGATGGGCAAGTCGGTGGGGGCGATGATATCGACCATCGTATTGCATTAGTTGGTTTTTCCTCACCTGACTACAGAAATACAGAGTTGCTCACCGGTAGCAGGATAAATCAGGGAAGCTGGCATGGAACAGATATCAGCACTAGTGATTATAACGGATATTACTACTTCCCGACGGGCTATGAAATGAATGGTCCCCAGTACGGAAGCATTAGTAATGCACAGTATAAGGCTGCACTTTTGGCGATGAACACCGATGCCGGATGGAGTGGTGTAACTTCCGGCGTTAATGCCCTTACTGCATGGGGCGGTACACGCACTGATAACGGCCTTGCAATGGCTAACAAAATATTTGAGCAGAACCCGATTTCAAATGGAGAAAAGCGTAATCGTGTCGTAATCGTTTTTACCGACGGTATTCCCGGACTGAGTGGCTATGATAGTGATGTTGCCAGCAGCGCAATTACGCAGGCAAGCACGGCTAAGAGCACCTATGGTGCAACAGTCTACGCAATCGGTATCTTTTCCGGCGCGGATGCCACCAGTGCGGGTAGCACGGGAAATACCAGCAGCGATGCTGATAAGGGTAACTATTTCTTGCAGCGCGTGTCTTCCAACAACGGAACTCCCCGCACGCCCAGCTACTACCTCTCTGCTGGTGACGCGGCTTCTTTGAACAACATCTTCCAGCAAATTTCCAACCAGATTGAGACTGGCGGTGCTGAGACCACGCTGGGCAGTGAGACAGTTGTGAAGGACATTATCTCCCCGTACTTCACGCTCCCGGAGGGCGCGACAGATGCCAACATTACGCTGGAAACTTACAAGTGCACCGGCAAGAGCGGCGATGCCTACACATGGTCTAAGAACACCGATGCAATGGGCGCAACTGCCACAGTCAACGGCGACCAGGTAAACGTCACCGGCTTCAACTTCTCCGAGAACTACGTCGGTACAGTCACCGAGAATGGTAATACCACCTACCGCGGCAATAAGCTGGTAATCAGCTTCAACGTTCAGCCGAAGCCGGGCTTCCTCGGCGGCAACGATGTTATCACCAATACAAGCGCGGGTATCTACGAGAACGGCTCCGCGCAGACCCCTGTTATGACCTTCGAGCAGCCCAAAGTCAATGTTCCAATCAAGAAAGTGACCGTCACGGCGCAGGACAAGAACGTCTATCTCAAGGGCGAAGTCAACGCCGATCAACTCAAGAACGGCGCGACGGTCGAGGTTGGCAAAGTCAACCTTGATCTCAGCAAGGCAGACCAGAATTACGGCCTTGAGCCTTGGCAGACCAAATACGTCAATATCACCGTTACGGTCAAGGACGAGGACGGCCATCCCATTTCTGACAAGCTTGATAATCTGACCGACGACACGACCTATACCGTTGAAGTTACTGTAGCACCCACGACAGAGGCTACTTCTACCGACGAAAAGGGTGAAGCGGCAACCGCGAAAACCGGTTTCAACGATCCTGCTGCCAACATCTACGTTTTCAAGCCCGAACTGACCTTCAAGGACAGCGAGGTTTACTACGGCGAGAGCGTCCCCAAAAACAACGATTACAGCGGCAACAAGGTCTCGGAAAAGTGGATGCATAATGGCACAGAGGCTGTCCCCAGTGAAATGCTCGGTGACAAGCCGACGCTGAATATCAGCTACACGCCAGATGTAGGCAAGCTGAATAGCGGCAAGTACACCAAGCAGGATGTTCCCGTTTCGGCCACGGTCAAAATCAACACAGAAAATGTGAATAAGCATACCACGTTCGTGCATCAAGACTGCAACCCTGCCTGCGGCTGGACAACGCCCGATCCCAACAACGGCAACCCTGCTTTCCTTCTCCATGTCAAGACCTGCACCCTGACCGTTCAGAAAATCGGCGGCGACAGCAACGAAACTTATGTCTTTGATGTGATGAAGAATGGTAAAAAGTACTCCGAAGTGACTATCGTGGGTAATAACTTCGAAACCATCGAGGAACTTCCTGTCGGTACTTACACCATCGAAGAGGACACCGGCTGGAGCTGGCGCTACTCTGCCGATAACGGCGGCGGCGCTGCGCTGACGGCACAGAATCCCACCGGCAGCATTACCTGCACCAACGAAAAGAACAAAAATCAGTGGCTCAACGGTTTCAGTAACGTCGAGAAGAACGTCTTTGACGTTAATGATTAAGGAAGGAGGGGACTATATGTATCACGGAAAATATGAAGCACGGCATTTGCAGCGTAGACATAAACGCCGCAGCAAGAAGACCGGAATGTTGTTCCTTTCCCTTCTGCTTGTGATTGGTATGGTGGTAGGCGGCACCGTTGCATGGCTCAGCACAAAAAGCGCGCCCATCACGAACACATTCCTTCCCTCCAAGGTGGCCTGCGAAGTGAAAGAGAGCTTTGACGGCAGAACGGGCAAGAAATCCAACGTCAACGTGGAGAATACCGGCGACATCGACGCCTACATCCGCGTCAAGCTGGTGTCGTACCGCACAAACGATGCGGGCCAGCATATCGGCGGTACGGCAGAGATTAATTTTGAGCCGGGCAAAGGCTGGGTGAAGCATGGCGGTTATTACTACTACACGCTGCCTGTTGCTCCGGGAAAAAAACCGGAAACTAACCTGACGGACAGCATGATGCTGATCGACTCCTACACGGATGCGGACGGCGGTAAGCAGGCCATTGATGTGATGGCCGAGGCCATCCAGAGCGTTCCGGAAGCTGCTGTTCAGGCAGCTTGGGGACTTTCGATCGATGCAAACGGCAACTTGATTGTGCCGCCGCAGAACTAAGGGGGTGGAGATCATGAAAAAATCATTTAAAGCAATCACATCCCTTGTGCTGATGCTGCTCGTAGTGATGAGCATGTCGGCAACAGCCTTTGCAGCGTCTCCTTCCATCACGTTTGAAGGGTTCTCAAAAGGTTTTGACTTCCAGCCCGGCAGCGAATACACGGAGACCGACCTGTTCGACAGCTTCAAAAACGTCATGCCCGGCGATACCGTGACGGAGACCATTACCTTCACCAATTCGGCGACCGACTGCGATTTCGTGAATCTCTACATGAGAGCCGAGGCGCATGATGAGACGGACAATCCTCTCAGTCCCAAGGTCGCGGAGAAGGAGTCCGTCGCCACCATGACGGAGTTCCTGTCCAAGCTCTCCATGAAGGTCTGGAACGGTACAGAGCTGATCTATGATGCTTCTCCCGACCAACTGGACGGACTGAAAAGCAATAAGCTTCTCGGCACCTTCCGCACCGGCGAGACGGTCACGCTGAAAGTCGAGCTGAGCGTCCCCATTGAGCTGGACAACAAGTACGCCAACCGCGTAGGTGAAGTGGACTGGATCTTCCATGTGGAAGCTTACAACGAAAGTCAGCTTTCCGTCCGCAAGGTCTGGTCTGACGGCAATGCGAACCACGCTAATGACAGCATCACGGTCAATCTGCTGAAAGACGGTAAGGTCGAAAGCTCTCAGGAGCTGAACGCAGCAAACGGATGGGCATACACCTTTGACCGGCTTCTGGAAGGCCATACCTGGACTGTCGAGGAAGCAGAGGTTCCTGCCGGATACACCGTCAGCTACAACACGGTGGGCACGATGACAACCATCACCAATACCCGGAATTATACGCCGTCTGATCTCCCTGACCCCACATATCCTCTGAATATTTCCGTCCGTAAGGTCTGGAGCGGCGACGACGGGAAGGACCGTCCTGATTCCGTGACCGTGACCCTGTATAACGGCGATGTGGCCTATGAGACCGTTCGTCTCGGCGCATGGAATAACTGGACGTACACATGGAAAGACCTGAGTGCCCACGGAAACTGGCAGGTCGTTGAGACCAACATTCCCAAGGGCTATGTCCCATCTTACAGTGTCTCCGGTAATGTCGTTACCATCACCAATACCCGAAGTCTGATCCAGACCGGTCAGCTCAACTGGCCTATTTGGGTGCTCGGCGGCGCAGGACTTGTCCTTGTTGCTCTCGGCGGGGCGATGCTGGTAAAGAGAAAGAAGCAGAATAATGCCTAAAAAAACGGGCATTGCCATCGTAGCAGTGGGAGCAGTGCTGATTCTGTCGGCACTGCTCCTTTTCTTCCATAACCGTCAGGAAGACGTACAAGCTGGTCAGGAAGCCGAGAGACTGCTGGAAAACGTTGAGGCGGTTATTGAAACGAAAAGAATAAAAGCACCTGTCACCAGTAAGCAGCAGGACGCAGCTCCGTCTACGACGCCGCTTGACCCACAAATGCCGGTCGTGATGCTGGATGGCTATGAGTATGTGGGCTATGTCGAAATCCCTGTGCTGGGGCTAAAGCTGCCAGTTATGTCTGAATGGGATTATAACCGGCTGAAGCTTGCACCATGCCGTCAATTCGGCTCTTCCCGCACGGACGATCTTGTCATTGCCGCGCATAATTACGAAAGCCATTTTGGGCATCTGAAAGATTTGTCGGTGGGAGAACCCGTCACCTTTACGGACATGGAGGGCATTGTCAACACCTACTGCGTTGAAAAGATCGAAACGCTGAATCCGAACGAGGTGGATGCGGTGCAGAACAGCGGATATGACCTTGTGCTCTATACCTGCACCAAGAGCGGTAAAACGCGGGTAACGGTGTTCTGCAACCGCGAGGAGATAGCTACACCTTCTCCAGTTCCGACGCCGATGGAAAAATGAGGTTGAACGTGGCAAACAATATTATCAATTTGGACAGAAAAAGAAACCGCCGCTCTCGTGCCAACAGCGCCAGATGGGAGAAGATGGATCGCTGCGTTCTGTGCTGATATCTGACCAATGTTCCCCAAAACACGCCGATCTCTCAGCGAAAGTACTATGTCCAAGGACAGGGACAGCTTTGCGCGAAATGCTACTACGAGCTTTGCAAGCAGGGTGCGTTCTTTGGCGAGGACAATGTGAACTCATAACAATGATAGAGCAGAAAACAGATCAGAGGCTTACCTGCGGTCGGCGTTTTGGCCGCTGGATTGTGCTGGGTGGGTGTGTGACGACCCCGCAGGGCAAGCGGAAGTATCTGTGCCGGTGCTGAACTGCGCGTGCAGTTGCAGCCGGACTTGTAGCTGCGATTTGTAAACGCAGTCGTGATTCTGTTTCAGCAATATGGAGTGCCTGAATGAAAAAAGAAAACTCTTTGCAATCTTTCTGTGAGCGTCAGGACAGAATGTATCTTCTACAGGAGTGGGATCAGGAGAAAAATGCTCCCTGACCCCAGACACCGTACATAAAGGAAGCCATCAAAAGGTTTGGTGGCATTGTGAAAACGGTCATACATGGCTTTCGGAGATCAGAGTTCGTGCGAATGGCTCGATGTGTCCTTACTGTACCAGGCGGATGCTCTGGGTCGAAAGCAATGATCTACTCACCTTGAATCCTGCACTGGCTTCTGAATGGGACAACGAGAAAAATGGTGAACTAAAGCCCTCAGATGTGTTGGAAGGAAGTCATAAATACGTTTGATGGAAGTGTCAGAATGGACACTCATGGCGAGCTCGCATACTCAGCCGAAGCAGAGGCGCGGGATGCCCGGTTTGCACTGGGAAGGCTGTGATGTCCGGCGAGAATGATCTGGCGACGCTCTTTCCGAGCCTTGCCGCACAGTGGGATGCGGAGCGCAACGGAAGTCTGAGACCGGATTAGGTCACTTCCTTCAGCAACAGAAAGGTATGGTGGCGATGCACACTTGGTCATGAATGGCAGGCCATCGTTGCAGCAAGAGCTGTAGAGAACTCCGGCTGCCCATACTGCGCAGGACGGCGCGTTCTGGCTGGTTTTAATGATCTTGCTACGCTTCATCCGAAAATCGCCGCGCAATGGGATGCTGCGTTGAACGGCAGTCTGACGCCAGAGATGGTGACGCCGGGAAGCCATAAACGGGTGTGGTGGAGATGCGCTGAAGGGCATGTTTGGAAAACGGCCATCTACTCCCGAACCGGAAAGCAGAAATGCGGATGTCCCGTATGCGCCGGAAAAGCAACACGACAAGTCAAATATGAGTAGCATTAGGCCAACCACTTACTCAGGTTTCTCCGGCTTCATTATTCACACCAATTGATACAGTTGAATATTTCAGAAGGACTCTCATTGCGGACTATATGCCCCAATCGAGAGTCCTTTTTCTATTACATTATAAATCCAATATCTCTGCATATGATAGCATCTATAAACCCATACATTCGCACAAACAAGGGCTACATTCAAACGAGAATAGCCGCTGTATGGGCTAAAATATAATATGTGGAGGTGAAGTGACATGAGCCTTTCAATGGGTCAGAATCCGGGTCATATCAACAATATTGAGACCGGGAAGTCCATGCCGTCGCTGAGCGGCGTCTTCTACATCTGCGATTATCTTGATATAACCGCAAGGGACTTCTTTGACGATGGGAATGAGTATCCCGAACAGCTCCGTGCCGTTTTTCAGGATATGCAGAAAAAAGTCCTGACAGCACAGACCGAGGAAATCACCTGCACAGTCTTAGAGCTGAAGTGCAGCAAAGCGGTCAAGCATGCCATGTACATATTGGTTCCTGTAATGCTTTAGGCATTTGGAACACGCAGATCCACAATCACAGGAACTCAACAGCTCTTTCATATCGGATAGTAGTTCGGCAATTGCATCGGCTACACTGACAGCATAACCAGCGCCGCTCGATAGACTATCGTAAAGATAGATATCGACATAGGAGGCTTCAGCCCCAGTCCTGAGACGATAACCGGTGACAAGTTCGGTGAATTCAACATCGAGTTTTTTGCTTGCTACCAGTCGCAGTGCTTCAGCTAAGGATTGAGCTGCACGGTTAAGCCATCTCCCGATCGCTTTTAATCTGATGAATTGTTTTTTTGAAGTATTTTTCCTCCGATGTACAGAGGAATTCTATATAGGGATTATAGCATGGAGCGTTAATTTTGAAAAGCCACCGTACCAAACTAATGATACAATGGCTTTCTTTTTCATTCATAAATGATTTTTATTCAACTACCATGCCTTCCCGGGTGCTTGGTAGTTGAGGTATGTTGTGATAATCCGGACAGAGAACCGTCCCCTTGTCCTTCTATCCCATAATAGTTCTGGAAATAATATCCATAACCTTATCGTAGCAGCCTCCACATCCTGTAGAGCACCGTGTTGTGTCTCTTACATCTTCAAAAACTTTAAGAAGCTCTTCCATGTTGCTGTGTTTATGTACCTCATCAATAATATCATAGTAGCTAACGTGGTTACATTTACATACTATGTAATCGCCATCCGGCATCTTCTCCTCCTGTTTTTTCTCCTCCACTTCTTTTTTCCAGAGACTGTGCAGATTGCAGTACGCATATGCGGCAACCACTTCATCACCTTCACAAATAGCAAAGGATGCCTGCGGTTTATCACCAGGCTTTAAAACCTTTCTTTGATTTCCCTGTTTTGTCTCAAGAGAAATCCATTCAATATAG
>OLFX01002291.1_pt1 | contig 16662 bp, 18 predicted proteins | sample 1605091 | NCBI WGS metagenome assembly OLFX01 (sample SAMEA3888906, study PRJEB22519) | human gut metagenome | biome: human gut; feature: human-associated habitat; material: faeces | place: Denmark | collected 2012 | reverse complement strand
CGCTGAACGGCGGCGGTCTGGCAAGCAGACAATAGATTTTATATTGAGTAAGCATTATCTCCTCCTTTTTCGGGTAATAAAAAAGCCGTCCTCCTTTGAGAACGGTTTTTGGCCTGTGATTATTCTTTTGTCGTATTCTATAACAATGAAACAATACTATATGATCGGATAAGTTCACCCAGCTTACGCTGTTTCCAAGCGAAAGTGAATTACAGTTTTTCGCGCACCATCATTAGGGCATCCTTAATCATACAAGAATTTGGCTTTCTACGAAAACAAAGCGGGCAAAGATTTGTATCTTTGTCCGCTTTGTGATGGCGCAAAAAGGTAATAGTAATTGTTTAAGAAAGGCATTTTCCTATGAGTAAACCCTTAGCAAAATCTACCATATTCATTTTGGGTTGCTTATATTGTCATATTTTTGGGTTAATCTATTGGCAAGTTTTTTATGGAGGAAATTTATTCCCAAAATATTTGTGGCACGACGTTCATCAATTAGCGTTTGAAGTTGTTCAATACCTTCAATTGTAAGATGCGTTTCAAGGGTTTGCTGAGCTCCGTCAATCCTGATAGATAAAACGCGATATTTTCTAATATCAAACACTCTCTCAATCAGCTTGATAAGTAACCCCACAGAACATAGCAATGTTCTGATAAATCCGTTTTGTGCCGCCAATATGATAAAAATTACCGTTACTATTCCTAATACAATAAGTGTAATCAGATATTTTATTTGGAATAGTTTTTTGTCCCACCATGCATTTTGCCGCTGACATTCGAATTTTGCGGCTAAACCATCATATTGTTTTGAAAAACTATACCAATCATGCACACCAGGGGGATTATCGTTTCCTGTGTTTGCCATCTGGAGTTCTGCAATTTCCGGATTCCTTGAATAGGTTTTTCCGACAATTTCAGCTATCCGTCGTTTCTCAGTCTCAGAATAGGTGTTTGCATTAATTTCTATTGAGTAGGCATCAAAATATTTTCTCAAATCTGCTGCCTTTTGCACATTCTTGTTTACCCAAATCATAAGAATCCAAGCAATAATGTCGGCAGAAAAAGGAACCACACGAGAAAGATACCCTGGCAGTTCATCTGGAAGGAATATAGCAAAAGCTGAGATAAGGCAAAAAATCCAGACGAAATAGTTCTGTTTCTCAGCTAAATTATAACAATATCTTGCAGCATACTGAACTTTTAACATAAACGGTTCATTTTGTTTTTCTGCGATATCGCAACTGTTCATAATCATTCACCAAATAGTATTTCATTATCCTGTAGTCGGTTTGGACAATCTTCTTGAGACGATTATCCGTATAGTATTTCATAACTATTGGTCCGTGACAAAGGCGAAGCTTTTGATTCGAACCACATGGACACAATAAATGTCCTCGGTAGGAACACTCACAGATCGATTTCATTAGTGCGAAAGCCTTAGCAGGGTCTTTCTCCTGAAAAAGTTCTTGATAGGTCTCCATGATACCTTGCAGACCATGCCCGCGTTCACCAAAGGGAAATTCTCCATATCTCTGGAAAAACTCATAAGAGAAATAATATGACTCTACAAACTCCTGCATCCATGCAACCAAGGAAAAACCATCCAGAAACCGAATGCGAATGCTTGCATCGGTTTCAAGACACAATTCTCCGTTTTTATATCGATGTGGATAATCGTCCGCTATACGATTTCCGGTGTCAATCACATATGGTAATTTATCAGAGCCAAGAGGGATTACAATCAAGACAGGATAGCTAGCAGCTAGAACATATCCTTTGGATGTACAGCTTACATAAATCTCGCCGGTTAGTTCGACTTGGGTTTCACACTCTGTATCAATATGTAATCCTCTCTGGACTTTAACTAATTCCTTGATTTGCTGATGGGCTGATTCCTTCGTAAAAGTCATTAAACACGATAGGGGCGTGCGGCAGCTTGCGAAACAATCTGCCGCGGAGCCACATCTCCACAATATTTTTCTCCAAGGAAACCTAAAACGCTTGTACTCCCGAAACTACTTTCAAGGATAGCGCGGAACTGCTTGTTATCTTTTTGCTCTAAGGAATCTATAAGGTCACTTTGTGCAACCCTAATCCACAGGAAGAATTTAGTCGGTATTCGAGCATCAATATTCCACTGATCAGCCAAGTTGTCCTCGGGATTTGCCGGATTTTCAATATACCATTTTCCAGCAGGCCGTGAAAAGACTGTGCGGACACCATATCTTTGTGAAAAGTCTTTCTCCGTGATATGCTGATGTTCCCCGTAAATTGCCAGTTCAGAGAACACATAATCTAGGAGTTCAAAAACAGTACAATCAGGATTGAAGTGTTCCGCAATTTTGGTCACAGCTACATTGATAATGGCTGAGATGGGTTTTATTTCATCTCCATCTTTTAAGCTGGCATAATAATTGTTGCGGTGGCTCTTTAGAATTTGGATAACTCGTTGAAGCGCAGATCGTTCAAGTTCATCTGGGATTTCCTCAACCGACTCGTACAATGCTCTATTTTCTGCAAAAATCCGCATTCGTTCAGCTTTCTTGGATGAAGCCAGAAAAGGTGCATTGATATCATCAAACCACTTTCGAAGCCCCCTGGGGTTGTTGGTAATCCATTGGAATTTGTGCTCATTGCCACATTTGGGAATCGAAATCGATGTATCAATCAGAGCTGGAGTAGCGCTCTTGAGAACGAGACGTTGCTTTGTTTTCTCAGATTCATCGGTTGCTGGAACCACATCAATTGAGAAGCCAATCTCACCCACATCTGCATACTCAATAGTGAAGCAGGTATCATCTATTTTCAGCCTGTCTGCATAAACTTTGCTGGACTTTAGTACACTTTCCACTTTATCTCTTAATCCAGCGGGGGTGTAATCATCTCGGGTTCCCGCTACTTGGCAGATAAAGTCAAGATCATAGCTTGCGGAAGAATCCTTAGCGCTTGGACGAACTACAGTGCCAAACGCAAATGATCCTTGAGGATAGATTTCGGCTTCTAATCCATTGTCATTCAAAAAATGACCTAATGCTTGATATTTCTCAACAGCGTTTTTATATAAAGTGGGGGAAATATCCAGACCACGAATGATGGACAATATATCCTTTTGGCGTTCGGAAATGTTGCTCATAAAATATATACCTCACAATCCGTTGTTGGCACTTAGTCTCTATGAGTGCTAATTTTCTTTAGTGTACCACCACATAACTGTAAAGTCAAGGAAAGTCAATTTGAAATTCTTCCACTTGTTACAATATGTAGAAATCACCAGTCGTTCTTTCTACATACGAAAAGTGAACCAGAAAAGCCGTCCCCTTTGAGAACGGCTTTGGGCCTGTGATTGTTCTTTTTGTCGTATTGCACTCTAACGATGAAACAATACTATATGATCGAACTTGTACCATCTCCAGTCCGAGCATCGCTCATATGCTATAAATTTTGATTGATGTAATGAGTGATATATGCTATAATATGTGTAACAAAATATGTTGTGAGGTACACATGAAAAACAAACAACCTCCCTTTGAAATTACAAACAAAATTCTTGATAATGTCGCTGCAATCGCAGAATTGATGGGTCGGCTTTCAATCTATGACCATCTTTCTCACAATCCACACCTGCGCCGCACCAACCGCATCCGTACCATTCATGGTTCCCTTGCCATTGAGCAAAACACCCTAAGCCTAGAACAGGTCACGGCAGTTCTGAATGGCAAACATATTTTGGCTCCCCCAAAAGATATTGCCGAGGTCAAAAACGCTTATGAGATTTACGAGCGATTAGATGAGCTTGACCCGTACTCCGTGGACGATCTTCTGTTGGCACACGGCATTATGACTCGTGGACTTGTAGAAGAATCGGGTATGTTCCGTACGCGACCTGTTGGTGTTGTAGATCAGGATGGACATATCCTGCATTTTGGTACACTGCCGCAGTATATACCTAATTTAGTTATGGAATTGCTTGATTGGACGAAACACAGCGACCTGCATATGCTGATCCGAAGCTCTGTATTCCATTATGAATTGGAACTAATTCATCCTTTTGCAGACGGCAACGGTCGCGTTGGACGCCTTTGGCACACATTGCTGCTTTCCAAATGGAACCCTGTATTTGCGTGGCTACCGGTTGAATCTATCATCCATGACCATCAACAGGACTATTACGATGCCATCAATACCAGCAATGATGCCGGAAAGTCCACCGTGTTCATCGAATTTATGCTCTCTGCCATTAAGGCATCGCTCATAGATGCAATTCATACGAGTGATGTAATGAGCGATGGGACGCTGGACAAGAAAACTCTGCGCTGGCGGAAAATCGAGCAGTTCTTGCAGACACATAAGTATATCATGAATGCCGATGTACGTGAGTTGTGTGAAGTGTCAGCGGCAACAGCAAATCGCATTCTTTCTGGATTAGCGAAAAACGGTAATCTAATTAGATATCGTGAAGGCGGACATTGGGCATACAGCTTATCATCTTCAATTAAACAGTAAACTCTGGTATATTGAAACAAATCCTATCATGCAAAGCGCCACGTTTTCTCCGTGGCGCTTTTGCCCTATTATCACTTGAAACTATCCCACCATGCTTCAAACGATTTCTTGGGAATCCGAATCGAATTGCCTATGCGGATAATCCGAAAGTCTGCTTCCTTAACAAACTTATATGCAGCCGTGCGGCCAATATCGAGTATAGCTGCAATCTCCTCCACCGTGTAGGTACGCGATTCAGGCAAGCTCTTTTCCTGCTTATTTTCCATGATAACCTCCATATTTTCGTCTTGTCATTTTGCACAAACCATTGTAAAATGTCAGTAGTGGTCAGCCTTTATCGACTGTACCCTTGCTAATAATTTGCTAATTAGACTGTCTGACAGACGCATAACGACACATCACCTTGTGCAATTTGCACTATGGTTTTCTTGTGTTTTTCGTTGATTACGCGAACAGAACAACATGGAAAGTTACTATATGAACGGTTTGAATCGTTCACGACATGGTTCGCTGTACTCCTAAGCATGGGGCCGAGGGTTCGACTCCCCCCTGGGACGCCAATCAAGAACGCAGAAGATATATTTCTGCGTTCTTTTTCTCTAACAAATTTCAAAAATTCTGTCTAATCGTCTAATAAAACCGCGATTTTTCTAATAACACGCGCCATTTTCGGTTGTTTTGAACACAAAAAGCTGCTGATAAATGGTGTGTGACAGCCTGTTCCCTGCTGTTAGCAGGAGACTGTCTGATATCATTTTTAACATAACCCTGTGGTGAAACTTTCATCACAGGTTTTTTTATTTTATCCGAAAATCATTTGAATGGAGGCATCCAACGTGCAAAAAGACGTCCAACCTCACATCGTTCTGATCGATGGAGTCAAGTATTACAGCGACAAGCCCGAGACCTGCCGCAGCTGCTTTTTCTGGAAAAACCGCAAGGTTCCCTGCATTCTCGGGCAGGAAAACTGCTACTATCTCGCTGAAATCATTCAGTCTGAACAGCAGAAGAAATGCGAGGGCTGCTGTTACGCATCCGGCCGCTCCTGCGTGAGTGCGACCTGCTATAAGGATTTGATGACGCAGTTCAACGCATCAAAAAATACAAAACCAAAGGAAGGTGCCGCAAATGACTAAACACGACGATTGTTTCCGCCGCTTCGAGCGGATGGCAAAATCCGCAAAGAAGAATTGGTCTGGGGATAAGCCCGGCAGCTGCTCGCGCTGTCTGTACTATCGCCCGGATTTTAAGGCAATACCGCATAATTGAACAAGAGTGATTTGCGAGTAAATTTTGCGTACTGACGAGGCACAGTTTTGCGGTAATACTTGATGTATTACCGTGAAACTGCAACAAAGTCAGGACACAAAATTTCCGCAAAGCACCGCCGCTTTAATTGTGCGGTGTTGCCTTAAGTTCCGTTTCTGTCAGTTCACCCGCTGTCCCTATGAATTAAAGGAAAATGTGTTTCGCCGCAAGCCGCTGACTCGCGACAAATTTTCCGGCAAGGGAGGCGCATAAATATGTCCGCAACGATCATTGCCGTCGCCAATCAAAAGGGCGGCACCGGCAAAACGACGACCTGCGAAAATCTGGGCATCGGCCTTGCGAATAAAGGCAAGCGTGTGCTACTCGTGGACACCGACCCGCAGGCCTCTCTCACCATTGCCCTCGGGTACCCCCGACCGGATGATCTCCCGGTTACGCTGACCGATTTAATGACGAACGTTATGCGGGAGCGGCCTGTCAACCCCGAAGAAGCCATCCTGTCGCATGCGGAAGATGTGGACCTCATTCCTGCCAGCATTATGCTGTCCGGCCTTGAAGTCTCGCTCGTAAACGCAATGAGCCGCGAAACCGTCTTAAAGCAGGTTTTAGAGTCGGTAAGGTCGCAGTATGACTATATATTACTCGACTGCATGCCCTCCAGATGACACTTTCAAAAATACAAACTTCTTTCTGAACCAGTTCAATATCAACTTGGAATATCATCCAAAATTTTTTAAAAAGTTACCAGCAAACTTGCGCCAAAAAAGTACATATTCTATCTGAAAAGTGAAGGATTTAAATGAAAGGCAAAAGAAAGCCTTAACTTAATCCGAGAAGGTGAAAATAATGGCATCAATTGTTCACAGAAATGATTGTTTGCTCGTCGTGCATTACGAACGCGACAAGATATCCGGCAAAAACAAGCAGAAGTAGGAGCTTATGGAGAAAAATCCAACTCTCCATGCACGGTTCCTACGGCTGTACCCCCAAAACGCGAAGTCTGGGATGCCGAGACGATTTTTCTCGCACTTGATGTTTGCGATGATGCCCATCTGAAGCTGGCTATCAACACGTCCTTTGCATGCAGTATGTGAATCGGTGAAATTCTTGGTCTGACATGGGACTGTGTCGATATTTCTCCGAAAAGCATCGCAGCCGGAACGGCATCCATCATGATTGAAAAAGAGCTCCAGCGTGTCGACAAGACGGCCATGAAGTCTCTTGAGCAAAAAGACGTCCTCTTCCTCTACCCGCAGAGCTCGAAGCGCAACACGAGCATGCTCGTTCTGAAAAAGCCCAAGACCGAATCGAGCATTCGCAGGGTTTTTATTCCGGCGACCGTTGCCCACCAGCTTAAGGCATAGAAGCGCGAGCAGGAGCGTGCCAAGGAGGCTCTCGGGGGTGAGTACACCGACTGCAACCTGATCCTCGCCAATGGTCTGGGGCATCCAATGGAACGGACGCGCATCACTGCACTTTTGAACGCATGGAAAAGTCCCTGATTCACAAGAAACAGCTGTTTCCGGCATCAATCTGTCGCTGCTGAAGAAAATCTCCGAGAACCCGGACCTGTTAAAAATTCTGAGCGCGATAGTCAGCAGTCTTTGATGACCCTCCCATCTAAGAGAGCACCCGTGATTAAGTGCTCTCTTTTCATCTGCTGATCGTTGTGGTATGTTTAATATTGCATATTGTTATGTACACAGTGCGTCTATTTTCCCCGCATCGTGGATGAATAGGCGCTCTTTTTCGTGCCCAAAACCGTGGGCAAATACAAGAGATTGGATGTTGGCCATCAATAAATGGTTTGATTTTCCTCGCGGTTTAGCGTACAATAAAATTGTTGAAATTGCTCAAAACAGTTCAAGGAATACTACCTATTACGAATTACGATATCGCACAGGAGACGTCTTTCATGCTTAAACAAGGCCTTTACGAGCAAGTGGTGAATACCGAAATCAAAGATGAGCTGCGTCAGCTGCCGGAAAACAGCAAGCACGTCGAGAAAATCGACACAGCCGAGTCCTCCTCTGTCTTAACGCAGTACCTGTCCGAGGTCGTTCACAAAGGTCTTGACCGCATTGCGGGTGACGATATTTCTGCGCAGCTAAATCTGGTCAACAAAATTGTTGATCTGATTTCGCAGGAGACAGCGCAGGACGACCTGCGTGATTTTACTGTGGACGATGAGGGCGAGCAGTTATTCGCATTGCTGTCCCGCGATGATCCTATGATGCGCATCGGCCGGAAAAAAGCAAAGGATCTCCCCCGCCCTGAAACATCGATTGCTCAAAGCAGCTTATTTACCGGAGCAGTTCACGAGCCGCAGATGTTTTCCGAGCTGAAGAAAGAAATCGCCTCCGCAGACCGCATTGATATGCTGGTTTCGTTTGTCAAATGGAGCGGTCTTCGTTTAATCATCGATGATCTTCAGCATTTTGCGGAACGCGGCGGCAGGCTCCGCGTTATTACGACAACATACATGGGCGCAACAGACGTGAAAGCGGTGGAGGCGCTTCGCAATCTCCCCAACACAGAAATCCGTGTATCCTACGATACCGAGCGTACCCGGCTTCATGCAAAGGCGTATATGTTCTATCGTGAAACCGGCTTTACCACGGCGTACGTTGGTTCTTCTAACCTCTCCAATCCGGCTATGTCCAGCGGACTGGAATGGAATGTTAAGCTGACAACCAAGGATATGCTGCCAACCATTCAGAAGATGGAGGCAACCTTCGATAGTTATTGGAACACCGCCAGCTTTGAAGTCTATGAGGACGGATGCAGGGAAAGACTGGAGCGTGCACTGTCAACAAACGGCAAAGCCAATCCGACAAGCGAGATGCAGTTTGTTTTCGATATTCAGCCCTACCCCTACCAGCAGGAGATTTTGGATCGCCTGCAGGCAGAGCGCGAGGTGCGTGGCTATTACCGCAATCTTGTCGTTGCGGCAACCGGCACCGGCAAAACCTTAATCTCCGCCTTTGATTACCGACGGTTCTGCAAAGCCTTTTCCGGTTCGAAGCCCCGTCTGCTGTTTGTCGTTCATCGAGAGGAAATTCTGAAACAGAGCCGAAGTGCTTTCCGTGCTGTGTTGAAAGATCCCAATTTCGGAGAGCTTTTTGTGGGCAGCTTCAAGCCGAGCAGCCTGGAGCATCTATTTATTTCGGTGCAGACATTAGCCTCCCAGAAGCTGTATGACGTTCTCCCGGAGGACTATTACGATTTCATCATTGTGGACGAGTTCCATCACGCAGCAGCGCCCACCTATCAAGGACTGCTGAACCACTTCAAGCCGAAAATCTTATTGGGTCTGACCGCAACGCCGGAACGCATGGATGGAAAAAACGTTCTGGATTACTTCAATGGCCGCATTGCATCTGAAATCCGACTGCCGGAGGCGATCGAGCGCAAGCTGCTCTGCCCATTTCAATATTTCGGCGTTTCCGATGATGTTGACCTGTCCAATATTCGCTGGACGCGCGGCGGTTATGATAAAGCTGAGCTTAACAACGTATTTTCTCTGAACCGTGCTGTCGCCGAAAAGCGCGCCGGCCATATTGTCAATTCTCTCTATCGGTACGTAACCGACATCAATACGGTTCGCGGTCTTGGGTTTTGCGTCTCTGTCGAGCATGCTGAATTCATGGAGGAATATTTCTCATCGAAGGGCATCCCCTGCATGTCCCTTACCGGTACTTCCAGCGATAAGGAACGAACTGAAGCCAGACAGCGTCTGGTCTCCGGTGAAATCCGCTTTATCTTTGTTGTAGATTTGTATAACGAGGGCGTTGATATTCCCGAAATTGACACCATTCTCTTTCTGCGCCCTACCGAGTCGCTCACGATTTTCCTACAGCAGCTCGGTCGCGGTCTGCGTCTCTCGGAAGGGAAAGAATGCCTGACCGTTTTGGATTTCATCGGTCAGGCAAACAAGAAATACAATTTTGAAGAAAAGTTTGCTGCACTGCTCTCTCACAGCAATCACAGCATGCAGTACGAGGTGAAAAAGGGCTTTGTATCACTGCCGAAGGGCTGCTATATCCAGCTGGAAAAGAAGGCTTCCGAAGTCATTCTGGCGAATATTCGCCGCTCCTTCGGTGACCGTGCCGGTCTGATTGCGCGTATCGAAACCTTCACACAGGACAGCGGCCTTCCCCTTTCCTTGAAGAATTTCATCGGCTACTATCACCTCGACCCGCGGTCGATCTACGGTAAATTCTCCTTCTCCCGTCTCTGTGCAGATGCAGGCGTCCTTGATGATTTTATCGAACCTGCCGAAAGCATTCTGACAAAGGCGTTCAGCAAACTGGTTGCCGTGGATTCCCGGCGCTGGATTAAGTTCCTGACGGATATTCTTCCGCGCTTCTCCTGTGAACTTGCGGCTTCGCTTTCCGATTTTGAAAAGCGCATGCTGCAAATGTTCTACATCACCGTATTTCAGGAGGCGGCAGACTGGCGTTCCCATACTACGCAAGCCAACATGCAGCTGCTCGCGGACAGTCCGATAATGATGCACGAACTGAACGAGCTTCTGTCGTTCAATCTGGAACGTATTGACTTTATCGATCAGCCTGTCCCGCTTGGCTTTGATTGTCCGCTGGACCTGCATTGCACCTATACCAGAGATCAAATCCTGATTGCAATGGACTATATGACGCCGAAAAATGTGCGGGAAGGTGTCAAATGGCTGCCGGACAAGCAGGTCGATGTGTTCTTTATCACGCTCAACAAGGCGGACAAGGACTACTCCCCGACTACCATGTACAACGACTATTCGATCAACGAAAGCCTGTTCCATTGGCAAAGTCAAAGCACGACCTCCGATACGGCAAGCACCGGTCAGCGTTATATCAACCACCGGCAGCGCGGCAGCAAGGTCGTTCTCTTTGTGCGGGAGTTCAAGCAGGACAGCATTGGCGCTGCACCGTATACCTGTCTTGGAACGGCAGCCTATGTGAAGCACACCGGCAGCAAGCCAATGAATATTACATGGCATCTGGACCAGCCGATTCCGGCGAAGTATCTTCGCAAGACGAACAAGCTGGTAGTCGGATAAGGAAGGCATTTTATGAAAACAATCCGAGTGGTCGCCGCAGTCATTCGTGATGGCGAAAAAATCTTTGCCACCATGCGCGGCTACGGTGACTTTAGAGGACTATGGGAGTTTCCCGGCGGAAAAATCGAGCCCGGCGAAACGCCGCAGGAGGCCTTAAAAAGAGAAATCCGGGAAGAACTGGCCTCCGAGATTTCGGTTGGCGAGTTGATTGATACCGTTGAATTTGATTATCCGACCTTTCACCTTTCAATGGATTGCTTCTGGTGTCAGCTGATTCGCGGTAATCTTGAACTGTTAGAGGCCGCCGAAGCGCGATGGCTGACCAAGGAAACACTGAAAAGCGTGGATTGGCTGCCGGCTGATTCAGGGCTGATTGAAAAGATTGAGAAAGCGCTCGCTTTGCTGCCATCTTGAACTGTAGTGCAAGGCGGTGCAGCCATCATCTGCGAAGCCTTTCCGAACTGATGCATTTATTCGTTGATCAGACAGCAAATCACATGAATGTTGCAAGAGGAGCATTACTTTGACCCATCTTTTCGCCCTGTCCACAGCGGCCGCCGATATTATGAATATTTCGCTTCGTTCCCGCCTATCCGCCGCGCGGCTGACGTATATCGACAGCCTGCACGGCACCTCCCGTCAGCAGAGCTTCACCGCTTCCCTGCTGCTGGATGAGGCAATCCGCCTTTGCTGTCCATCCGTGCCGCGCCCGCTCGACATTGCCGCGAACGAGAACGGCAAGCCGTATCTGACCGCCGCGCCGGATGTTCATTTCAGCCTGTCGCATTCCGCCGCATGGGCAGTCTGTGCGGTGAGCGACCACCCGGTCGGCGTAGACATTCAGCAGTGCCGCTCCTTCAAACCCAATATTGCCGACCGCTTCTTTCACCCCGATGAGGTGCAGTACCTGTCCTCGCTTTCGCCTGCCGAGCGCGAAAACGCGTTCTACACGCTGTGGGCGCTCAAGGAAAGCTACGTCAAGGCCGACGGCCGCGGTCTGCGGCTGCTGCGGCAGTTCTGCGTAGATATCGCCTGTCAGCCGCCGGCAATCACCGTCGGCGCACCCGGCTCCCTGTTTGTGCCAGATTTTCCCGATCCCGCCTACAAGCTCGGCGTATACGTGCAGGAAGAACACTCCGAAGCACCTGCTCTCACTGTTTTACAGCATCTATCCCCCCATAAAACGCAAAAAGAACCGATACCATAAGGTATCGGTTCTTTCTGTTTACTCGGACTCTTTCGCCTTGCGAACCGCTGTCGCCAGCTGATCCGAGCAGCTTGTGCCGCGTCCGTTGCATGAAATACCCTTGAAGTAGCCTTCAATCTGCTCCACGGTCATGCCCTCGACCACGCGGCTGATTGCCTGCAGATTGCCGTTGCAGCCGCCCTTGAAGGATACGTTGTGCACGGTATCACCGTCCAGATCGAACGAAATATTCATCGGACATACGCCGTGCGGCTTGTAGTCAAAATGCTGCATGTCTTTCCTTGTCCTCCCTAACTGATCAGAGCAAAGTGCGGATATGCGCCGCTGCCTGCTCGAATGTGCTTACCTCGGTGTAGGACAGCTCACCGACCGGTTTCGGCTTGTCCGTCCAGTTGAGCCACACGCCATCAATGCCGACGTCGAGCGCGCCCTGAATATCGTGCGTGAAGTTGTCGCCAACCATGACGGTCTCCTCCGGCAGACAGCGGCATTTGTGCATCGCCAGCCAGAAAATCGCCGAACCCGGCTTATCCACACCGGCTTCCTCACTCGTAACAAGGCAGTCCACCTTGTCGGCAATGCCGAGGTACTCCAGCTTTTCCATCTGGATATCCGCCAGCATATTGGTGCAGATGGCCACCTTAACGCCCGCCGCACGCAGCTCGTCCAAAAACTCAGCCACGCCCGGGCGCAAGGTCATCTTAGCGAACACCGCATTCCAGTACACGCGGAATGCCTCGCGCGAATAGCGAACGGCGTTCAGGCCCATGCGCTCGAGTGCACCCTGTGCAAACAGCACACGGTCATGCGTAGGCGGCATGGCAGGCTGCTGCCGTGCCAGACGCTTGCGGTTGACGCGGAATGCGTCCGCGAACCCCTTGCCTTTGTCTCCAAACGTGCTGATGGCCCACTCCTCCAGCTTTTCGTAGGCGTAGGCGTCCCCGGCCTGAAAGCTGGTGTATAACGTGTCATCCAGATCGAAAAAAACTGCTTTTAATCCCATAAAATCCTCACAAAAGTTTTTCGTTATAGACTGCGCGGCTGCCGCCTACAAACTTCGGACGGCGGCGTGCGCACAGCAGAACGGCTTCGCCGATCTTCTTAGTCTCAATGCGCAGCGGTACGACCACCGGCTTGATGTGCATGCCGATCAGCGTTCCGCCGATGTCCATGCCCGCAGAAGCGCTCTGCTTGAGCGACTCAACCGCCACCGGATCATCAAAGCGCTTGTACGCGGTCGTGCCGAACGAACCGCCTGCCTTGGGCTGCGGAACGACGTTGACCTCCTCCAGACCGAACTGCTCTGCCACAGCACGCTCCACGATCAGCGCACGGTTGAGGTGCTCGCAGCACTGTGCCGCCAGTTCCACGCCGTGCTCATGCAGTACGCTGTGAATGCCCTCGAATACCGCTTCGGCTACCTCTACACTGGAATGCGTGCCGATCTTCTCGCCCAGAATCTCACTTGACGAGCAGCCGACCACAAACAGGTCACCGATCTTCAGCTTGGCTGCCTCGCAAACCTGCTCTGCCGCCTTCGCACTTTGTTCTCTGATTTCAGAAAGCTCCATTTTTCATGCCTCCCCTTATAAGAGTACTATTAGTATAACATAAATGTCGGAACTTGTTAAGAGCGTTCGGAATATTCTGAAAATGGAGAATGGAAAATTGATAATAGAAAATGAATGAGCCGCCATACGGCGGTATTGAATAAATGCGCATTGCGCGTCACCGCAATTTTCCATTCTCAATTCTCAATTTTCAATTTACAGGGTGATGTTATGAACAAAAATCCACAGACCAAGGAGAGTATCCCTGCCGGTCTGCTTTCGCTTGCGATGGCCTTTGTGCCGACGCAGGAATTTGATACGCCGTATGATCCGGTGCTGGCGTTCTCGCGCGGCACGATCTTTCCGGCACTCGACAAGCCGTTTCTCGGAGAGGAGGCAGTGCCGCAATGACCGACAAGGCCAAACTGCTCGGGCGCGTGCGCATGTACGATTTCGCGCTCGTTGAGGTGATTGAGTACCTCGACGGCCATCCGGACAACGCTGCCGCGCTCAAATACTACAACGAAATGCGCACGGCGTTTGACAAAGCCGCCGCCGAGTACGAGGACGCATTCGGTCCGCTGACCGCCCGCGAGGTGGATACCCGCAGCGGACACTGGACGTGGATCGACGATCCGTGGCCGTGGGAAGGAGCTGAGGACTGATGTGGTCATACGATAAACGATTGCAGTTTCCGGTGAAGATCAAGAATCCGAATCCACAGACCGCCAAAATTGTTATCTCTCAGCTTGGCGGCCCGGACGGCGAGCTGGGTGCGTCCATGCGCTACCTCAACCAGCGGTACGCCATGCCGTATAAGGAATGCAAGGGCATTTTGACGGACATCGGCACGGAAGAGCTTGCGCACATGGAGATGATCTCCGCTATCGTGTACCAACTGACGCGCAATCTCACGCCCGAGCAGATCAAGGAGGGCGGCTTTGACGCCTACTTTGTCGATCACACGACCGGCATTTACCCGCAGTCGGCCTCCGGTGTGCCGTGGAGCGCCGCAACGTTCCAGTCCAAAGGCGACCCGATCACTGATTTGTTTGAGGATATGGCAGCAGAAGCTACACCTTTGTAAGAACAATCTTTTAGCCTTTACGCATCATTTTAGCGTACATACTGTTCTTTTTTGTGTGTTATCATACGTAATATGATAAATACATGTCAATTTATGATAATCGATTAAAAATTCCAATGAATCTCCACAGGAACCGTTTTCGTGCCCTTGGCGCGCCGACCAACAACCACATAATCGATCAGCGTATCGACCATCTCACGGTTCAGGTGCTCAATGTTCATGTACTTCTCGACCAGTGCACGGCGGTTATCTCCGATAGCGATTCGCTCCTCAAGTTCTCGCATCTGCTTTTCGCCATCCTCGATCACATGCTCCAGCCGATCACGCTCTCCGGCAAAATCTTTCGACATAGCAAGATAGTCCTGCTCTGTCAGCAGTCCCTTTACCTTGTCGAGGTACAGATTGCGAATGCCTGTTGTATATTCCTCCTGCTTTTGACGATAGGTGTTGATCTCCTTTTGCAGGCATTTCTTCTGTTTCTGCAAATCCTTGCAGAACGCTACGCTCTCGGCCGCTTCATCCTTATCGAGAAATTCCTGCGCCATCCGGTTCAGCTCTTCCAGTACAGCTTCCTCCAAATGGCTGACCGCAATAAACGCACCGGGACAGGCTTCCACAGAGATATGCCGATTCGGACATTGCAGATAGTGCCGGTCCTGCGTCTTGGAGGACCGAAGCGTATAGCCGCAATATGCGCACCGTGCTTTGCGTGCGAAAATACCAATTTTTCCATCACTGAACGGTCTGCTGCGCTCTGCTCGCCGCCGACATACCTTGTCCCACAGTTCCTGGTCAATAATCGGCTCGTGCGTACCACGCACAACATACCACTGATCTTTCGGACGCGGCTTACACTGCTTGGTTTTATACGACACACTGCCATACTTGCCCTGCACCATATTGCCGATGTAAATTTCATTTTCCAGCATATCCGCAATCGCAAAGTATTTCCACAAGGTGCTGTTTTTGCTCACCGCCTGCTTGTAGCGTAAGCCATGCTGTCGTTTGTACTCGGTGGGATTGGGAATCCCGCGTGTGTTCAAAATACGGGCGATCGAAGTTTTCCCATATCCCTGTGCAAATAGATTGAACACCTCACGGACTACTGCTGCCGCTTCTTCGTCTATCAGCAAATGCCCTTTGCGGTCAGGGTCTTTGCGGTAGCCGTACAGTGCAAACGCACCGATATGCAAACCGTTGACACGGCGGTTGGTCAGTACGCTGCGAATGTTATCCGACATATCTTCCAGATACCATTCGTTTACAAGACCGTTGATCTGACGTGATTTCTTGTTGCCCTTATTGTCCGTATCCGCATTATCTACAATGCTGACAAAACGGATACCCCAGATGGGAAACAGACCGTGGATATACTTTTCCACCAGTTCCAATTCACGGGTAAAACGTGACTGTGTTTTGCAGAGGATAATATCGAACTTGTGCTGTTCTGCGTCTTTCAGCAGCCGCTTAAACTGCGGCCGCCGCCTGTCTGCACCAGTATAATCATCATCACTGTAAATCTGATAAACTTCCCACCCCTGTTCTTCTGCATACTGCACCAGCATTGCTTTCTGATTCTGAATGCTGCCCGAATCATCGGTCGCACATAGCTTGTTTTTATCTTCCTCGGATAAACGGCAATAAATTGCTGCTTTTTTCATGTTCTATCCCTCATTCAGATAAGAACAAGCTGTTTCCTACTTTTATTGTAACGCATAACTGCACTTTTGTCATTGCCTTTTCTCCGTAATTTTCGTTTCTGTCCGTTCGATACGATTGATCATCTCTACCCATTTCTCTGTAAATCGTTTCCGGTCGCAGGTTTCCCCTCCATTCTGAAAAACGTGTGTGCAAACCGCTTTGATCTGCTGTTTTGCCATACGGCTTCACCCTTCCTTTCAGAATAGCCTATGTTGCTCTCTGCTAATGTAAAACCCGCCTGCTGCAAAACAGGCGGGTTTTCTCATTCTACTCTCAAATCCAGTAT
>OLFX01002254.1_pt1 | contig 16889 bp, 15 predicted proteins | sample 1605091 | NCBI WGS metagenome assembly OLFX01 (sample SAMEA3888906, study PRJEB22519) | human gut metagenome | biome: human gut; feature: human-associated habitat; material: faeces | place: Denmark | collected 2012 | reverse complement strand
ACATTTCCCCCTGATAGGGGGAATCGGCCCCTGAAAGGGGAGCTTTTTCTTTTATTTGAGTTCCCACTCTTTGATCTGGCTGGCCATTTCGTAGAGGCGCTCGTAGCTGTCGTAGCGGGTCTGGCCGATGCGGCCGTCGGCGAGGGCCTTTCGGACGGCGCAGCCGGGTTCCTTGCGGTGGGCGCAGTCGGGGAACTGGCAGTGACCGAGGTAGGGGGCGAACTCCGGGAAGGCGTACTGCAGCTGCTCCTTGTGGACCAGCTCCATCCGCTCGGTATCGAACGCGGAGAAGCCCGGCGTATCGGCGACGAAGGTATCGGGCGCGAGGGCGTAGAGCTCGATGTGGCGCGTGGTATGGCGGCCGCGGCCGAGCTTTTCCGACACCTCGCCGACCGGCAGCTGCAGCCCCGGGCACACGCAGTTGAGAAGGCTCGACTTGCCGACGCCGGAGTTGCCGGTCAGGCACGAGAGCTTTCCGGCGAGCGCGGCGCGCAGCGCGTCGATCCCCTCCCCCGTCTCGGCGCTCGTGACGAGCACGGGGACGCTCGCTCTGCGGTAGATCTCCGCCAGCGGCTGCGCGGAGGCCAGATCGTCCTTATTGACGACGACGAGGGCCGGGACGCTCTGCAGCTGGGCGATGGCGAGCACGCGGTCGATGAGGAACGGCTCCGTCACCGGCACGGCGCAGGAGGCCAGCACGACCAGCTGGTCGATATTGGCAACGGCGGGGCGGATGAAGGCGTTTTTGCGGGGCAGAAGCTCCTCGAGCACGCCCTTGCCCGCGCCCTGCCGCGTGATGCGGACGAAATCGCCCACCAGCGGCGACTGGTCCTGCCGCCGGAAGCGGCCGCGGGCGCGGCACTCGACGACGCCGTCCTCGGTCTGCACATAATAGAAGCCGCTCAGGGCTTTGATGATCCTGTATTGCTCCATGTATGCCTCACCCGAACGAAATGAGCTGCGAATCGTAGATCGCGCCGTCAAGATACACGTCGACCGGGAGCGTGCCCTTGCCCCGGACCGGGATCTGGAGCATGACGGCCGTGCCGTCGGTGATGGAGACGGAGGTCGGGCCGTACTGCAGGGTGCCGTCAACATAGACGGTGACCTCATACAGGCCGTTTTTGCTCGGCAGCGTGACATCGATGGTCTTTTCCACAGCCTTTTCCTGCACGACGACCTCGATCATGTTGGATTTCGTCGTCTTCGTGTTGTCGTCGAGGGAATTTTCCACGATGCAGAAATAGTAATACGTGCCGGGTACGGAGGTGTCCGCCTCGCAGGTGGTGTTGCCCTCCTTGCTGCGCGAGACGAGGGCGGCGTTGTCATAGCTGCCGTCGCGGGACATGTACCACGCGTAGCGGAGCGTGCCGTCGTCGGAGGCGTAGGCGGAGATGGAGAGCGTGAGCGACTCATCCTGCAAAACCGCCTGATCCTGCGAGAGGTTGGTCACGACGGGGGTCGCGGCCTCCTGCGGGCCGCTCGACACGCGCAGATTGATGACGGTGTCCTTCTTGACCATCTGGCCGCCGTCGATCGACTGGAACGTGACCGTGCCTTTGGGGAGGTCACTGTCGTCGTTGCGGATGCTGCCGTTCTGCAGACCGGCCTTCGCGATGAGCGCGAGCGCTTCGTCCACGTCTTCGCCGACGAGCGTCGGGACCTCGACCAGCTCGATATCCGGCCCGAGCGAGACGACGAGCGTCACGGTCTGGCCGCTGGTGAGCGGCTCGCCGTTTGCGGGGCTCGTCTCGATGACGTAGCCCTCGGTATAGATATCGTCCTTGCGCTCGTCGATCTGGATGTTGAGGTTCAGGCCCAGCGCGCCGAGCGTCTGCTCAGCCTTCTGCCGCGTGAGGTTCACGAGCATGGGCATGCGGACCTCGGTGGCTCCGGCGGAGACGGTCAGCTTGATGGTGCTGCCGGTCTTGGCCTGCCGGTCCGGCGCGGGCGACTGGTCGATGACGACGCCGGCCTCATACTGCTCGCTTTCGACGTAGCTGTCGACCTGGATGACGAAGTCGGGATAGTCCTCCTGCCGGATATTCTCGGCGTAGAGGCCGATGAGCTTCGGGACCGGGACCTCCTCCGTCCGGCTGAACAGATCGGAGAAGAAATAGTTGTACAGGAAGTAGCAGATGACGATCACCGCCAGCGCGATACAGACGATGCCCGCGATCACCGCAATGCGGCTGCCGCGGCGGGAGGCGTCCTGCTGGGCCTTCTTGTCCTGCTCGAGCTGCTTCTTCTTCGCCACGGCGTCGGCCAGCGCGCCCTTGACCGCGTTCGTGCGGCCAAGCGTCTTCGGCATGTAGTTGGGGTCGTTGATGAGGCGCTGGACATCGATGCTGTCGGCCTCGGCGGTAAAGTCGAAGACGATGTTCGGCTCCTTGCGGAACTCCTCAAGGTCGTGGAGCATGCGCGTGGCGGACGGATAGCGGTGCGGCAGCTCCGCGGTCATGGCGTGCATGGTGATCTGCTCGAGGCCGAGGGGGATGGAGGGATTGATCTCGCGCGGCATGGTGGGATGGCCGCTGATGTGCTGGATGGCGACGGAGACCGGCGTGTCGCCGTCATACGGCGGGCGGCCCGTCAACATCTCGTACATGACGACGCCGAGGGAATACAGGTCCGCGCGGCAGTCGACCTGCGCGCCCTTGGCCTGCTCGGGCGAGATATAGTGGACGGAGCCGAGGGCTTCGCGCGTGAGCGTATTCTGCGCCGACGAGACGCGGGCGATGCCGAAATCGGCGACCTTGACGCTGCCGTCCTTCAGGATCATGATGTTGTGGGGCTTGATGTCGCGGTGGATGATGCCGCGGCTGTGGGCATGCTCGAGCGCCTTGCAGATCTGCGTGGCGAAATGCAGCGCCTCGCGCCAGTTGAGCGTGCCCTTCTGCTCCATATACTGCTTGAGGGTGATGCCCTCGATGAGCTCCATGACGATATAGTCGATGTTGTCCGAGTGCGACACGTCGTAGACGCTCACGATATTGGGGTGCGAGAGCATGGCGACGGCCTGCGACTCGGCGTGGAAGCGCCGGCGGAACTCGGCGTCCTGCGACAGGTCCTCCTTGAGGATCTTGATGGCCACCAGGCGGTTGAGGCGGTGGCAGCGGGCCTTGTAGACGTCCGCCATGCCGCCGGAGCCGATCTTCTCCAGGATCTCATATCGGTTATCCAGCAGTTTTCCTATGTATCGGTCCATCAGTCCCGCTCCTTTCGTGTGATCTGGTTCATCTGCGCACCTCCGTCAGACTGCCGTGAGCGCAACAGTCACGTTGTCCGGTGCGCCGCGCTTTTTGGCGATGTGCAGCAGCCGCTGGCAGCAGTCGCTCTTGCTCATGCCGTGGACGACCTCGAAGAGCATCTCCTGATCGGCCATCTCGTTGGACAGGCCGTCAGAGCACAGGAGGATGCATTCCTCCTTCCGCAGTTTGCAGATGAAGACGTCGCCCTCGACCTCCGGCTCGGTGCCGACGGCGCGGGTGATGACGTTTTTGCCGGGGTGGAGCTTGGCCTGCTCCTGCGTCAGCTCGCCGCGCTCGACCATGTAGGCGACCATGGAATGGTCGCGCGTGACGAGCGAGACGTCTTCCCGGGTAAAATGGTAGGCGCGGCTGTCGCCGACGTTGATGATGACCGCCAGGTCCCGGCTGAGGAACGCGGCGACGAGCGTCGTGCCCATGCCGGTAAAGTCCTCGCTCAGCTGCGACTGCTCATAGACCGCGCGGTTGGCCAGCTCCAGCGCGCTGCGGAGCATGGCCGCCGCCTTTTCCGGCGTCATGCCCGCCTTCTGCGTGCGGCGTACCTCGCCCGTGAAGACCTCCACGGCCAGAGAGCTCGCCACATTGCCGGACTTCGCGCCGCCCATGCCGTCGCAGACGATCATGAGCACGCGGTCGCGCGCAAACGGGACGATGGCGTAAGAATCCTGATTCTGCTGGCGGATATTGCCCGGGTCTGTCAGTCCCCATGTCTGCATGGCGGTTCCTCCTTCAGGTTTTTTCGTACTTTCTGCGCAGCTGGCCGCAGGACGCATCGATGTCGCTGCCGAGCGTCCGGCGGAGCGTGGCGGTGATGCCGTTGGCTTCCAGAATGGACTGGAATTGATGGATGGCCTGCCGGGACGAGGTATGCAGGCCGCTTTCCGTGACGTTGTTGAGAGGGATCATGTTGACGTGCGCGCCCATACCGGCGAGCTTTTTCGAAAGCAGCTCCGCCTGCTCCGGCGAGTCGCTGACACCATCGATCATGGTGTATTCGAAGGAGATGCGGCGCCCCGTCTTCGCAAAATAGTCGCGGCAGGCAGCGAGCAGCGTGTCGACCGGCCAGCGGCGGTTGACGGGCATGATCTTGCTGCGCGATTCGTCGTCCGGCGAATGGAGCGAGACCGAGAGCGTCAGCTGCAGGTCCCGTTCGGCAAGCTTTTCGATCTTGTCGACCAGACCGCAGGTGGACAGGCTGATGTGGCGCATGCCGATGTTCATGCCGTCCGGGCTGTTGATGAGCTCGAGGAAGCGCATGACGTTGTCGAAGTTATCCAGCGGCTCGCCGATGCCCATGAGCACGATGTTGGAGATCGGCAGGCCGGAATCGAGCTGGGAAAAGAGCACCTGATCGACCAGCTCCGACGGTTCGAGCCGCCGGACGAGCCCGCCGATCGTCGACGCGCAGAATTTGCAGCCCATCGGGCAGCCGACCTCGGAGGAGATGCAGACGGTATTGCCGTGGTGATACTGCATGACGACGGACTCGACGCAGTTGCCGTCGCGGAGCTTCCAGAGGTATTTGATCGTGCCGTCGAGCTTCGAGACCTGCTTGCGCGCGACGGAGGGTGCCGTGATGTCGTACAGCCCGTCCAGCTTCTCGCGCAGAGGCTTGGAGAGGTTCGTCATGGCGTCGAAGCTGACCGCGCCGCGGTGCAGCCAGGTAAAGACCTGCTTTGCGCGGAATTTCGGCTCGCCGATGGCGGCGAACGCGTCCTGCATCTCGGCCAGCGTCATGGATTTGAGGTCCTGTTTCATGCGTGCCTCCTCAGCTTACAGATGAAAAATCCGTCCGCCGCGTGCTTCTGCGGCAATACGGTGGCATAGCCCTCGTTCTTTAGGTCCAGCCCCGCCGGGACCGCAAACGGTTCCGGCGAAAATTCCAGGTGCGCCAGCAGGAAGGTCCGCGCGACATCCTCATTTTCTTCCTTCCGGACGGTGCAGGTGCTGTAGAGCAGCGTGCCGCCGGGACGGACGTAGCGGCAGACGTTTTCTAAAATCGCGGTCTGAATGGCGGGCAGGCGCTCAATGGCGTCCAGCGGCTTATAGCGGATATCCGGCTTTTTGCGGATGACGCCGAGGCCGGAGCACGGCACGTCGGCGATGACAAGATCGAAGCCGTTTTCCAGTGCCGGGTCAAATTCCGCGGCGCTGCGCGTCTCGGCTTTCAGGATGGAGATCCCGAGCCGGGCGGCGTTTTTTTCAATGAGCGCGATCTTATGCGGGTGCAGGTCGCACGAAAGGATGCTGCCCGTGTTCTCCATCTGCATGGCGGCGGCGAAGCTTTTGCCGCCGGGGGCCGCGCAGCAGTCGAGCACGCGCATCCCGGGCGCCGCGCCGGAGGCGAGCGCCGCGAGCTTTGCCGCAGGGTCCTGCACGTAGACCGCGCCGGACTGGAACAGCGGCAGCGCCTCGAGATTGCCCGTCCCGGAGACGAGGAAACAGCCGGGCAGCCACGGGTGCGGTTCATACGGGATCTGCGCCTCGTCCAGCGCGGAGGCTACCTGCTCCGGCGCGGCGATCAGGGGGTTACACTGCAGGGCGGTCTTCGGGATGTCGTTGTCAGCGGCAAGGAAGGCCTCGAGCGTTTCTTCGTCCATAGACGCGCGCAGGCAGTCGACGAGCGGCTGGGGGTGGGAATATTTTGTCGCGAGGTCCTGCGGCGCGGCGAGCGTGTCCTTCTGCCGCGCGAGCGCGCGCAGCGAGCCGTTGACCAGCCCGGCGGCGCGCTTGTTGGCATAGGTCTTTGTCTGCTCGACGGCCTCATTGACGGCGGCGGAAACGGGGATCTTGTCCAGAAACAGGATCTGGTACGCGCCGAGGCGCAGAATATCGAGCACGACCGGCTGCAGCTTTGCAAGCGGCGAAGAGACCACCTGCGCCAGATCAAAGTCCAGCAGCAGCCGGTTCTGCACCACGCCGTACACGAGCCGCGCGGCCAGCGCCGCGTCGCGGCGGCTGAGGCGGTCGCGGGCGATATACTCTTTGAGTGCGCCGTCGGCCCAGGCATTCTGCCGCCGGACGGCGATAAGCGCCGAAAGCGCGGTCATTCTTGCGTTCATAGGTACCTCGTTGAGGGGATTTCAATTAATCTCGGGGCGTTCTGCCCCAAAGGCTCCCCTTCCAGGGGCCGATTCCCCCTATCAGGGGGAAATGTCCCGAAGGGACAAAAGGGGTAGGGATGCTGTCTGCGAAGCAGACTGAGAGGTCGTCACAAATTTGCTGCAACCTCTCCGTCTCGGCTTCGCCGAGCCACCTCCCCTGAGAGGGGAGGCTTTGGACTTGCGCACTCTCGAGGCTCCCCTTGTCAAGGGGAACTGGCGCGGAGCACCTGAGGGGTTAACCCGCCGCAGCGGGTGGCTTCCCCTATGAGGGGAAGGCTTTGAGGTAGTCAGATCGTGATCGGGTGGCCGCGGAAGTAGTCGGGGGCGGGCATGCGTTTGCCGCCTTGGGCCTGGAGCTCGCGGACGAGCACCACGTCGCCGCCGCGGCAGGCGACGAGCAGGCCCTTCTTTGTCAGCGCGACGAGCGCGCCGGGGGCTTTTTCGGTCTTCTGATCGGTATATTCCACGCGGTAGATCTTGAATTCCGTGCCGCCGAGCGTGGCCGTGGCCACGGGCCAGGGCACGAGGCCGCGCACCTGATCGACGATGTATCTTGCGGGCTGGTCCCAGTCAATGGGGCTCTCGTCCTTGCGGAGCATGGGAGCGTAGGTCGCGTGGGAAGGATCCTGCGGGATGCGCTTTGCGGTCCCGTTTTCGATGGCGCAGACGGTATCGGCGCAGAGCGGCGCAGCGATCCTGGCCAGGCGGGCCATGAGCTCCTCCGAGGTCTCCAGCGGCTGGATGACGGTCTTCCGGATCTCGATGATATCGCCCTCGTCCATCCCCGCGGACAGATACATGGCGGTGACGCCCGCCTCGTCGCAGTGGTTCAGGATCGAGCGCTGCACCGGGGCGGAGCCGCGCAGCTCCGGCAGGATGCTGCCGTGCATGTTGATCGCGCCGTGGGTCGGGATATCGAGCACGGCCTGCGGCAGGATCTTGCCGTAGGCGACGACGACCAGCAGGTCGGGCTTCAGCTCCCGCAGCTGCTGCACCGTCTGCTCCTCCCGGAACGACTGCGGCTGATAGACCGGCAGGCCCACAGCCTCGGCATACGCCTTGACCGGGGACGGCAGCAGCTTCATGCCGCGGTTTTTGGGCGTATCGACCTTGGTGTAGACGCCCACGATGTCAAAGCCCTCGGTATGCAGGGTTTCCAGACAGGCCCGGGCAAAGTCGGGCGTGCCCATGAAGACGAGTCTCATCAGCCTTCGTCCTCCTCATTGTCCGCTTCCTGCTGTTCCAGCGCCGCAAGCTCCTCGGGCGTGAGCATCTTTTCGGCGATCTCGGTGTACATATGGCCGTCGAGATGGTCGATCTCGTGCAGGAAGCAGCGGGCAAGGATCTCGTCGCCCTCGTACTCGTACCAGTCGCCGTTGCGGTCCTGCGCGCGGACGACGACGTGCTCGGGCCGGGTGACGATGCCGTATTTGCCGGGCAGGCTCAGACAGCCCTCCAGCCCGGTCTGCGTTTCCTCGCTGACCTCGACGACCTCGGGGTTCACAAGCTCGATATCCTCGTCGCCCGCGTCGACGACGACCACGCGGCGCAGGATGCCGACCTGCGGGCCGGCCAGACCGACGCCGTTGGCGTCGTGCATGGTCTCGATCATATCCTCGATCAGGATGGCCAGCTTCTGGTCAAATTTTGTGACAGGGCGGCAGACCTTGGTCAGGATCGGGTCGCCGACGGTAACGATCTTTCTGAGTGCCATGGTAAAAACTCCTTAGTTATACGAATTGATATCGATCAGGGCGGTCAGGCCCCTGTTTTGCCGGTCTTTGGAGAACTCCGCGAGCACAAAGGCGAGCAGACGGCGGATGGGCGCGGTATTTCTGCACACGAGCGTCAGCTGGTAGCGGTAGGAATAGTTGACGCGGGCGACCGGCGCGGGGGCCGGGCCGAGCAGCTGCGCCGGTTCCCGGCAGTAGGGCTCGCGCTGCAGGTTCGCCGCCAGCGCGTCGCGCAGACGGACGCTGGCCTGAATGAGGCCGCGCTCCTCCAGTCCGGCGACGGTGATGGTGAACAGGTCCGAGAACGGCGGGCAGCTGCGGAGCTTTCGCATCTGCAGCTCCATGTCGTAGAACGCGTCGTAGTCCTGCCGGGCGGCCAGCTGCAGCACGGGATGCTCCGGCGTCATGGTCTGGATCATGGCGCAGCCGCTATCCGCGCCGCGGCCGGAGCGGCCGACGACCTGCGTGATGAGGGAAAACGTGGTCTCCGCCGCGCGGAAGTTGTCGACGTAGAGGCTCATATCCGCGTCCAGCACGCCGACGAGCGTGACGGACGGAAAATCGAGGCCCTTGGCGACCATCTGCGTGCCAAGCAGGATCGGGATCTGCTCGTCGCGGAAGCGGCGGAGCATCGCTTCGTGGCCGCCGGAGGCGGCGACGGTATCCGCGTCCATGCGCAAAACTGCCGTATCCGGGAACAGAGCCTTCAGCTCCTGCTCGACCTTCTGCGTGCCGCTGCCGACGGCCTTCATCGCGCCGCCGCATTTGGCGCAGCGCGCGTGCGCGGGCTCGGAGTAGCCGCAGTAGTGGCACATCAGGCGGCGGCCCGCGGAGTGATAGGTCAGGTGGACGCTGCAGCGCGGGCACTGCGGCACGTCGCCGCAGTCCATGCAGACGAGGAAGCGGCTGTTGCCGCGGCGGTTGAGGAAGAGGATGGACTGCTTGCCATCCAGGATGGCGTCGCGGACGCCCTCTTCGAGCTCACGGCTGAGATCCAGATCGTTCCCGGCGCGCAGCTCCTGCTTCATATCGATGAGGCGCGCAGCCGGAAGGGCGCGGCCATTATAGCGGGTTTTCAGCGTGTAGAGGGTATAGACGCCGGTCTTCGCGAGATACATGGTCTCGATCGACGGCGTGGCGGAGCCGAACAGGACGAGCGCGCCCGCCTTGGCCCCGCGGTAAAGGGCGATCTCCCGCGCGTGATAGCGCGGGGCGTTTTCGGATTTATAGGTGTGCTCCTGCTCCTCATCGAGGATGAGAAGCCCGGGCGACTGCAGGGGCGCAAAGACCGCCGAGCGCGTGCCGACCACGACTCTGGCCTCGCCCCGGGCGATGCGCCGCCACTCGTCGTAGCGTTCGCCGACGCGCAGGCTTGAGTGGAGCACGGCGACGGTCTTGCCGAAGTGCGCGGTCATGCGGCCGAGCAGCTGCGGGGTCAGGGCGATCTCAGGCACCAGGAGCATGGCGGAGCGGCCCTCGTCCAGCGCTTTCTGGATGAGCGCGACGTAGACGGCGGTCTTGCCGCTGCCGGTCACGCCGTAGAGCAGGGCCGCGCCGGGCTTTTCGCGCTCCATCTGGGCAGATAAGCCGTCAAAGGCGGTCTGCTGCTCGTCCGTGAGCGTGATGGGCTCCGCGGGGGGCGGCAGCTCCTGCTTCGGGCTGCGCAGCACCTCGCGCTCCTGCTGCTCGAGAAGGCCAAGCTTGCAGAGCCGGGTGACAGTCTGCATGCTCGCGCCGGTCAGGGCGCAGATCTCGCGGCAGGGGCCCGCGCCGATGGCGCACAGCAGCCGCAGCACGGCCGCCTGCAGCGGCGCGGAGGTCTGCTTTTTGGCGGCGAACTGCTCCGCCTCCTCCGCGCTGACGGCGAGGGCGGCGATCTTGACGGTCTTGCCGCCGGTCTTCTGCGTCAGCTCAGCGTCCGAGCGCAGGAGCTTCCGCCTGAGCAGCTGCTGCACCGCCGTGTCAAAGACCTGCGGGGACGAAAACTGCTGGCGGAGCGTGCGCTCCGGCGCGCTGCCGCCGAATTCCTGCAGCAGCTGCACGAGCCGGGCAGCGTCGGAATTGGCCATGCCGGGCGGCAGCTTGTCCTGCGCGCCGGGCGCGAGCGTCAGGGTCTTCTTCTCCGCAAACCAGAAGCCCGCGGGCAGGATGGCCTTGACGGCCTCATAAAACGTGCAGAAATAGCGCTCCTTCATGAACGCGGCCAGCTGCAGCTGTGCCTGCGAGAGGATGGGCGCGTCGTCCAACGCGCGCTCGATGACCTTGAGGTCCCGCTGCGCGGTATCCTGCAGCGCGAGCACGACGGCCTCCGACCGCCGGTTGCCGCGCCCGAACGGCACGAGCACCCGCAGCCCCGGCTGCACCTGCATGCCCTCCGGCACGCGGTAGGAATAGGGCTTATCGATGGCATAGACCGCCGCTGCGACCGCGAGTTGTGCGATCATGGCCATTCTCCTTTCCGGTGAGCTGATCGTCATGCCTTCCCCTATAAGGAGAAGTCTTGGGCGGTGCGCACTCCAAAGCCTCCCCTTGCAGGGGCGGTGGCTCGGCGCAGCCGAGACGGAGAGGTTGTATCAAATCTGCGGCAACCTCTCAGTCAGCCTGCGGCTGACAGCATCCCTACCCCTTTTGTCCCTTCGGGACATTTCCCCCTGATAGGGGGAATCGGCCCCTGGAAGAGGAGCCTTTCTTTTGCAACGAATGAAGGCGCAGGGGGCGGGCCTGCGCCTTTCGATCAATGTCTGTATTTGTCGTCGAGCGTGGCCTTGAGCGAGCCGGCGGCGACCTCGCGGATGGCAAGCGTCACGGGCTTCTCCTCGAGCGGCTCATGCGTGAGCTCGGATTCGATCGACAGCTGCCGGGCGCGGTGCGCCACGACGTTGACGAGCAGATAACGGCTGTCCACATTCTTGAGAAGTTCCGACATTGCGGGGTAAAGCATTAGAGTTCCTCCTTTATGCAATGGATACGATCCATCATTTTACACTTTTCTGCGGTCATGATCGCCAGCAGCTCCGCTGCGGCATGGCCGACCGTATCGTTGACGACGAGATAGTCATACTGGTATGCCTGGCTGTATTCCCATTTTGCCCGTTCCATGCGCTTTTCCATCGCCTCCGGGCTCACGTCGCCGCGTTTTTCGAGCCTGCGGCGGATCTCGGCGAGCGAGGGAGCCGTCAGGAAGACGAGCACGGCCTCGGGCAGGCGCTTTTTGATGTTCAGCGCGCCGACGACGTCGACGTCCATGACGACATCGGTCCCGGCCTCGAGCGCCTCGCGGATGGGGGCCAGCGGGGTGCCGTAGTAGTTGCCGACGTACTCCGCGTGCTCGAGCAGCTCGCCGTTTTCGATCATGGTCTCAAACTGGGCGCGGGTCACGAAGTAATAGCTCTTGCCGTCGACCTCGCCCGGGCGCATGGGCCGGGAGGTCGCGGATATGGAATACTGCACCCGGTCGCGCTGCTGCACGACGCTGTTCAGGACGGTATTTTTTCCGACGCCCGAGGGGCCGGACACCGCAAACAGTTTTCCCTTCATGGCTGTACGCTCGTCTCCTCTGCATTCTTTTCTTCCATGCGCGCGGCAATGGTCTCCGGCGTGACGGACGAGAGGATGACATGATCCGTGTCCATCAGCAGAACGGATTTCGTCCTGCGGCCGAACGACGCGTCGAGCAGCATCCCGCGCTCACGCGCCTCCTGCACGACGCGCTTGATGGGGGCCGAGTCCGGGCTGACGACAGCCAAAATCCGCCCCGCCGCGACGGCGTTGCCGAAGCCGATCGAGATCAGTTTCATAGCTTCCTCCGCTTACTCGATGTTCTGCGTCTGCTCGCGGATCTTTTCCAGCTCCGCCTTGAGCTCGACGACGGTCCGGGCCTGCTCGAGATCGTTGCCCTTGGAGCCGATGGTGTTCGATTCGCGGTTGAATTCCTGCAGCAGGAAATCGAGCTTGCGGCCGATGGGGCCGCCGGATGTCAGCATCTGCTCGAGCTGATCGAGATGGCTGCGCAGGCGGACGGTCTCCTCATCCACGGCGATCTTGTCGGCGTAGATGGCGGCCTCCTGCAGGATGCGGCCTTCGTCGATATTCGTCTGGCCGAGGACCTCCTGCATCTTCTCCGTCAGCCGCGCGCGGTACTCCGCGAGCGTGACGGGGCTTCTGGCCTCAACCTTCTCGACGAGGGACAAAACGGTCTTCGCGCGGCTGCGGAGGTCTGCCTCCATGGCCGCGCCCTCTTTTTCGCGCATGGCGTTGAACTTCGCCAGCGCCTCTTTGACGACGGACAGGATATCGTCCGTCAGCTTCTGCTCGTCCTCCTCCTGCTTCTCCACGACGAAGACGTCGGGCATGCGGGACAGGGCGGTGACGGAAATATCATCGCGCACGCCGTAATCGGCGGCGATGGACTTGAGTGCGGCGAGATACCCTTCGAGCACGGGCTTATTGAGCGAGATCTGCAGGCTGGTGTCGGCCGTCACGTTGACGGTGATGAACAGATCCAGCTTGCCGCGGTTCACGTTTGCCTTGATGAGGGACTTGACCGCGTCCTCGGCAAAGCCGTAGACGCGCGGGAGCTTGACGTTCAGATCCAGATAGCGGTTGTTGACCGCCCGCATCTCGACGGTGATCTCCCGGCCGTCGATGGTTTTTTCCGCGCGGCCGTAGCCGGTCATACTTCTGATCACGTTGCGTTCCTTCCTTTCTATTCTTCCGCTGTGGCCGGTGCGAGGTTGGCGGCGATGGAATACTGGCCGATGGCGCCCGCGGAGTCATAGCCGTCGACATACACGCTGACCGGCACCTGATAGGTGCCCTCCTGCGTGTAGCCGCTCATATCCGCGACGATGCGGATATTGCCCGCGAGGATCTTCTGCGCGTCCGCAGCGTCGGCACGGATGGTGACCTGCACCTGCTGGGAAAGGCTCGTAGCCTTGAATTTTTCTTCGTTGACGCCGATGAAGACGATGTTGGTCGTCCGCAGCGTCTTGATCTGCTTGCCGTGGATGATGACGTGGATGGAGACCTCCTCCTGCCCGGAGACGTTCTTCACGTCGTTGGGGATGAGGATGGTGCGCGTGATGGTCTCGTCGTTGCTCGAGAGGGTGGAAAGGTCGATGGGTTCGAGCTGGATGGAGTTGAGCCCGTCGAGCACGGTCACGTCGCCGGAGAGCGTGACAGCCTGGATGTCCGCCGTGTAGGTCACGTCGGTCTCGGCCTTTGCGCCGCCGCCGTCGATGAACTCCACCTCGAGCGGCACGACCTTGTACTTGACGATCTTCATCGTCACCTCGACCGCGTCGGCGCTGAGCGTCAGCTCGGAGGTGTCGACCGGATTGCCGTCCTTGTCGAGCAGGACGTAGGAGACGGTCTCGGTGATGGTCTTATCGACGTTGCTGCGGTCGAGCGTGACCTGGGCGCAGTCGATGGTACCCACGATGGATTCCGGGCCTTCGACGGTGATGGAGTCATAGTCGAAGCTCGTGCTGTCGAGCATGAAGCCCTCGGCGATGCGGACGTTGGAGAAATCGCCCTTGACCTCGACCGACTTGCGGATCTGCCGCTCGACGGTGAAGGTGATGCTGGTGGGGGTCTTGTCCGCCCGGGTGATGGAGGAGGCGGAGACGGCGCTGGGGAGCGTAATGTCGTAGGTCATGGTGTATTCCTTGGTGCTGCGCACCTTGGACACGTCGACGACGGCCTTGATCTCGTCCTTATGCTGGTCGAGCGTCTTGAGATCGGCGTTTTTGCCGTAGAAATGCACGGAGACGAACTCCTGATAGTCGCCGGTGATGACCAGCCCGTGGTCCTCCTGCAAAACCTCCGCGCCGGAGAACGTCACGGGGATGTTGCCGATGACAAGATCGACGTCCGGATTGACGACGGTCATGACGTAGACCCACAGACACATGGCCGCAAGGACGGAGACGATCAGGGAGAAGAGTTTGCTTTTCATTTGGGACCGTCCTTCCTTGTGAGGCTTGCTGCGAGCTTTTTGAAGAGAGACTTTTTCTCGGTCTCGTCCGCGATCAGCTCGTTGGACAGCAGCTTCTGCAGCGTCTGGGGGGCCAGATGGCGCTTGAGCATGCCGCCGATGGCGACGGAGATCGTGCCGTTTTCCTCCGACACGATGACGACCACGGCGTCGGAGACCTCGCTGGTGCCGACGCCCGCGCGGTGGCGCGTGCCGAGGTCGCCGGGCAGGTGCGGATTGTCGCTCAGGGGCATCACGCAGCCCGCGGCCGCGACGCGCCCGCCGCGGACGATGACCGCGCCGTCATGCAGGGGGGAATTTTTGAAAAACAGGTTGCGCAGCAGCTGCTCGGACAGCTGCGCGTCGACGATGGTGCCGGTTTTAAAGTATTCGTCGAGCGGCGTCTCGCGTTCGAACACGAGCAGCACGCCGACGCGCTCGCGCGACATGATCTCGCAGGCCTGCACGGTGGCGTTGACGGCGCTCTGCTCGATCGAGGCGGCGGATTCGGTGGAAAGCAGGTGGAAATGCAGCTGTGCGCCGACCCGCTCGAGCGCGCGGCGCAGCTCGGGCTGGAAGACGATGATGAGGGCGATCGCGCCGACCTCAAGGATCTTGTTGAGCAGCCAATTTAATGTATAGAGATTCAGAACGTCTGTCAGCAGCGTGATGGCGAGCAGAAGCAGGATCGCGCGGGCCACGCGGGCCGCGCTGGTCGAGCGGATCAGACGCAGGAGCGAATAGAAGATGATAGAAACGACCAGGATATCGACAATATCTGTGATCCCGATCGCCGGGACCTGATACAGAAGATTCTGGAAGAATTCTCGGGTCGTAGCCATAGGGTCATTCTCCCACTGATACTTATAGATAGTCTAAATTATACTCCATCTTCTCCCCCGGCGCAAGCCCGGGACGGAAGAAAGTTTTGGGGAAGTTTGGCGGCGGGCCGGCGTGAAAAAATAATCCCATGATTTTTCAGAAAAGGCTTGCTATTTGGCCGGATATCTGATATGCTTGGCACAAGGGCCAAGCAATTGGCATGCAAGCTTATCTGCAATGGGGTACCCCATTGCACCGGGAGGTCCCCTCCCGGTGCGATCCCCGTCCGTCTGCCCGCCGGGTACGGGATACAGACGCAGGAGGAAACCGCATGAAAAGACGACTCTTCGCGCTCGCCCTCGCCCTGCTGCTGGCAGTCTCCCTGCCGGTCTCGGCGCTGGCAGGAGAATGGTTTATTGATGGTGGAGATATCATCATCAATGCTACAGAAAACGGCCAGACCGTAAAGCAGGGCAATAAAGACGCAGAAGACGACGATGCACCGGTCATCAAGCAGAAAGACAGCAGCAATTCAACAGACAATGTTATTAAAGTTATCGCAGAAAAAGACGCAACGGCCAACGTCACGCTGGATGGCGTAAATATCAATACGGATGCAAACAGGCGTTCCGAGACCGCCTTCCGCACAGAAGGCGAAGGTGATGTCAACATTGAGTTGGACGGAAGCAACACGCTACGGAGTGGTTATTATTCAAAGGCGGCCGGTCTGAATAAAGGCAACAGCGGCACGCTGACTATCAACGATGAGGATAACAACGGTAAGCTGGAAGCTACCGGCGGCTATGGCGGTGCAGGGATCGGCGGCGGACGTCATTCCAGTGCCAGCGACATCACAATTACCGGTGGTACGATCACTGCCAGAGGCAGCTACAGCGGTGCAGGGATCGGCGGCGGCGCATCCGACATCAACGGTCCATATTGCAACGGCAGCAATATCACCATTTCCGGCGGAGACGTCACGGCGATCGGCAGCGTTTACGCTTCCGGGATTGGCGGTGGTTCGATTGGCAGCGGCAGCAATATCACGATCTCCGACGGCAAAGTCACCGCAAAGGGCGGCGACCAGGGCGGTGCCGGAATCGGCGGCGGTTTCTGGGCCAGCGGCAGCGATATCACGATCTCGGGCGGTGAAGTTGAAGCCACCGGCGGCGACCTTGCTGCCGGGATTGGCGGCGGCAATGGCGGCAACGGGACCGACATTGAAATTTCCGGCGGCAAAGTCACCGCAAAAGGCGGCATGAGCGGTGCCGGGATTGGCGGCGGATGCAGAGGCACCGGCAGCGATATCACGATTTCCGGCGACGCACAGGTAAAAGCGCAGGGCGGTACCGAGTACAATGAAGGTGCAGGTGCCGGGATTGGCAACGGCGGAACGCGTGGTAAGAACGAAGCTGGTAAAAAAGTCCCCGTCGACGGTGCCGAAGTTGAGCCGGATACCTCCGGGCTGACGGAAAACGGGAGACTCGAATATTACGCGCCCGGCGCGGATATGGAAAATGACGCTCCAAAGAAGGTCATTGAGAACAAGCCAGAGGCCAGTGCACCGTCAGGCGCGTCCGCGCCCGTCTATAGCGTGACGGACAAGGACGGGAACGCAGTCTCTTATACCGCGGCCCGGGAGGGCGGCGTGCTGACCATCCGGGTGGACGCGGCGTACGCGCGGCTGACGCTCACGGCAGACGAAGCGCAGGCGCTGACGGCGCAGGGCGTGGAGAAGGTCGTGTTCATAACGACCGGCGCCACCTCCGCCTTCCGCCCCGCCGACCTCACCGCCTACAAGGACGAAGCCCCGTTCGTCCTGACCCACGACGGCGAAACGGTCACCTTCACCGCGGGCGAGACCGACCTCGCGTCCCTGCTGCTGCAGGCGTGACATTTTAATAGACAAAAGCCTTCCCCGGATGGGGAAGGCTTTTTGCTTTAGCGGCGCACACCCAAAGCCTCCCCTTCCAGGGGAGGTGGCTCG
>OLFX01002239.1_pt1 | contig 17014 bp, 13 predicted proteins | sample 1605091 | NCBI WGS metagenome assembly OLFX01 (sample SAMEA3888906, study PRJEB22519) | human gut metagenome | biome: human gut; feature: human-associated habitat; material: faeces | place: Denmark | collected 2012 | reverse complement strand
GCAAAGCCGAGATCGCAAACGCAAAGCGTGAGATCAACAAGGCACTTTCCGCAGAGCAGCTTCACATCCGGCGAAACTGGACTGCCAGACAGAGCCGCTTAAAAGAAAAACTTTTTGCAGATGTCCGGGTACAGATCCTGAAATTCATGGAATCTCCCCGCTATGAAGAATATCTTTGTACAAAGATCGAGGAGGCTGTCTACTTCGCGGAACACGATGAGATCCAGATCTATCTTTCAAAAGAAGATGAACCCCGTCTGAAGTCTCTCACTGTAAAGACCGGTTTCCCGCTGAAGGTTTCCGATGAATCCTTTATCGGCGGGATCAAGGCGATAATCCCTGAAAAAAATATCCTCATCGACAATTCCTTTGAGGAAGGCTATCAGGCAGCTTACAGAGAATTCAAATTTGACGGAGGTCCAGCACATGAGTAAAACAGGTATTATCTACGGTGTTAACGGTCCTGTTATCTACCTCAAGGGCGACACCGGCTTCAAGATCTCCGAGATGGTCTATGTAGGCCCCGAAAAACTGGTTGGAGAAGTCATCGGTCTTAAGAAACATATGACGACCATACAGGTTTTTGAGGAAACTACAGGGCTGAAACCCGGAGAAACTGTTATCGGAACAGGAGACGCTATTTCCGTTCTCCTTGGTCCGGGAATCATCCACAATATTTTTGATGGTATCCAGAGACCTCTGGCAGAGATTGCCCAGGCCTCTGGAAAATATATTTCCCGTGGTGTCAGCGTTGACTCTCTTGACACAGAAAAAAAATGGGAAACCCACATTACCGTAAAGGAAGGTGACGTCATCGGTGCAGGCACGGTTATTGCCGAGACACAGGAAACCGCCTCCATCCTTCACAAATCCATGGTTCCGCCCACGATCACACACGGAACCGTTATCCATGCAGTTCCTGACGGTGCCTATACCGTTCTGGAGCCCATTGTTACCATCCGCCTTGATGACGGAACTGAAAAAGAACTGGCGCTTGCCCAGAAATGGCCGATCCGTGTTCCACGACCGACCTACAAGCGTTTCCCGGCCAGCGTTCCGCTCCTTACCGGTCAGCGAATCCTGGACACCCTTTTCCCTATTGCCAAGGGAGGCACTGCCGCAGTTCCCGGCGGATTCGGAACAGGAAAAACCATGACACAGCACCAGATCGCAAAGTGGTCTGACGCAGATATCATCATCTACATCGGCTGTGGCGAGCGTGGAAACGAGATGACACAGGTTCTGGAGGACTTCAGCAAGCTGATCGACCCGAAATCCGGAAACCTGATGATGGACCGTACCACACTGATCGCCAACACCTCCAACATGCCGGTTGCAGCCCGTGAGGCTTCCATCTACACAGGTGTTACACTTGCGGAATATTACCGTGATATGGGTTATGATGTAGCGATCATGGCAGACTCCACATCCCGATGGGCCGAGGCTCTCCGTGAGCTTTCCGGACGTCTGGAGGAAATGCCTGCAGAGGAAGGCTTCCCTGCATATCTGGCAAGCAAACTTTCCGCATTCTATGAGCGTGCGGGAATGATGCAGAACCTGAACGGAACAGAAGGTTCCGTCTCCATTATCGGTGCGGTTTCCCCTCAGGGCGGCGACTTCTCCGAGCCTGTTACACAGAATACCAAACGTTTTGTCCGCTGCTTCTGGGGACTGGACAAGGCCCTTGCTTATGCCCGCCATTTCCCTGCTATCCAGTGGCTGACCAGTTACAGCGAATATCTGGAGGACCTGACTCCCTGGTACAGAGAGCATGTTTCCCCGAAATTCGTCTACGACAGAAACCAGATCATGGCAATCAAGGAAGAAAGTGTCACGGACCAGAAGAACAGCCTGACGGTATGTCTGGACAATATCCTGCGGCATGCCGGAATCACCCGCAACACCGAATATGACCTGGCGCAGGGCAAGACGGCAATACAGATTCTGGAAGAAAATATGACAGGCGTACAGGTACTGGATCTGAGCGGCTGTAGTCTGGATGCGGTACTGTATTATGTGAATCAGGATATTCCGGTACTGGCGAGGCGGTGCTGGTGACCGGATTTAATGAATTCAACGTTGTGATCATGGAGCCGTCCACCGGAAAGTTGTACAAAAAGGGAATGAACGATGCTACAACATGGTTCGCGGAGAACGGCAATCATTTTATTTCCTATATGAAAATAGATAATTAAATACAAGTGGACAGCAAAAGGCGCCCGGAACCTGTGAAAGGATCCGGACGCCTTTTTGACGGGATGACCGCTTATTTCTGTACGTCAAAAATGTATTTGCGGTATTTCTGTAACACGGTGCGTAACAGCATGCCGAGCACTCCGCAGGAAATGATCTCACCGATACCCACAGTCAGCATGAAGTAAGGAATGCCACCCTCTAAGTGGTAGACATAAGCCAGCACAAAAGGAACGATAATGGTGTTGGCAATGATGGGAGGCAGGGGAGCCAGCCATTTGTTCTGATTCCGTAGCAGATATGTGCCGAAGGCACCGATCAGCGTTGCCAGGCTGCCGAAGATAATGTCGAGCAGCATACAGCCGGTCATGGTATTGCTGATGATACATCCCAGGAAAAGTCCCGGTATGGCAGCAGGGGTAAATACGGGAAGAATGGTCAGGGCTTCCGAGAAGCGGACCTGAATGGCATAATTTGCCAGTCCCAGAGCGTTGGCTAACATGGTCAGCACAACATAGAGAGCAGCGATCACCGCTCCGTGTACGAGGTACAGTACTTTCTTGTTCATTTGTTTTCTCCTTTAGTTTTTATTTACGTGTGGAAGGTCCCGAACACACGAATGGATTTCCGAAAAGCCTTGATTTCAGGGCGTTTCAGCCTTATCAGTATATCAGTATTCCGGAAAAAGTCAAGCCCGGGTACAAGGATTTTTGTAAATGGTGAATTTTATTGACGAAATCAAAAGAGAGTGTTAAGATAATAATAAAAGAAAAGAGTGTTACCGTACAGCAACGGTTCACCTGGTTTTTAGTTACAGATCAAGAAAGCAACCTATTCCTGGCGAGGGCGGTTGCTTTTTTGATGTTTATGTTTCCGTGCAGTCTGTACGATACTGATAAGCGTTACGATGATACTGATGATCGTAACAACAATACCGACAATGCCTACCATTGTTTCCAGCATCTTATGTACCTTTCAATAGATTTCCCATCTGTATCACCTCCAATAATACTGGAAGCTCTCAAAATGTCATCATTTTGGCGAAAGGTGAACCGCTTACCGTTTTGGTAACACTCCATTTTTATTATAAAATACAATGCCGGGAATAGATACTTTAGATTCGGAAAATAAGTAACGAAATATGCCATGCGGAAATTGGCTGTTTTCCCGAAAATAAAATTTGTGCAAAATAACCAATAGTTGCATTTTCTGCGTAAAAATGCGAAAATATAAGATAACGCATTGATTGCAAGAAGGTAAGGAGAAATATATGTATATTATCGCAGGGCTGGGAAATCCAGGCAAAGAATATGAAAATACCAGACATAATATCGGGTTTGATGTCATAGACAGATTAGCAGAGGAAGAAAATATCGCCGTCATGGAGAGTAAGCATAAGGCGCTGATCGGCAAGGGCTATGTGGCTGGACAGAAGGTGATCCTGGCGAAGCCCCAGACTTTCATGAATCTGAGCGGTGAGAGCATCCGGGAGATCGTGGATTATTACAAGGTGGATGACACCGCGGAACTGATCGTAATCTCCGACGATATCAGTCTGGATGTGGGACAGATCCGTATCCGCAAAAAAGGCAGCGCCGGTGGCCATAACGGCCTCAAGAATATCATCAAAATGTTAGGACATGATACTTTTATCCGCGTGCGTATGGGCGTGGGAGAGAAGCCGAAGAACTTCGATCTGGCAGACTACGTGCTGGGACATTTTCCGGCGGAGGAACGAAGCATCATGGACGAAGCGGCGAAGACCGCAGCAGAAGCTATCCGTATGATCATCACTGAGAATGCGGATGCAGCCATGAACCATTTTAACAGTAAGAAAGCGTAACGGTTGTATAGTAAGAGGAAAAAGCGATGCAGGCACTGATTGCGCCACTGAAAGAACTGGCGGAATATGATGAGATCCGAAAAGTGACCAGACAGGGAAAAGGAACCGTAGCTCTGTCCGGCTGTGTGGACTCCCAGAAACTTCATATGATCTACGGACTCAGCGATGGCCTGAAATACAAGGTCATCGTTACTTATAGTGACTTAAAGGCCAAAGAGATCTACGAGGAATACCGCTTTTATGACAGAAATGTCATGCTGTATCCGGCGAAGGACTTGATCTTTTTCCAGGCGGATATCCACGGCAATCAGCTGGTACAGGAGCGGATCAGGACCCTGCGCAGAGTCGTGGAGGGTAAGCCGGTCACCATTGTTACCACCTATGCGGCACTGATGACACCGCAGGTATTGTGGGAGGAGAAAGACATCATTCGCACCGAGCGGGGCGGCAGTCTGGACGAGAGCAAACTGGCATCCAGACTGGTGGCTATGGGATATGAGAAAGCCTATCAGGTGGAAAGCCCGGGGCAGTTCTCCATCCGTGGCGGCATTGTGGATATCTTTGATCTGACGGAGGAAAACCCCTATCGTATCGAACTGTGGGGAGATGAGGTGGAGTCCATCCGCAGCTTCGACATCCTGAGCCAGCGTTCCATTGAGAAGCTGGAAAGCATCACTGTCTACCCGGCCACAGAGTTTGTACTGTCGGAAGAGCAGATCCGCAAGGGCATCAGTAAGCTTGAAAAAGAAGCAGACAAACAGGAAAAAATCTTCCGGGATGCCCACCAGCCGGAGGAAGCCCACAGGATCGCTACACAGGTCAGCGAATTGAAAGAGCAGCTGCTGGAGTTCCAGAGTAAGATCAATCTGGAAGGCTACATCCGTTATTTTTATGAAAATACGGTAACCATGCCGGAACTGCTGTCAGATATGGCGGGGCGTTCTCTTGTCTTCTACATCGATGAACCGGCGAGAGTGAAGGAACAGGCGGATGCCATCGAACTGGAATTTCGGGAGAGCATGGAACAACGTGCCAGAAAAGGTTATGTGCTGCCGGGACAGATGAACATTCTCTACAGTGGGGAACAGGTAGCGGCTACTTTAGAGAAAAATGCCGTGGTGACCCTGGCTACCATGGAGACCAAGTACGGATATTTTAGGACGGAAATGCATGTGGATATTGCTGCCCGCAACATCGCCCCTTATAACAACAGCTTTGAAGCACTGGTCAAGGATCTGAAAAAATATAAAAAGAACGGCTACCGGGTGCTGCTGTTGTCCGGTTCCCGTACCAGAGCCAGACGTCTGGCGGAGGATCTGCGCAACACCGAGGATGCCGGACTGACGGCAGTATACACGGAAGACCCCATGCGGGAGGTACAGCCTGGGGAGATCCTGACCTATTACGGTCATGTCAATAAGGGCTTTGAATACCCCTGGCTGAAATTCGTGGTGCTGTCCGAGAGTGATATTTTCGGAGCGGAGAAGCGTAAGAAAAAGAAGAAAAAGCTCTATCAGGGGCAGAAGATCAATGATTTCAACGACCTGAAGATCGGGGATTATGTGGTACATGAGACCCACGGACTGGGCATCTATAAGGGCATCGAGAAGGTAGAGGTAGACAAGGTCGTCAAGGATTACCTCAAGATCGAATACCGGGACGGCGGCAACCTGTACATTCTGGCCACCGGGCTGGATGTGATCCAGAAGTATGCCTCCGCCGATGCAGCGAAGAAGCCGAAGCTGAACAAACTGGGCGGCAAGGAATGGGAACACACCAAGACGAAGGTACGCAGTGCCGTCAGCGCCGTGGCGAAGGATCTGGTGGAATTATACGCTGTCCGACAGCAGAGCGAGGGCTATGCTTTTGGAAAAGATACGGTGTGGCAGCGGGAGTTCGAGGAAATGTTCCCCTTTGAAGAGACAGAGGATCAGCTGAATGCCATCGCGGACACCAAGGCGGATATGGAAAGCCATCGGATCATGGACCGCCTGATCTGCGGAGATGTGGGCTACGGCAAGACCGAGATCGCCATCCGGGCCGCTTTCAAGGCTGTGCAGGAGGGAAAACAGGTGGTCTATCTGGTGCCCACCACCATTCTGGCACAGCAGCATTACAACACCTTTGTGCAGAGAATGAAGGATTTTCCCATCAACATCGCATTGATGAGCCGTTTCCGTACGCCATCGGAGATCAAAAAGACGGTGAAGGATCTGGAAAAGGGCATGGTGGATATCGTGATCGGTACCCACAGAGTATTATCTGCGGATGTGAAGTTCAAGGATCTGGGTCTGCTGATCATTGACGAGGAACAGCGTTTCGGTGTGGCCCATAAGGAGAAGATCAAGAAATTAAAAGAAAACGTGGACGTGCTGACCCTGACGGCAACCCCCATTCCCCGGACACTGCATATGAGCCTGATCGGTATCCGGGATATGAGCGTGCTGGAGGAGGCCCCCAATGACCGACTGCCGATCCAGACTTTTGTCTGCGAATACAATGACGAACTGGTGAGAGAGGCCATTGTCCGGGAAATGGCCCGGGGCGGACAGATCTACTATGTCTACAACCGGGTGAACAATATTGCGGATATCGCGGCACAGATCGCAAAGCTTGTGCCGGAAGCCAACGTTGCATATGCCCATGGACAGATGAAGGAACACGAACTGGAGCGGATCATGTTTGATTTCATTAACGGAGAGATCGATGTGCTGGTGTCCACCACCATCATAGAGACCGGACTGGATATTTCCAATGTCAACACCATGATCATCCACGATTCGGACAATCTGGGATTGTCCCAGCTGTATCAGCTCAGAGGCCGTGTGGGTCGTTCCAACCGGAATGCCTATGCTTTTCTGATGTACAAGCGGGATAAGATGTTAAAAGAAGTGGCGGAAAAGCGGCTGGCGGCCATCAAGGAATTTACGGATCTGGGCAGCGGCTTCAAGATCGCCATGCGTGATCTGGAGATCCGTGGCGCCGGTAATCTGCTGGGATTAAGTCAGCACGGACATATGGAGGCCGTGGGATATGACCTGTACTGCAAGATGCTGAACGAAGCGGTGCAGAACCTGAAGGGCATTCATACGGCAGTGGATTTCGCTACGGTGATCGATCTGGATGTGGATGCTTACATTCCGGCGGAATACATTGTCAACGAGACACAGAAGCTGGATATTTACAAACGGATCGCCGGCATCGAGACGATAAAAGAGCGGGATGAAATGAAGGATGAACTGTTAGACCGCTTCGGCAACATCCCCAAGGCAGTGGACAATCTGCTGCGGATCGCCCTCATCCGTATGGCGGCCCACGGTCTGGACATGACGGAGATCAAGGGCAAGAACGAACGCATTACCTTCAACTTCCGGCCGGATGCGAAGATCGATCCCCGCAAGATTCCGGATTTCCTGAAAAAGCATAAGGATGAATTAAGCTTTACCGCTTACGGCAATCCGTTTTTTACCTACAAATATAAGAAAACAGGACTGGTGGAGACGGATGCGGAACTTTTGATGGGCAGGACTGAGGAATTGCTGGAAGAAATGAAAGAATTGGTGCTGGAAACAGAGCCGATTCAGAATAATTAAGAGAGTTTTATGGGACTTTAAAAAGGATACCTTTTTATCAGAACAGGGAACCAAAGGATTCTGATAAGGAGGTATTTTTTATGAAAGGATATGTGACTGCCAGCGGATATATGGGATATGTGGAGAATGAATATATCTTATTTGCCAGCGAGGATGACTATTTTGAATATGTGGATTCGTTAAATTTTTAATTAATGTCCAGTGTCTTTACCGGGGCCGTGCATATGTGATATAGTACAAATGTAAAGAAAAAATGTAAGGGGTTTCAACGCTGCACTGTAAGGAGTAACGGTGAAATTCTGATAAAGCATTTGTCAAAATATGCAGATGGGAGTTTATATTATGGAACTGACTGAGAAGAAGGAATTTGACCTGCTCTCCCTGGGAGAGATCATGCTGAGATTATCACCGCCCGATAATGAGCGTATCACCAGAGGCGACAGCTTCAGCAAGCAGGCAGGAGGTGCAGAACTGAATGCCATCACCGGTGCGGCAATGCTGGGATTGCGCTGTGGTATCATTTCCAAGCTTCCGGCCAATGACCTGGGTGTATATATCAAGAACCGTGTACGTCTCTGCGGTGTCAGCGATGACTATCTGGTATACGATAATGACAAGGATGCCAGACTGGGCGTATACTACTATGAGAATGGTGCTTACCCCAGAAAGCCCCGTATTGTATATGACCGTAAGAATACCTCCATCAATAAGCTGAGCGTTGCGGATTATGATGACAGCCTGTATAGTGCTACCCGTTGTTTCCATACCAGCGGCATTACACTGGCGCTGAGCCCGGAGCTGAGAGCTACCGCTGTTGAGATGATCAAGCGCTTTAAAGCACAGGGAGCCATCATCTCCTTCGATGTGAACTTCCGTGGCAATCTGTGGACCGGTGCTGAAGCGAAGGAATGTATCGAATCCATTCTGCCTTATGTGGACATCTTCTTCTGCTCCGAGGACACGGCGCATTTGACCTTCCTGAAGGAAGGCGATGCCAAGAGCATTATGAAGAGCTTCACGGAGGAGTATCCAATCTCCATCGTGGCATCCACACAGCGTATTGTACATAGCCCGAAGCGTCATACCTTCGGCTCCATTATCTACAGTGCCAAGGATGATACCTATTATGAGGAAGCACCTTACACCGATATCGAAGTCGTAGACCGCATCGGAAGCGGTGACGCTTATATCTCCGGTGTCCTGTACGGACTGCTGGCACATCCCGGTGAGTATCAGAGAGCACTGGAATATGGCAATGCCATCAGCGCACTTAAGAACACCATCCCCGGTGACCTGCTGTGCACCGACTTAAAGGAGATCCAGGGGATCATCAAGGAGCACAAGTCCACCGGACGTATTGCGGAGATGGACCGCTAAAGCATTTCCCCTTCTTATCTGATCGAACAAATAGAAAACACAAAGCTCTGCCATGTTAATTTAAGTGCATGGCAGGGCTTTTTCTGTTTATTTTTAACAAAATTGAACCTAAGATATATTAAAAAGTCTGCTATACAAGATTAAATTAGTTTGATATACTAAAGACTGATATAGAACTAAAAGCAGGATGTTATCAGACGGAAGATTCGAGAAACGGAAGGGAGACAGCAATTTGGAAAAGGAAGACCATATCCGGCAGAAAGAACAATGGAAACAACTGTCTCCTTCTGAAAAATGGCAGTATTTTATGGACTATTATCTGTGGGTTACCATAGGTGTGGCAGCGGGGATCGCTATTGTTATTTTCCTGATCGTACATTTTGCCACCAAGACCAGCTTTGTCATGGGAGTCATGGCAGTGAATACGGACGGAGAGCACATCGAAGCCACCGGTCCGGATTATTTTACGGATTTCCTGCGGGAGCACGGTGTGACTTCCAAACGGGATGTGGTCAACTTAAACTATACGATCTGGATCGATCCGAACTCGGATTCGGATGTGGATTCCACGAATCTCAGCACGATCCAGGTATTATTCATGACCCGGTCGGTGGATGTGTTTTTTTCTGACGAAGAGTTTTTGAAGCTCATGGGCGGCACGGATTATCTCGTGGACCTGCGGGATTATCTGCCTAAGGAACTATTGGACAGATATGAAGATCAGCAGATCATGGTGTTAAATACCATGACGGGAGAAACGATTGTGGCGGGGATCCGGCTGGAGAATAACGAATACCGGATGGTATCAGGAGACCGCAGCCGTGGGGTTGGCGGATGGCATGAAGAATCCGGAGCTGGCAGTGGCACTGTTGGAGGAGATCCTACAGTAGTTCCGTCACAGCTGCCTGCGCCTGCGGCAGATGATGCGCTGTGGGAACGTGGATGACAGAGCACGATGGGAACAGAAAGACATGGAGTATAGATAGGGCATGGAAAACATGGACGCAAAAGGAAATGACAGAAAACACTATCGGGGAATCGAAAAACAGACGGATAATCCGTTTTTGAACCTGTATCACATTGATGCCCTGGGACGGGACGGAACGCCGTTTCATTATTATTTTGCGTCCCGAAATGATGAAAACAATATCAAACACAAGACCCACAGTATGCGCCCTGAGGGCATGGCGGTCTACGCAGTGACAGAGGACGGAGAGAAACTGGTGCTGGTGCGTCAGTACCGGTATCCCGTGAATGATTATCTGTATGAATTGCCGGCGGGACTGATCGAGCCAGAGGAGACCGCTTCGGAGGCCGCCTGTCGGGAAATGATCGAGGAGACCGGCTGGAAACTGGAAGTCTACGAAGGCGGAGAACCGGCCTTCCGCAGAGGATTTTTCCTGGCACAGGGGCTGACAGACGAGAGCGGCAGCATGATCTTCGGAACCGTGACAGAGAATGTGGGACAGCAGATGGAAAATACCGAGGATATTCAGGTGATCCTGGCAGACAGACAGGAAGTACTTCGTATCCTGCGGGAAGAACGGGTGTCCATGCGCTGTGGACTGATGCTGATGCAGTTTTTGAAGACAGAACCGGAAGCACCGTTTGCTTTTTTATATCTGTGACATTGACAGATGCAAATACACTGTCATGGATATTATTTGGAAAATTTGGAAAAATGATTTTGCAAAAACGGTTTTTTAAGAATAAACATTGATAAAGAAAGAGGCAGATTATGGCGATCAGATACATCGAGCAGGACAGAACCTTCTGGTTGGACACGGAACACACCAGCTATCTTCTAGCAATTGTAGATCAGGAGAATTTTGTGGGACACGTATATTACGGTCAGAAATTGCAGTATACCGAGAATACACCGGCACCGGTATATTTGCTGCGTACGGGAGAAGCACCCTTCGTTCCGTCACAGAATAACAGAGAGCGTGTGTCATTTCTGGATTCTTTCCCCATGGAATATCCGGGAAACGGTCTGGGAGATTACAGAGAAAGCGCCATTTCCGTGCGGACAGCACAGGGACATGTAGGAGTGCAGTTACAGTATGTCTCTCATGAGATCGTAAAGGAGAAGCCGGCACTGCCGGGACTTCCTTCCACATTTCCGGGGGATGAGGACTGCGATACCCTGATCCTACATCTGGCGGATCCGGTCATCGGTCTGGCTGCAGACCTGATCTATACTACATTTGAAGAGGAAGATGTGATCACCCGCAGTGTGATCCTGAAAAATACGGCAGGGCAGCCTATTTATGTGACAAAAGTTATGTCTGCCTGCCTGGATCTGGACTGCACGGATGAAAAGTATGACATTCTTACGTTGCACGGATCCTGGGCGAGAGAGCGCCAGATGGAGAGAAGAAGTCTGATGCACGGCAAACAGAGTGTTGGCTCCGTGCGGGGAGAATCTTCCCATCAGGAGCATCCCTTTATCGCACTGCTTTCTGCGGATGCCACGCAGGATGCCGGTGAAGTCTACGGTATGCACTTTGTATACTCCGGCAATTTCCTGGCACAGGCGGAGCTTTCCCAGTTCGATTCCATCCGCATGACTATGGGCATTCATCCGGAGAACTTTGTCTGGAAACTGGAGCAGGGAGAAAGTTTCGCAGCACCGGAAGTCGTTATGACCTATTCCTCAGAAGGATTGAGCGGGATGACCCATCATTATCACGATATGTACCGTGGCCATCTGATCCGCGGCGAGTACCGTGATAAAAAGAGACCAATCCTGATCAACAACTGGGAAGCTACCTATTTTGATTTTAACACGGAAAAACTACTGAAGATCGCAGAGCAGGCATCAAAGCTCGGCATTGAGATGCTGGTCATGGATGACGGCTGGTTCGGACACCGTAACGATGACAGTACCAGCTTAGGTGACTGGAAGGTCAATGAGCAGAAACTGCCGGGGGGCTTAAAACCTCTGGTGGAGCAGGTCAATGCACTGGGGATGAAATTCGGTATCTGGTTCGAGCCGGAGATGATCTCCCCGGATTCGGATCTGTACAGGGAGCATCCCGACTGGGCCATCGCCATTCCGGGACGGGCAGGCAGCTTATGCAGGAACCAGTATGTGCTGGATCTGTCCCGAAAGGAAGTCAGAGATCATGCCTTTGAAAGCGTGGCGGCAGTGCTGCACAGTGCCAATATTGAATATGTGAAATGGGACATGAACAGGCAGCTGTCGGACCTTGGTAGCGTGGAATTGCCCGCGGACCGTCAGGGAGAGCTCTATCACAGATATGTGCTGGGTGTGTATGAACTGCAGGACAGACTGCTGCAGGAATTCCCGCATCTGCTTCTGGAGAACTGCTCCGGCGGCGGAGCGAGATTTGATCCGGGTATGTTATATTACAGCCCGCAGATCTGGTGCTCCGATGACATGGATGCCATTGAACGGCTGAAAATTCAGGAGGGCACGATGTTATTGTATCCGCTGTCCACCATGGGCGCCCATGTATCGGACTGCCCCAACCATACGGTGGGAAGAGTGACTCCTTTTGAGACCAGAGGTCATGTGGCACTGGCAGGCACCTTCGGCTATGAACTGGACATTACGAAGATCCCGGAGGAGGACAGACAGCAGATTCCCGCACAGACCGCCATGTATCACAAATACAACGATCTGATCCGCAGAGGGGATTATTCCCGGATTGCATCATTTTTGGAAAACGGTAATTATGACTGCTATCAGGTGACATCCAAGGATCAGAAAGAAGCGTTGGTAACCTATGTACAGGTACTTTCCCGACCGAACTTCCACAGCAGGAGAGTACGTCTGAAAGGCCTGGCACCGGAGAAACAGTATCGCATCGAGGAGACTGGGGAAATCTTTGGCGGCGACGTGCTGATGCAGGCAGGACTGATGGTGACACCTCTGTGGGGAGACTACCGCAGTAAGCTGATCCATCTGACCGAGGTGTAAAATTAAGGCAGTGACATGCCTTGACAAACGATTTTGAGAAATCTAATATGGAAGTATAATTGACGATTTATCGGGAAATGTGTAGAAAAATAGCGATAAGGAGTACAAAATTATGGCAAAAGCAGTAAAATTAGCAGATATCGCAGAGAGAGTTGGAGTCAGCACAGTAACAGTGTCCAAGGCACTGTCCGGACAAAAAGGCGTCAGCGAGGAAGTCCGGGAGAAGATCCGCAGCATTGCGGAGGAACTGGGTTATCAGCAGCCGTCAGCGGCAAGAAAAAGTCAGAACCAGAAGAGCTACAATATCGGTATTCTGATCTCTGAGAGATTCCTTGATAAATATGAATCGTTTTACTGGCAGATGTACCAGGCGGTAGCTACCAGAGCCACGGCAAAGGAATGCTTTACCATGCTGGAGGTCATCGGAATGTCAGAGGAAGAGAACGGCAGAATGCCGAAGCTGGTACAGGAACGCAAGGTGGATGGCATTATCGTTATCGGTAAGATGATGGATACTTACCTGCAGCATCTGAATACAGAAGCCGGGATCCCGGTGATCTATCTGGACTATTATAACGGAAGGGAAGCCAGCGATTCCGTTATTTCCAACAGTTATTACGGAACCTATGAACTGACCTACTATCTGTATCGGATGGGACATCACAAAATTGCTTATGTGGGAACCCTGCTTGCTACCGAGAGTATTACGGACCGGTATTTTGGTTATCAGAAGGCTCTTTTGGAGCTGGGACTGGAGCAGAAAAAGGAATGGGTCGTGGACGATCGGCACATTGAGACAGGTAAGATCGATACGGTGAATATGTTGCAGCTTCCCAAGGATATGCCTACCGCATTCGTATGCAACTGCGATCTGACTGCGAGCTTTCTGATCAAGAAACTGAGAGAGAACGGATATCGTGTGCCGGAGGACATCTCTGTGGTCGGCTTTGATAACTACCTGTATCCGGGGCTCAGTGACATCCATATCACGACGTATGAAGTAGATATGGGAGAGATGGCGAGAAGAGCCATTCATAATATGATCAAGAAGATCACCAGTGATAATTATAAGTCCGGAGTTACCGTGGTGGAAGGCCGACTGGTACTGAAGGACAGTGTGTCTCACGTATAGACTGCGGTGCATTCTGCCTGTAGACGAAGGGTGTGACACCAGTGTGCTTTTTGAACAGGTGGATGAAATGATTGGTATTGTCGATGCCTACCATAGCCCCCACTTCGTGAATCGGATTATCCGTAGATAGGAGCAGTGATTTTGCTGCTTCTATTTTTTTCCCTTGAAGATATTGCAGCGGGGAAGTATGGAATGTAGCGGAGAATTCCCGACACAGACGGTAGCGGCTGATGCCCAAAGTCTGCTCAAAGTATTCCAAAGAGTGATTTTCAGCATAGTTTTCCTCAAAATCCGCTTTCATGGACAGCAGATAAGCAGGAATGGGCTTCACATCCCGGGAGACGGACAGGGCGGACAGCATCAGTTCTACGAACATGTCGGTCAGTTCTCGGTGAAGCTGTATCTGCTCTGCAGGAGTCGGGGTGAATGAAAATTTGGTCAGCTGCTGCATCCGCTGTGAAACGCAGGAGCCGATGGGAATCGGGTAACAACAGGTAAAAGCAGCCTGAAATATGCTATAATAAGAAGAAAGCTCCGCTCCACTTAAGAAAAACATCTGAAAACGCCACTTTCCCTGCAACAGCCGGAGAGAGAACCCCTGGCTGCAATCTAAGAACAACAGATGCTCGTGATCCAGGACCACCTCGCTGCCCCGGGTAGTAAGGACGGCACTGCCCTCTAAGGTGTAAAGCAGCAGATATGAGGGAAAGGGGTTCCATTCATAATAGAAAGGATCCGAGAGCCGGAATTCTCCACCGGCCAGGGGCAGTAAAAAGCTCTTGTCTTCCAGGGATACTTTATAGATCTGCCCCAGCAGGATTTCCGGGGAACGCTGCCCCTCAACATCGGAGGAAGTGTGCCTCAATGCATTGAGAAAAGTGGTGGAAATGTTCATACAAAAACCTTGCCTTTCCGCAATCTTCAAACTTCGGCTGCTTTAGCAGCTTGTGCAGGAACAAAACTTCATGTGAAGAATTTATTTTTCACACTAGAAACATGCTTTTTTGAAAAAATTAATTAAGCTTAAATACATTATAAGCCATTATTTAAGCTGTTTCAATGACAAAGGATGCAAAGAAAACAAAATTAGTTAATTAAATCAGCTAATTTAATTCAAATTAATTACTTTAATTGTATAATATGTACAAAACATAGGCATAGAACTTGTGAAAATAGAAGATAATAACGAAAATAGCAAGAATAAGAGATTAAAAACAAGAATAGTTGATGATTAATTAATATGATTATGTATAATTAAATTAAGTTACAAAACAGTAAACGCTATCAAATGTAGCAAAAAACAAGGAGGCTAAATCCTCTCCTCGTCAGAGGACTCGGATTTTCCTTCGGAAAACTAGGAGGATTTCTTATGAAGATGAAAAAGTTTTTAGCTCTTTCCACAGCATCAGTCATGGCACTGTCTATGGCAGCATGTGGAAGCACAGACAACGGCGGCGCCGCTGAGAGTTCTGTAGCAAGCACCACTCCCGCAACTGCAGAAGCTTCCAGCGAGGCTGCAGCACCTGCAGAGGTTACCAGCCTGAATTACGCAGAGCTTACTTTGGGTGAGGATTACACCGACATTACCACGACCATTAAGGTCCTGACTAACCGTACCGACCTGTTAGAGGACGGCGCAGCAGTTCCTTTCCAGACTTACATTGATGCATTCAACGAGATGTATCCCAACATCACTGTTGATATTGAAGGTATCACCGACTATGCAAGTGATACGCTGCTTCGTCTGCAGGGTGGTGACTGGGGCGATGTTATGTTTATCCCCGCAGTTGACAAGGCTGACTTAAGCACATACTTCCTTCCTCTTGGAACTACTACCGAGATGGACGGACAGCTGAACTACTACAACCAGATGTACGAAGGCACTGTATACGGTGTTCCTTACACCGCAGGCGTTAACGGCGGCATCGTATACAACAAGGCAGTATTCGAAGCAGCAGGAATCACAGAGATACCTAAGACTCCCGCAGATTTCATCGCAGCATTAAAGCAGATCAAAGAGTATGACAGCTCTATCGTTCCTTTGTACACCAACTACGCAGCAGGCTGGGCAATGGGCGCCCAGTGGGATCCCGCTATCAGCGGCAGTGCTACCGGAGACAGCACTTATATGAACCAGAAGTTACTGCACACAGCCAATCCTTTTGCTGATCCCGGCGACGGAACAGGCGCTTACAACGTATACAAAGTAATGTACGATGCAGTTGCTGAAGGCCTTACCGAGGAAGACTACTCCACCACGGACTGGGAAGGTTGTAAGGGTATGATCAACAATGGTCAGATCGCTTGCATGGTTCTTGGCTCCTGGGCAGTTCCTCAGATGAAGGAAGCCGGTGACAACGCTGACGACATCGCTTATATGCCTTTCCCTATTACCCTGACCAGCGGTAAGCAGGCAGCATCTGTAGGCCCTGACTACAGCTTTGGTATCAATGCCAGCACCACCGAAGACAATCAGGCAGCAGCTCTGTGCTTCGTTAAGTTCATGACAGAAGAATCCGGATTCTCCTATGACTGTGGCGGACTTCCCGTTGCTATCAAGGATACCAGATTACCGGATTTCTATGCAGCATTCAAGGGTATCGACTTCGTAGTGGATGAGCCTGCGATCGAAGGCGAAGAGGATCTGTTAAACGAGCTGAACGCTGAAAGTGGTCTTAACATCAACAACAACGGTGAGACTAAGATGCAGGAGCTGGTAGAGTGTGCAGCAGATGGTTCCAAGACTTATGATGAGATCATCGACGAGTGGAACGAAGAGTGGACTTCCGCACAGGAGAGCTGTGGTGTAGAGATCCAGTAATTAATAGGTAACTAATTTAATCTTCTGAAGTGAGAGGGAACCATTTATCCGGTTCCCTCTTATCTAAGAGAGAAGGGTATGGAGGTATTTCGATGAGTGCAGAGACAAT
>OLFX01002238.1_pt1 | contig 17015 bp, 8 predicted proteins | sample 1605091 | NCBI WGS metagenome assembly OLFX01 (sample SAMEA3888906, study PRJEB22519) | human gut metagenome | biome: human gut; feature: human-associated habitat; material: faeces | place: Denmark | collected 2012 | reverse complement strand
GATCTTGATGTCATGTTCCGACGTGATGCTCTCAAGCTGCTGCTGGGTAAGCTGCACCTCTTTTTCGCCGGAAGTCAGCTCATTCCAGCTGCTACCTCCATCCAAGCTGTACTTCCAAGGCACCACGTTCACGGAGAGCTGCGGGCCCAGCTTGATCTTGCCAGCATCCGGCCCGTCAAAGGAAAAGGTAAACATCTGCTGAGAGAAACGGCCCAGCAGGCGCTCTGCCGTGTCGCGAATAGCGTCATGCTGGACGGATTGCTCCTTAGTCACCTGCTTGGCGCGCTGCAGGGTTTTGATGCGCAGGTCTTCCAACTTAAAGACCAACTTGGGATCGCCCGCCCTTTGCTCTATGCGCACCAAGAAGCTCTGCATGGGATAGGGGTACTCCACGCACGCGTCCGCCAGGGCCTGCGCAAAGGCGTACCACTCATCGCTTGTTGCCTTCTTCTTCTCGTAGAGCTCAGTCTTTGCCAACAGGGCGTCCCAGTTGGCGGGCTGCACCTCAAGTGCGGCGTTGATGGCGGCGAGCTTGTCCTCAACGGTGTCGCACGCGGCGGCCAGCTGCAAAAGCTCGCTCGCCTTGGTGTAGGCGTCCATGTTGTTGAGGGCGTCTTGCACCATAAGGATAAAGGTGCCATCGCCCCAGCGCGTGCTCAGCTTAGTGGTTGCGCCGTCCGGCCCCTTGACCTCCTCATGCACCTGGCGCCACTCGCAGGGCAGGTGGTTCATCTCGGTGCCGCCCAGGCGCAGCCAACCAGCGCCGGAGTCGTTGCCAATGCCGTAGCGCGGAGCCTTGTCGCCCTCCTCCGGCGTAGTGGTATCGTCCACCAAACTGTAGACAGAAAACGCCGCGTGGCCCGGCTGTCCGCCCACCGCTGCGGGCACACCGATGATGCCGTTGATGTTCTCGCCCGTCTTGGAGACCGCGCCGCATACGCCGCCCTCCTCAAAGGGCATCCACAAGCGCACCATATCGGACGTATGGTCGTGCGAGAGCTCCAGGTAGTACGGGTCGCTGGGATTCTGGTTGGGGAAATTATCATCCTCATACGTAAAGTGGTACTTGGCGTTCCAACCGCCCTGGATGACCTGCCCCAGCGTCTGCGGCTCCTGGCTCACCGCGCTCTTGTACAAGTTGTCCTCGTTATAAAACTCAGGGTCCTTATAGCCACCGTAGTCATCGCCGTGGTGGCCGTATTCGATGTAGCTATACGCATTCAGGCGACTGCCCTCGTCCTTGGCATTCGGATAGCGGCCCAGCGAATAGTTCGCCAGCCAAGGCATCTCCTCATTGGCAATGCGGTTCTCAAAGATCCAGCGCATATTCTCAACGGGCAGCTGGTCAAAGATATCCTTCCTAAAGCGATACTGGTCGCTGTGCTCGCGGAATTTCTTGATGATCTCATAGCGCACCACGGGGTCTGCGGGCTTAGTAGTGCCCGTCCACAGGCGCGTGCGATCGTTCATACCAAGCGCGGCGGATACCATCATTTTCTTGTAGACCACGCGGTCCGCTTCGGACGTCTTGCCGCGTGTGATGTCATCTGGATGAGCCTTGGCAAGTGCCATAAACTGCTCGATGGAGCGCACGTGACTGGCGCCGTCTTGCCACCAGCTTCTACCACCGGGAATACCACCGGTTACATAGAGCTGCAGGGCCTCGTAATCGTTAAGCAGCCACTCAAGGAACTTGGCGTTATCCGCGCCTTTTTGGACGAATTTCACCAACGCATTGTATCCATCGTCCTCATGCTTGGGCGCTATCCAAGACGCCCTGTTGTCCGTACCCACCTTGGTGTAACCCGCATCATAGATAAGCGAGCGACGCAAGAAGAGCATCTCCTCCTCCTGCGTGAGGGCTGCGCCTGCGTTGGCAGTGCTTCCCGTTTGGAGCTTCCTTGCAACCTCTGCCACCGAGCCCATCTTCTTGATCTTCGCATCGATCTCCTCAACACGCTCAAGCCCCTTTGGCAGCGTGACCTGCTGAGGCTGCTCCGCCGCGGCAACGGGCGTCGACAGAGGCGCCTGCTGGTCCGCCAGAGCCGCCACGGGAAAACTCCCCAAAGCGATTGTCAATCCAGCGGCCAGCCACAAGCGCCTGCGACCAATCAGCTCCGCCGCACACGCAAACCGACCGTTCGCGCGCTGTTCATCGGTTACATCGCTCACATCGATCCCCTCTTCTCATAAGTCTGCTCAACTTGCCCGCCAATAAAATGTCGGGCCAATGTCTCGATTTGAATACACGGATTCGCATACAATTGCTATTTTTTATATCACGTATTAGCCTGAATTCTTGGGATTAATCAAACTTTTGTTAGATTATTGGTATATGTCACTTATTCTGATACGACATCGGCAATCGGCTAGAACGTGCCCGCAAGTGATTGTGACCAGATGCCAATGGTTCTTTCTGGTTCTTTGGACGAAAATCCCGCTGTTACTGCCGTTAGGCCGCCGCCAGGCCACTGCTGGACCACTGCTTAATCACCGCTGGGCCACTGCTGAACCGCACCACTGGGCCATGCGGTTTAACAGGAGTCCAAACTCGTCCAGCACCCCATTGCACACTATCCACCCGCTTTCTCAAGCGCTAGCACTGTCGGTAGCCCGATAGCCATCGCTTTTAGCCAGCCTGGTTCGCGCCGACTCATGCTTTGTCCCCAAGGGAGAATAACAGGAAGGGGCATCCGCATAGATACGGATGCCCCTTCGCTTTTGGAGATTAGCCGCGCGACCGGCGCGAACCCGCTATGAATTCGCAGTGGAGCGCGGTTTTTCTAGCCCCGGGCGATATTGATCGCTCGGCCGTTAGGTTCACCCACCCTTTGGTGAGCCTAACGCTGGGTCTTACGACGGCGGTAGACCACGGCACCTGCGGCGACCATAGCAATACCTGCCGCGCTTGCAGCACCAACTGCCACCAGGGTGTTGTCACCCGTCTGGGGCAGACCGGGCTTGCCGGGCTTGTTGGGGTCGACCGGCTTGTTCGGGTCCTCGGGCTTGCCGGGCTTGTTCGGGTCCTCGGGATCCACCGGAGGCTCGGGCTTCTCGGAGCCGCCGTCCTCGGTCCACTTGGCGTAGAGGACGGTGTCCTCGTTCACCGCGGAGCCGAAGTCGTAGGCCTCGGTCAGGGCCTCGTCCGCGTACCAGCCGGCGAAGGTGTAGCCCTCGCGGACGGGGTCTTCGGGCTTGGAGACCTTGGAGCCCTTGAGCACCTCGACCACCTTGTTATCGGTGCCGTCGACCATGTCGTCGAAGGTCACCGTGACGTAGGTGGGCTGGGAATCCGGGCCGGGGCCGGGCTCGACAGGCTTAAGCTCGAGGCAGCCGAGGGCGACCTGGAGCGCGTCGCGGACAGCGTTGAACTCTCCGTAGGTGGTCTCGAACTCCTGGGTCTCGATCTGCTCGTCAACCTTCTCGGAGAGCACCTTTGCGAGCGCGAGGGCTTCTTCCAGCTTCTTGATGGACTCGTCGGTGTAGTCCGCCTTGTCCTTCATGGCGGCGTCGCCGCGCTGGATCAGGGCATCGAGGGCGTCGACGCCGTAGGGGTCGCCCAGATACCCGTCACGCGTACCCATGACCTGGAGCTCGTAAATATGGTTATCACCCTGAGTAGCGGTACCGTTATTCATCTTGCCATTACCGTACAGACGAATGTAGCGGGCTTTGATGGAGCTGCCGTTGCTCTTAAAGAGCTCCTTACCTTCCTCTGTCTCCTGGTAAAGGGTGCCGTCTTTTGCATCTACACCAAGATTGAAGACATCTTTCTCATTCTTGTTGGAATAGGTGTAGTACAGAACATCCTCTGCCTTGATTTCGGAGAACTTTTGATCGTTGGAAACCACCAGGGCCGTGTCGGCGTAAGTGTAATTCTTGTAGCGCCACAGCTTCACGCCATCAATATTAGCACCCTCTCCGAGATCAATCTGCAGGTATGCAGGCTCATTGGCACCATCTTTGCCAAAGATCGCATAATCGCCATCGAAAAGCTTTCCATCAGTAACTCGGTTGATATCGCGAGCAGGATTGATGGCATCGCTGGGATTCTGCGAAGAACCAGGCAGCCAGCCAGCCGTCGGGGTCTTGTCCAAGGCGAGGTTCTCCGGCTGGGGCTCACCCAGGCCGGGGACCAGCTTGCCGTAGCCCTCGAGCAGGGCGTCGTAAGCCTGCTGCTGAACGGCGGGATCGTTGCCCGTGAGAGCAGCCTTTGCCGCCTCAAGCAGCGTATCGATGTTGTTATCGGTCCAGGACTTCTCAGTCACCTTGTCCTTGAGGGCCTTCACGGTCTCGACGAGCTCCGCGAGCGGGGCGGCGGGGATCTCGTCGTAACCCAGGGAGCGGTCGTAGACGGTCGCCTTGGCGACGACGCCCTTGTTGTTGACCTTGATGGGGGCCGCGCTGACGTTGTGCTCGACGGACTTAGCGGCATCGTAGCCGTTGCCGTCGATCTCCCCGCCGACGTAGACCTTCAGCATGCCGTTGTTCTCGCGGACGCCGGCGATGGACGTGGCGCCCGCGACCTTGGTCTGGGAGGTAGCGGTCACGTCGCCCACCGTGAAGTAGGCGTATCCGTCGGCGTTAACGCCGAGCTCCCACTCGCTGCCCTGGGAGATGAGGACGGTGCCGGGAGCGGCGTTGTTCACGGTCGCGACCGCGGCGAAGCCGTTGGCACCCTTGATGCTGCCCGCCTGAGTGGCGAGGTTGGGGCACTCGGGGTTGGAAACCTGGCCGACGATGTTGTCGGTGTGGAACGTGCGGTCAATCTTGGCGCCCTCAAGCGCGTTGCCCGCAGCGTCGGCACCGGCCGTAGCCTTGACCTCGACGGTCACGCCATCGGCAGGAGCAGAGGGCAGAGTGATGTCGAAGGTCTTGAGGTCGGCGTACGCCTTGATGGCGTTCTCACCAAGCTCAACCGGCTTGCCATCAACGCGCACCTCAAAGTTAGCATTGTAGACATGCTCAGAAGCCTGAACGCGCATGGTGGTGTTGTTCTCGGTGTAGAGCTTGGACAGCTTGGGCGCTACGGTGTCGCCATCCTTGGAGAGATGCCAAATCTGCGTCTCGCCAGGCTGGAGGTTAACAGTGATCACATCACCAAATTGGACGGCCTTGGGAGCCTCGTAAGCCTTCTTGCCCTTCTCGGTATACACGTGGTCGAGAACAACATGATAGGTGCCATCAGAGGTGCAGCCTACGCCCTCATTAAGCGTGAAATTAAGCTCCTTGGCAACAGTATCCGGGTTGCGCATCGAGATGATGCCCTCGTCACCGTCGTTGTTGAAACCCGCGAAGCCGTAGGTGCTGTACGTGCCGCCCGCGTCGATGCCGCCAAGCTTGACCTGGGATGCGGGGCTACCGGAGCCGATCATCTTGGCGTTGCGCAGCATGTCGAAGTTGCCCTCTTCCCACTCGAGGAAGTCGGCGTTGACGAGGTACTTCTCGTCGTTGAACAGGGAGTCGGAGTAGTAGAGCTCCCAGAAGGCGGTGCCACGCGTACCCATCATGTACAGGTAGTTGCGGAACTGCTCGCCGTTCATGGAATCGGCCTTGATGCCGGTTCCCTCCTTACCGTACACCGGGTCATGGTTATACAGGTTCGCCAGCGGGAATTGAAACTCGTGGTTCTTCAGGAAGTCATAGTAGCAGGCGTCACGATAGGTGAGCATCATGTTCATCTTGTCGTGCAGAAGCCCGTTGTCGACATCGCCGCGGTCGAGCGTGCACTGGATCCACACGGAGTTGGACCACTGCAGGAACCAGGGGGACGGATTGACGTAACAGGTGAGGGACACCCAAAGGTCCTCAATCTGCTTGGCGCTCGCGGTGTCCCACACGCGGTCGAAGAGAACGATCCACTTCTCCCACAGGTCAGTCACATGGTAGAAGTGGTGCGGGCCGCCCTCCATGTGCTGATGAGCTTCGTTGTACCGGGCATGGTCTTCACCGGAAGTGAAGGCGCCGTACTGGCCGCCGTCGGCAAAGCCGTCCCACTTCCAGTAGTTGACGCCGTACTTTTGCATCCAATCGACGGCCATGTCGCCAAACTTGTCCACATAACGCTGATCAGCGACGTCGATGGAGCCGCCGGCGCTGGAGCCATTGCCGGCCTTGGCGATGATATTCGCTAGGTTGTCGTAGTAGTTGTAGCCGCCGCGCGGACCAATCCACACGCCAAACTCAGAGCCGAGCTTGTGGACCAGATTGGAGGACGGGGTCAGGCCGTCCGGGAACTTGTTGTTGAACTGCCAGAAACCAGACGTGTTGATCCCGAGCGGTTCGTCAACCGAACCATTGCGACGCAGGTCGTCGCCGGTCGTGTATTGATTCGTGGTGGCACGGTACTGGTTCCAGCCGTCGTCCACAACGTAGGACTCAAGCGGGCGCACGCCGGTCTCGGAGAGCTCCTTGTCCACGGCCTTGAACGACTCGATGATGTTCTCGTCGTCGATGAACATCATGTTGTCGAACCAGGAATTGTACTGGATGCGGAAGTCGCTCGGCTTGGAGATGGACGTGATGTAGGCGTAGAAGTCCGTCTGGATCACGTTCATGTCGCTACCGTCGGAGTGCGTGGCACCGCAGACCGTCTCCCAAGAGACGAACTCGCCGTCCTTGGTCAGCTGTCCGTCGCGCTCAAAGTCGGCGAAATTCTTGCCGGTCCAATAGCGGGAGCGCGCGACCTCGTCCATGATCTGCGTGTCCGCCTCGGGGAACTCGCAGCCAAAGAACATGCCGTTGATATAGACGGGCTGGCCCAAGACGGACTTGTCCATCTCCATGGCAACGACGCCGCCCTTATCGCGCGGGGCGGTCCACGTCTTGGCACCCTCGGCGACCTTCAGGCGCTCGCCGTCGATGAACTTGACGCGGGTCTCCTTATCGGTGGTCTTGAGCTCGATCCACTTACGCATGAAGTGGTCGCCATCGTACATAACGACCTTCATCTCGACCGTTGCAGCTGAATCCGTGCCGAACTCGAACGGATCAAAGGTGAAGGTGAGCATGGTGCCGCCGTCGACCTTGGTCTCCGTGCAATCCTTCACGATAAGGCCGCTTGCCTTGATAGCGCCGTTTTCCTTATTCACCGTAGTAGTGAACTTGCCGCTGAACAAATCGACTTCTGCCGCTGCGGCGAAGTTGCCTTTACCGGACAGCACCTTGATGCCGACATACTGCTTGTTCACGGGCTGCTTCAAGGCAAAGTAATTCCATTTGGCCCCGGCATTGGCGCTGCCATACATGCCGTCATACAGGGGCTTAAAGGTGGTAGAACCGTCCTCCGCCTGTTGCTTATTCGCTTCATCGAACAGCTTGGACTTGTCATCGGACGCGTACACCTCGAACTCAGTCCAATTGCCGTTTGAGTCCGTGGGGCGGGAAAGGTAGCCAACCGTTTGGAATTGTTTCTTATTGCCGCGATCGATGGTTATGGTCGCGGGAAGCTTTTTCTCACCCTCACCCTGATCGTACCGAGAGTGCCAGTACGTAGAGGGATTTCCATCTATGATTGCCTGCGGGCCGCCATTGTCGCCGCTGTTGGTCGAATTGCTCGAAACTTCGACCTTCCAAGAATTGTCGGAAGAACTCGGAGCAAGGATGTTCTCGCCCTTGCCATTCTTGACTTCAAGCTCTGCCACATTCGCATACATGTTCTCCTGTGCTGATTGCCACATGTAGCTCTCGACGGCAACGAGCTTGATCTTCTGCGTGGCCACAGCAGAATTGAGGGTTATTGTGCCCTTGCCCGTACTTGTAACATCAGCAAAGGTGCCCTCAGCAACAGGTTCTTTTTTCCAATCGCCATCTTTCCAGACAAACAACTGGTATTTAGTGATGGCGCCCGTAGATTCGTAATTGTTTTGCTCGGTATTTTTCCTTGCGGTGTAGACAACTGATCTTACTTCCCGCTCAACACCGAAATCAACGATAAGGTGAGCGGTTCCAGCCTTTTGCTGTGTCGAAGCCCAGTAGGTTGCAGGATTACCATCGATGGCGTACTTATATTGTGCGCCGTCACCTTTGCCGCCTTCGCCTTGGCTTTTATCGTATTCAGAACCACTCAAAACTGGTTTGACAGCAGGCTTGCCGGGCAGAGGCTTCACCGAGGTAAGTGTGCCGTCTGCAGGCTCTGTGCGATCTGCAGGGGTCATAGGCTGGATTACGAACTCCTCAGACCCTTCGGCAGGAGTGAACCCCCCCCCGTTTTTATCGAGCTTGTTCTCGATCTTGCCGGGTTTCAGCTTGTTGTTCTGCCAGCTGAACGTACGGGTGATGGCTTCATTGCCAATGGTGATCGTTTTCTCGGCTTCGTTTTTGGTAACTTTCACGCTACCGTAACCTCCCGCTGCAAACGCGGGGACCGAGAACCCAAGCACGCCAACCATAGCAGCAACAACTGCAGCGGTCGCAACGCGTCGCTTCCTCATCCGCACCCCCTCCTTCCTCAACTTGAGGCCCCGCCCAGAAGCAGCCTTAGGCCACGTTTAGACAGAATCCTCCCTTATAGAGTTGGACAAGTATCGCATGCGGGCAAACAGCTCCCCAAGGGTAAGCGCGCCCTGGCTCGCCAACGGTCTCACACATTCGGCGAGCGGTTCATAATTGGTTATTACCAGATAATTAGTTTAAGCCAAGAACCTCGTATTTCTTATTACTGGTATCATTTTGTTGACCCAAGAGCGCATTATTACGATAAACGATATGGCAGTAATTTTGGTGCCAGGACAGCACCCGCTCCGCACGTGATGCGGAGAGCGCGCCCGCCTCGCTCACGTTTCATCACACGCACCACACTGATATATCTGTGTCGATCTATGGGTTCTGTTGCGTACAGCTACAGCTCGTACTCAAGCGGGCAATCTTTTGGGTTGCGCAGGACAAGGCCCTGTTGGTTGGACTGGGAAGCATGGTCCCGATTGGCCCGCATGCTTTTGTCAAAAACGTCGACGCAGCCCATGGCCTGGTAAAACGCCTGGGTTTCAACGGCTGGATGCGCGGATATATAGAGTTTCTTCACGCCCAGGTTGCGCGCAAAGTCCGCCGAGAGCAAGAACAGCACGGCGCCCACACCGCGGTGGCGCATGTCGCTAGAGACGTGGAGGCTGGTAAGCTCCATGTACTGGCCGGCGGCTCCCAGGCGCGCGCCATCAACGGACGCAAAACCCTTGAGTTCATCGTCCACAAACGCGCCCCAGACCACGCCCCCGCCGTCAAGCGTGCCCGCAAGGCACTCAACCAGATACGCGTAGTCCGCCTGCGACCACTGCTCGATGGACGGATCGCACACGGTTGCCCATGCGCCATCCTGCTTGCGACGGCAATTGCCTACCACCTGCGTGCGATCAAAGTGGTCGAACAGCTCAACGCTGAGCTCGCTTTTGGTGAGCTCGCGGTATTGCGGCATGGTGCGCGTCCTTTCATAAGCTAGATACGTATAGGCATTAGTGTATCTTGCATCATCGTCCTTCTCCAAATGCGCATTATTCGCGACAGGCGGCGGAGCCGGACAAAACGGGGTCGGGACGGAACAGAGCGGAACGGAGTCGGAACGGGAGCCCGGCGGGACGAGTCACCGCCCAAGCATTGACTTCGCGTGAATGTCCACACCAATCCTTTTTTCTTACGTACACTATTTAGGTGAGACACACAAGCAAGATGCCTCGCGCACGGTGAGCAGTGCACGGCGCACGCAACCGCAGCCGCGGCGCACGCGCGGGGCACGCAGAAGGAGACAGTATGGCAGCAGCCACGCCCAAGAAGATTCGCATGGTGGCGGGTTTGGGAAACCCCGGCGACGAGTATGAGAACACGCGCCACAACGCCGGTTTCAAAGCAATTGACGAGCTTGCCAGGCAGGCTGGCGTCGCGTATTGGAAAAACCAGCTGGGAGCGGAAGTCGCCACCATCCAGGTGCACGATCCAGAGGCAGAGGGCGGACGCCGCGAGGTCCTTTTGGTAAAACCGCAGTCTTTCATGAACACCAGCGGAGGCCCCATCTCCAAGCTATGCGCTCAGAACAAGATCACGGTCGAGGAACTGCTGGTCATCCATGACGAGCTGGACATTCCCGAGGGCGACGTGCGCGTAAAGGTTGGCGGCGGGCATGCCGGCCACAACGGCCTGCGCTCCATCATCGATAAGATGGGCAGCCGCGACTTCAGCCGCATCCGCACGGGCATTGGCAACCCTCCTGGCCGAATGGCGGTTGCGGACTTTGTTCTCAAGCAGTTCCGCCCCAAAGAACTGGAAGACTTCGAGAACACCTGCGCTCGCGCTGCGGACGCCGCAGGCCTAGCCCTTACCCAGGGCGTTGTCTACGCGCGCGACCACGTGAACGGCGGTGCCGCCAGCAACGGCAAGCACTAATCCGCCGAGCGCCCGCGCTAAACGCAGCGAACGCTCGGTACGTCCTCGTACCCCTCGGGCACGCTGGTGGTCAGCACTTCAACCTGGTCCAAAGACGCAAAGCTCACGGGCGCCACGCGTCCAAACTTGCTCGTATCCGCCAATACCAACCGGCGTGCGCTGCGGGCCAGCGACGCGCGCTTCACCTGCGACTCCTCGCGCTTCGGACTGGTGCACCCCGCCTGCAAGTCAATGCCGTTGGCGCCCCAAAATCCCAGCGTAAAGTTATAGCGCTCCAAGGCGTCAAGCGCCTCCGGCCCCACCGTGGCAGACGTGGACCCCTTCAGCTCGCCGCCCAGCAGCACCACCGTAAAGCCACGCTGCGCCAAGGTGAGGCCGTGCACGGCGGAATTGGTCACGTAGAGCGCTCCCTTCTCCATAAGGCAATCGACCAGCACCTTGGTGGTTGAGCCAGAGTCCACGTATACGCAGTCATGCGGCCCCACCAGCGACGCGGCGTAGCGCGCCAGTAGCTGTTTTTGGTCCTCATGCAATTCAGAGCGCTGCTGCAGGGTAAGGTCATAGCTCACGTGCGCGTCCTCCAAGCACACCGCGCCGCCGTGCACCTTGGTAAGCTTGTTGAGGCTGTCCAGCTTATCCAGGTCGCGCCGTACCGTAGACTCAGAAATCCCCAGTTCGCAGGCAAGCTGTGCCACCGTCACCGTGCCAGATGCGTTGACCTTCTCAACTATGCGCGCAAAGCGCTCCTCCGCTAGCATGGCCTAGCGCTCCTCCGGGTACACAACGCCCCAGTCTGCGCGCAGGCGCGTCATGACGTCCATCACGTCGGCGGCGATGTCGATGAGCCCCGCCTTGGAAGTATCTCCCGCAACGGCGGCCTCAAGGTCGGCCATCTCATAGCACAGCGCGTAGGCTTCCTCGCCCGCCCGCACAGTCTCGCGGCGACCGTCTTCCGTCCACACAATGGTCGCGGTATCGGCGCGCGGGTACTCGCTCACCTCGATATAGCACTTGTCAAAGCTGATGACAGAGCGCTTGGGCTGTTTGGAGTGCAGGCTCAGGCTAAACACGCCCAGCTGGCCCTCCGCGTTACGGATAACAAAACCGCTGGTCTGGTCCACGCCGGTTGAGGCAAGGTTTGTCAGCGATACAACCTCGGCGGGCGCGCTTGCCATAAACAGGCGGGCGATCGAGAGCGCGTACACGCCAATATCCAGCATGGCGCCGCCGGCAAGGTTGATGTTGTAGAAGCGGTTGGTAAGGTCGCCGTACTCTTTATAGCTGCCAAAGTTGATCTGCGCCAGGTTCATGGCGCCAAACTCGCCGCTGTCGGCGCGGCGCACCAGCTCCCGGTACAGGGGCATGTGCAAAATGGTGGTAGCGTCCATCAGCACCACGTTGTGCTCGCGGGCGATGGCGCGGGCCTCGTCCAGCTCGGCGGAGTTCAGCGTGATCGACTTCTCGCACAGCACGTGCTTGCCCGCGGCCAGGGCATCGCGCAGGTAGGTGATATGCGTGTTGTGCGGTGTAGTGATATAGATGGCGTCGATATCAGGATCCGCGTAAAGCTCCTCGCATGACTCGTATACGCGCTCAACGCCGTAGCGCTCGGCAAAAGCCACGGCCTTCTCCTGCGTGCGGTTGGCAACGCCCACCAGTTTGCGGCCGGCAAGCGCCAGCGACTGCGCCATCTGGTTGGCGATCACGCCGCAACCAATAACGGCCCAGCGCAGTTGCGGCGCGCAGAACACATCGGAAGGAAACGGCTTGTCAGCCACGCTTGCAAACGCCGCCTTGGCGGCTGCCGCGGAATCAAGCGGCGCGGCGGTAGCATGGTCCATACTGCATCCTCTCTCCCATGGGTTCCTTTTCAGGCTCCCCCTGTGGACGAGAATCCCAATCACTTCTCTTCGCCCACATATTCTGTGCTCATTATTGCTTAGTTATGACGTTTTTTGGACGAGGAATTAGGCAGATATGGCATATTATTCCAATTTTCATCATTTCCGGTCACCATGTCGCCAGCGATATCACCCACCGATTCGCGTGGTCGCGTTGGCGGGTTTGTCTGTACGGTCTATACAAAACCCCCTACGCCAGGGGGTATACTAAACGCTGTATGCGTGTTTGTCGCCTAGCACGCATAGCCATGCATTCGTTTGCAATTTGGGGCATGCGGCAACGCTTGTTTTCGCATCTCCAGAAGGTAGAGAGGGGTTCTATGTTTCAGATCCTGAAGAAGACGCAGTTCTCGGAGAAGGTCTTCGAGTTCCGCGTCCACGCCCCGAGGATGGCTAAGAAGGCTCACGCCGGCCAGTTCCTCATGGTGCGCATCGACGAGACGGGCGAGCGCGTGCCGTTCACGTTCGCCAACTGGAACGCTGAGGAGGGCTGGATCGAGTTCATCTTCATGGTAGTTGGCAAGACCACCGAGTGCCTCTCCCAGCTCAATGAAGGCGACTACATCCAGGACGTCACCGGCCCGCTGGGCAAGCCCACCGAGATCGAGGGCGATTCCGTTGCCGTCGTGGGCGGCGGCGTCGGCCTGGCCATCGCCTACCCCGTTGCCCGCATGCTGTGCGAGCAGGGCAAGAACGTTTACGTCATCATGGGCGCCCGCACCAAGGACCTGGTTATCCTGCACGAGCAGTTCGACGCGCTGCCGCTGGCCGGTCTGTACGTCACCACCGATGACGGCACCATGGGCGAGAAGGGCGTAGTAACCCTGCCCCTGGCCCGCCTTTGCGAGACCGATGCCATCGACCACGCCTTCTGCGTTGGCCCCGTTCCCATGATGAAGTTCTCCGCCAAGACCTGCCGCGAGCACAAGATTCCCATCATCGCCAGCCTCAACCCCATCATGGTCGACGGCACCGGCATGTGCGGTTGCTGCCGCGTCGAGGTCAACGGCGAGACCAAGTTCGCCTGCGTCGACGGCCCCGACTTCGATGCAAGCGCCGTTGACTGGGATGACCTTGCTCATCGCCAGGCCAGCTACCGCGCCGAAGAGGCCGAGTCCACTACGCGTCACAAGGAGGACTGCGCATGCCACAGGAAGTAAAGTATCGCCCCAACATCGGCGCCCCCCGTACCGCCCCCAATGAGGAGCCGGCCGCTGAGCGCGCGTGCGATTTCCGCCCCGTCGACACGGGCTTTACCAAGGAGAACGCCATCGCCGAGGCCAACCGCTGCCTCGACTGCAAGAAGCCCCTGTGCATGGAGGGCTGCCCGGTAGGCGTCAACATCCCGGGCTTCATCCGCCGCATCCGCGAAGAGGACTGGGCCGGCGCGCTCGAGACCATCAAGGGCGACAACCTGCTGCCATCCGTCTGCGGTCGCGTGTGCCCGCAGGAGAACCAGTGCGAGGGTAAGTGCATCCTGGGCCGTAAGGGCGAGGCAGTCGCCATCGGCCAGCTGGAGCGCATGGTTGGCGACATGGCCTCCGAGGTTGGTCGCGCGCCCGTCTGCAAGCCCAAGAACGGCAAGAAGGTCGCCATCGTTGGCTCCGGCCCGTCCGGCATCGCCTGCGCCGGCGAGCTTGCTCGCGAGGGCTTCGACGTCACCGTCTTCGAGGCGTTCTTCACCGGCGGCGGCGTGCTTACCTACGGCATCCCCGAGTTCCGTCTGCCCAAGAAGATCGTTAAGCGCGAGATCGACGGCCTGGAGCAGCTGGGCGTCCACTTTGAGTACAACTCCGTTGCCGGCCGCCTGTTCGACGCCGAGGAGCTCTTCAACGAGGAGGGCTTCGACGCTCTGTACCTGGCCGTGGGCGCTGGCCTGCCGCGCTTCCTGCATGTTCCGGGCGAGAACCTGCCCGGCGTGTACTGCGCAAACGAGTACCTCACCCGTACCAACCTTATGCATGCCTATGACTTCCCGGTCTACGACACGCCCATTCGCCACGGCCGCGACGTAGTTGTCTTCGGCGGCGGCAACGTCGCTATGGACGCCGCCCGTACCGCCCTGCGCCTGGGCGCCCAGAGCGTTACCCTGGCCTACCGCCGTACCGAGGCCGAGATGCCCGCGCGTCTGGCCGAGGTGCACCACGCCAAGGAAGAGGGGGTCAAGATCCTCGAGCTCGCAAGCCCGCTGCGCTTCCTGCCCGGCCCGGATGGCTTTGTTTCCACCATCGAGCTCGAGCGCATGGAACTGGGCGAGCCCGACGCCTCCGGTCGCCGTCGTCCCATCCCCGTTCAGAACTCCGAGTTCGCCATCCCCTGCGACGTCGCGATCACCGCTATCGGTACGCGCGCCAACCCCTTCGCCGAGCTGTGCGCTGACGTCAAGCTCAACCGCTGGGGTCTCATCGAGGCGGACGAGGACGGCCGCACCTCCAACCCCAAGGTTTGGGCTGGCGGCGACATCGTCACCGGTGCCGCAACCGTCATCCTGGCCATGGGTGCTGGCAAGAAGGCCGCTGCCTCCATCAAGAAGGAGCTGCTGGGCGAGTAGTCGTCGCGCGCCCCTTCGCGCCCGCATGCAACGGCTAGCGCCAGGCACCTGTGACTCACCTGCTATACGCTAGCCGCCAACGCATAACGCCCGCTGGTTCGCAATCGAGCCAGCGGGCGTTTTTGCACGCATGCGCTTGCGTGCGTGACCTAGTGTGCGTGGTTATACGCGTATGTTTAGGTGCTCTTGTGCTTGCGCTCTTTGGAGAGGCTCCCGTGGGGTCCCTTTGTGCGAGCTCACCTCCGATGCGAGGGCTATATAGCTGCGATGCGCGACCGTATAGCGCCTGCTGCCCGTCCCGCACTACGGGCAAAACATCCTACCGAGATGCTCGACCCGCCTACTCGCTCAGCCCGCTCGATTTACTAAAACCGCGGTTCAGTTGGAGTTGGGACTGCTGAAATCGACCTTCAGTTGGAGTTGGGCACCAGTCGATTTACTGAAATCGGCCTTCAGTTGGACTAAATTGCTGAAATCGCGCTTCAGTTGGACTTGAGCCCTGCTGAAATCGAGCTTCATTTCGACTCAACTGCTAAAATCGGCCTTCAGTTGGAGTTGCTACTTTAAGGTGCCTGACTTCGCAACCCGTCTACCTGCGGGTTTATAAGAGTGAACCTAGCGCTGGATTGTTCAAGTCCAACTGAACCTCAAAAACAGCAAAACGCTGTACATGAAGCTCGATTTCAGCAGAGCCAAATCCAACTGAAGGCAAAAATAGCAGGCACTCTTGGGCTGGGCGGCGGCATGATCGCCGCCGCCCGCAAAAAGTCATTAAGCCCCGGTGTTATGTGCCCTTACATGCATCCGCCGCATCGCTGTGTGCGGAGCAGTCGATACGCGGACATCGCAGGACCATACCAAGAAGGTGCCGTTAAATGAGAAGCTTCAACCGTTTCCGCGCATTGCTTACTTGCGACGCATGCGGATACCCACCGCGGTGATTGCCGTCGCGACGGACGCGAGGATGGGAGCTATGAAGGAGGCATCTCCCGTCTGCGGCAAGGTGCTGCCCGAAACGCCCGTGTTACCCGGCTTTTCCGGCTTGCCCTGATTGTCGCCGGCACCACCCTGCTGGCCCGCGCCCGGCTTTTGATCGGGATCCGGAGCAGGGTTAGGCTCGGGATTCGGATCGGGATTGGGCTGCGGGTCTGGGCCCGGATCAGGCTCCGGTTCCGGTGACGGATCCGGCTGCGGCTGAGGATCTACCGGTGGTTGCGGGTCCGGATCCACCGGCGGCTTCGGTTCGGATTCGACCGGTGGTTGCGGATCCGGATCCACCGGCGGCTTCGGTTCGGGTTCGACCGGCGGTTGCGGCTCCGGATCCACAGGAGGATTGGGTTCGGGTTCGACCGGAGGCTTCGGGTCCGGGTCAACAGGCGGCTGCGGATCGGGATCGGGTTTGGGATCGGGCGTTGGCTCGGGGTCCACCGGCGGTTCAGGCTCGGGTTTCTCCCCCACCTTCTCAAAGAACGCCAGCTCGTTCAAAACAAAGAAGTTTCCATATCCATCAATACACTTTACGCGAACGTAACGAGTGCTCACCGGCTTATCAAGCGTAAGATGGCGCATCTGGTCGGGCATGCCGTTGGGATGAGGCCAGTTAAAATCTGTATAGATACCCTGGGAAGTAAACGCGGTGTCCGGCACGCGGCCATTCGCATCAGCCGAGCCATCCGGGGCGGTAAGGATCTCTACCTTATAGGGCACGCCATTTGCAGGGCGGTGCTTGCGGACCCACATGTCAACATGGTTTAGGCTGCGGTTTGTGCCAAGATCAATGGTAATCCAAGGGCCGTTCTCATTTGCCTGGCTGTGCCAGTAGTCCTCGGTCGCCTCCTCCGTACCCACATAGCCATCAATCACCAGCTTGGGTTCGCCGCTGTATGTTTGGAAGGAGTCGGAAATCGAAAGCTGGTCCAGGGGCACCATGCTTGTGCCGGGGATGTCCCATTTCTCACTAAACTGAAGCTCGGTGGTCTTATCTGACTTGACCGTGGTGCCGTACGAACGCCGGCGCACCTCTATGGTCTGCTCGCCCGCAAACGTCATGTCCGGGGTGAGCTGCACCCACTCCTCGCCCTGTTTAACATCCAGATCGGTCACGGCCTGGCCAGTCCTAGCGTAGACCCTGTTGTCACCGTTGTTCGCAAAGTAGCCAGCAGGGGCACCGGCGGACACAATGTCGATGCTAT
>OLFX01002235.1_pt1 | contig 17060 bp, 10 predicted proteins | sample 1605091 | NCBI WGS metagenome assembly OLFX01 (sample SAMEA3888906, study PRJEB22519) | human gut metagenome | biome: human gut; feature: human-associated habitat; material: faeces | place: Denmark | collected 2012 | reverse complement strand
TTTGTGATTATTCTGTTGTCCGGATTTTTACACTATCATATATATCATCACCTCGCATTTCCCTGTCAGCCTACTCGTCCTCAGCCCCGGCTGCTGGGAAACATCAGGCGGCCGGCGGCGTACCGACCTCACAGGCATTGCACCTATCTTGTTGTCCGATCTCATAGCCTGCGACGCTTTTAACGCTCGGACGGTGACTGATCGGGAGTATCATTATCATCTATGCGGGTCGTCGCCTTGTCGGGAGCCGCCCGACAGTTCGCGGCTTTGCGCCGCAGCTCTCCGCACAGAATTTGTACCTGATGTTTGATGTTCAGTTGCCAAGGAACAGTGAGAGAAAATTTATCCCCTCACTGTTCCCCCAAGAAAAACAGCAGCTGTATCAGCTGAATTTAGAAATTTGAAAAATATTTTTCAGCTTATCCAAAATCCGGTTACGATCTCTTACAATCTTCATAGGCGGCACACTGATTTCACGAGCATATTCCCGTACCCCAAGTCCGCGAAAGTACAGCGCGTCTATCAGCCTTTTCTCATCGTCGCTCAACTGAGCAAGCACAACCGGCAAATGTTTTGCCTGTTCTTCTCTCATTTTGGCATTTTCGTGTTCAATGCAGATTTCTTCCGCGCTCGGTTCTGCATTTTCCAGCGTTTCGATATGTATACCATCCTCCATCGTGCGTTCCAGCGATATTTCGTTCTCAGCCGGAATATCCTCTCCGATATATCTTGCACGCCGGTCCATCTGCGAGTATGTATCAAATATCTCGTCCGAAACCTCTACATCCTGTCCAAACACGGTAATGATGTTTGCAACCACGTTGCCGTCCTTATCTTTAACCCGCTTGTAATTGCGGTTTTTCTGCCACTTTTTCATTTTTAAGCTCCAATCTCAAAGTTTTTGTTTGAGATTGAAACTTATGGATAGCGGGCAATGCAGGCTTGCCAGCAGTCTGAAAAAGAGCGAAATGCCCTGCGCTTTTTGATTTTAAGGCAAAAAATAAAGCCTTTCGCATGGCTGTCAGACCATGTAAAAAGCTCTATTGCAGCAAGCGAAAATACTGTTATGCCCTGTTGTTTTTTATTCCATAAAGTGAAAGGCGATTCAATCGAACCGCCTTTTCTGAATTTATTACTCCGCGTACCCGTCCGGGAACACGACGGTCAGCACCCATTTGAACGCTTTCTCGCCGTATACCGCGTGCGGCACGTTGGCAGGCATAACCAGCGTTTCGCCTGCCTTGACGATGTGCGGCTTGCCGCCTACCGTAAAGCGACCTACGCCCTCGAGCACCGTCACCATCGCGTCACCGATGGATTCATGCGTGCTGATCTCCTCGCCCTTGTCGAACGCGAACAGCGTCACGCTGACGGCCTTGTTCTGCGCAAGGGTCTTGCTCACCACCTGTCCCGGCTGCACCGAAACGAGGTCGGTCAGCTTGAGTACGGTTTCGTGGTCGATGTTTTTGATAAACTGCATTTTTCTGTCCTCCTATTATATAAATCAGCAGTAGTAAAGGAACGAGCGCAGACGCGACCAGCCTGCTTCATCCCAGTCGCCGTCCAGCGACAGCTCAAATAGCGGCGCCGGACAATTCTGCGCCATGCCGCGCAGACTGAGCACCATTTCGGTGTTCTCGTAGCGCGGAGAGAGCGTCAGCACTGCCGCGGCGTACTCGCCCATTTCCAGTGTCTTTGCGTAGCGATAGCGGCCGTTTGCACCTGCAAAACCGTCCAAGTGCGCTTCTGCGACCTCGAACAGTCGGTCCGGCGTGTGCGAAAACGTACTGCCCTCACCCATCGCGACGGAAACCTCATTGAGCAGTGTGCGGTCGGCCTTTTTGCCGTTGTCGCGCCACAAGAACCACAGCATTTCGCTGAGCGGCATACGGCGCACGGTCTTGCCCTCGTGCTCGAGCGCGGACAGAATTCCCTCGTCCAAACCGGTCAGGCACATCGGCGTACCGACTGCCGCCAGCGCATGACTGTCCGCTGGAACCTGCTTTGCCAGCGCAAGCAGTTCTTCCCTGCTGAGAATGTGCTGCGGTGCAAGCCGTTCGCGCTGAGTTGCGGGCAGCGCGTACACCAGATCGCCGGTCAGCACGGCGCGGAGCAGCAGCTCCGGGTCATCCGCAGTTTCCGACAGCTCCTCCAGCATGGGCGCTGCAATGCCGCATTTTGTGTATCCTCTGCGGTCGAGAATCGAGCGTACCACGCGCGCATACTGGCCGTCTGCATCCGCGCCGTAGCCATACGGAATGAGGAATTGCAAGCCCTCGTCGCCGCCGTTTTTCTCGATTGCCTGCAGGCACGCGCCCACCAGCATCGGCAACGGCAGATACTCCTTGGAGTTCATTTCCGCGCGGCCAATCTCCAGTGTTTCACGGGTGAACGGCGGCATTGCTTCCGCGTTCACGCCCTGCCGCTCAAAATACTCCACCAGGTATGGCGTATACGCGCCGAGGTTCGGCACCAGCAGCTTACGTCCGTCCGTTTTTGCCTGAATGTTGGTCGGGTGCATTGCCGCATCCAGAATGTTGAACTTCTGCGGCATTTCCACAGGCGGACGGTGCGACAGGCTGTTCAGAAACGCTTCAATGCGCGTGATAACACCCACCTTGGAATAGTGCTCGTCCACCTCAATTTGCAAATACGGCTTATCACCCATTTCCTCGCGGAACAGGTGCGAAATGAGCGTATCAGGACCGCAGCCGTGGTTGGTCAGGTACACAGCGTACAGATTCGGGTGGTGCGCGATCAGCTTTGCGCCGGACAGCACATGATCGCCGAACGGCCAGTACATATGCGGATAATCACCCGAAACATCTAAATCCATGCCCGGCAGGTGACCGAGCGTGAGCACCTTGTAGCCGCGCGACAGCAGCATCTCCGGGATACCCATGTTGAGCACCGGGTCGGAAATGCCGTAGTTGCGCGTGATGAGCACAAGTACCTTGTCCTCCGGTTTGAGGCTTGCCAGCATTTCGCGGCCGAGCGCTTCCACGCCATCGCTGTACTTCTTGACCGCCATCGCGCCTTTCAGCAGACCGGGCAGACAGCGCGGCTTGGAGAATCCCAGCGACTTGCCGACATCCAGCATGGCCATGCCCATCATCTGCGCACCGAGATCAAGGTCGAGGATTGGGCTGAGCAGCTTGATACCGCGCTTTTCCAGTCCGAGCGTGTCGAACACAGCCTTGGCCGCCATCTGCATATACGGGCAGGCGTAGTTATGGACCGCGTGCGAGTGCGGGTGACGGATGGTGTGAATAGACGGCAGGAAGATGTAGTCCACGCCTTGGTCGGCCAACTGCGCCATGTGACCGTAGATCAGCTTGACCGGATAGCAGGTTTCGCCCTGTGCGTACTGCTGGGACAGCCGAACAGTGTCCTCGTTGGTCGCGTGCGACAGCACAACATTGTAGCCGAGATTCTTGAAGAACGCATTGACCAGAGGGAAAAACTTGAACATGATGAGCGTTAACGGCACGCCGATGGTCTTTTTGCGCGGGTCGATGGTGCCGTCGTAGTCCTCGACAGCAAGCTGACCGGCCTTTCGGTAAAACGCCTTGTTGCGGCGAATCTCCTCGCTGGTCGCGGTAATTTTGCGTTCCGCACACGGGAAATCAAAGCCGAGGAACGTGCTCTGTGCCGAGCCAACGGTTTCCTTTGCCAGCAGCGCCGCGCCGAACGCGCCCGAGATGGAGAACACCGGCGATACACGCACGCTGTCGCCGTAGGCGCTCTGGAACGCCGCAACAATGCCCGGATTGTAGTCCACACCGCCCTGCAGGACGATGTGTTCACCGACCTTTTTGCCGCCGACGACCTTGTGCAGATAATTCTTGACGATGGAGTGGCACAGACCTGCCGCAATGTCCGCCTGTGACGCGCCCTGTGCTTCCGCCTGTGCGATAGAGGTTTCAATGAATACCGTACAGCGCTCACCGAGGTCACAGGGATGCTCGCCGGTCAGCGCCAGCGGACCGAACTTCGCAATCGGGATTCCCATGCGCGCCGCCTGCTCCTCGACAAACGAGCCGGTACCGGCCGCACAGATCTTGTTCATCTGGAAGTCCGCGACCTCGCCGTTTTTGAGCGAGATATACTTGCTGTCCTGACCGCCGATTTCAAATACGGTGTCCGCCTCCGGCACCCAGTACGTCGCCGCACGCGCCTGTGCGGTGATTTCGTCACGGATGGCATCCGCGCCCATCATGCGGCCCATGCGTTCACGCCCCGAGCCGGTCACGCCGACACCGCGCACGGTGAAATCGCCGTATTTGCTCTGAATCTGCACCAGTCCGCGGCGGACAACGCCCTCCGGGTCACCGGCCGTGCGGAGATACTGGAAGTCGATGAGTGTGCCGTCCTGCGCCATGAGCACGAGGTCGGTGCTGGTCGAGCCAATATCAATGCCGATAAACGCGCCGTCCTCCGGCATGACCTGCGTGCAGCTTGGCTCGGAGAGGTCGGTTCCCTTGCCCAGTGTCAGCTGCGGCAGATTGATTTCCTGTGTGCGGCGCACTTCGCCCTGTGCAAGTGCAGACAGCAGCGTTTCGGTTGCCATCTCCTGCTCTGCGCCCTGTGCCGCGCCAACAGCCGCCGCGAAACGGGCGTTTTCCGGCACAATAAGTTCGTTCTCCTGCAGACCGAAAATATCACGAATCGCACGGATAACACCGCTGTTGAGCATCACACCGCCGCAGAACGCCACCGGCTTCTCAACCGGCAGATTCTTGACGATGGTCGCCTTGTAGTTGCGAATCATCGCGTAGCAAAGGCCGAGCAGTATGTCCTGCTTGGGCACACCCTCCTGCTGACGATGAATAATGTCGGTCTTGGCGAATACCGCACATCGGCCGGACAGGTTGGGTATCTCACGCGCCTGTGCGACCAGCTTGGAATAATCTTCAATCTGCAATCCCAGACGTGACATCTGATCTTCAAAGAACGAACCTGTACCGCCTGCACAGTGCTCGTTGACCGAAAAGCGCGGCGCTTTGCCATGCAGTTCGGTGATAAAGCGTGCGCTCTGACTGCCGATTTCAATCACACTGCCTGCACTCGGCGCGAGCGTCCGCACACCCGAAACGATGGCGGGAATATCCTCCATCTGGGTAAGCTGCGGACACAGCGCCAGTACCGCATGACGGTTACCGCCGGTCACGCACACGGCGGTTTTCTCCGGCAGGTTCAGGCTCCGCAGACCGTCCAGCAGGGTTTGTGCCACCCTGCCATGGTGCGGCGCACACCAAACCTCCGGTGCACCCGAACCGGTCAGCGCCAGCTTGACCGTGGATGTGCCAAGGTCGATTCCTAATTTGTTCATAATTACTCCTTGTTTTTGTCCCGAAAGAGCGAAAACGGAGATTTTCACTCTCCGTTTCCGCTATTTTTCTTAACTCATCCCATGTAATAGAAGTCGTCGTCCGGCATGGAGCCGCCAACGGCATCCGGATTGAAATCATAGATGATCTGGAGGAAACCGGAAAGAATATCCTTCATTTCCTGTCCCGTAATGGTGACGATATTGCACTCCGGAATAGCGTTTTTGGCAATCTCCGGATTGAGGAAGGTTTCGTAATCGTCCGTCCACTGTGCCGCTTCGTCCAGATGCTCCAGACAGTAGTCCGTGGACTGCTTTGCCAGCTCCAGATACTCCTTAACCGCCTGTTCGTGCTCCTCGAGGAATGCGGTGCGGACTACGGTAACGGTCGTGACCGACTGTGCGCCGCTGTCCGTGTTCAGCGCGTCCCATGCGTCGGTGACGTTGATCGCCACACGAAGATCGGGCACGAGCATCTTTGCAACCTCAACAAACGGCTGCGGCAGGAGCGCAATCGAGTTCGGCTCCTCCTGCAGGAGATTGAGCACCTCGAACGGCGTTGCGCGAAACGAGAAGTTCACCTCGTCTGCAAGATCGTACTGGTCGAGCAGATACTCGAACGTGTACTCCGGAGGACCGCCCTCACCGATGGAATACACGGTGCGACCCTTGAGGTCCTCCATCGTGGAGATGGTCGGGTCGGTGGTCAGCACATACAGCAGACCGAGGTTGCCGATGCTGATGACCTTGACCTTTTCTTTCATATCCGGATTGTTGTACAAGATGGCCGCTACGTTGGAGGGCACGGTTGCAATGTCGTAATCGCCCTGATTGAGCGACGCGGACACCGCCGAGTAGTCAACGCCAGCCACATCGAAATTGTAGTGGTTGAACGTGTTGCCCTCCTCGTTTTCATGAATCAGCCAGCCCAGACCCATGGACGGCGGACCCATGATAAGGCCGACATTTACGTCGGTCGCGTCCGCACTGCCCTGTACTTCGCCTCTGTCCGCCGAAGTGTTAGACGAAGAATTGCCGCAGCCGGTCAGCGCACCGAGAGAGAGCGTCAGCGCCATGCACGCGGCAAGAAAACGCTTAATCTTCATGCTTGCTCTCCTCCTTTGCGTTCTGCTCCTTGGCCTGCTGTGCCTTTTTCTTCTGCACCTGCTTTTTCACTGCCGGAACACCGATAAAGATGGCAAAGATTACAATGATGGCGATGAGCGGCTGTACGCCGGACTGGCGCTCGGCCTGCTCCTCCTCTGCTTCTTCTTCCTCATCGAGTGCGTCAGCATCCACACCGGCGGCCGCCATTGCGCCTGCCGCAGCGGAGGAATCCAGCATTTCCAGCTCTACGATCGGCATCTTGTCGCCGTCCGTGGTATCTACACCGGAAAGGTTGAGCTCAAAGGTGAACGACCATGTGTGCTCCTTGTCCAGACCGGAAATGGTCATGGCAAGGTCGCCCATCCAGATGTCGGCGGTCATGTCGTCGCCCTGCATGGTAACGACCGTGCTGTCTCCGGACAGCTTGCCGAGATCGACCGTAATGCTCGTGATATCGCCCTCGTCGTTCTTCTGGGTATCGAGAAGATCAAGGCCGTGCAACTCACGGACAGTCATAACGCGGTCCTTGATGCAGATGGGGATAACGACCTGTGCCGCACCATCGTCTGCGATGGTGAGTTCTGCGTTGTTCTCCACCGGATTCATCGGCGGGAATGTGCTGTTGGTGATATGCGGGTTGAGCGGCAGACCGGTGTCCGCCTTGTTGAACCAGATGTTTGCGCTGATGGTGTACTTGCCGGGCTTGAGGGTTTTGCCGAGGTGTTCGGTCGCTTCACCCTTACCGCTCTGCTGTGCGGAAACAAAGGTCTGGTAGGCCTTGTTCAGCGCATCGGTCTGCGCGTCCACTGCGGACTGCTCCTTGGAGGTCGCCGCCGCCTTTGCGATGGTGAGTGCGGTTTTCAGGGTGTCCATGTCCTTCTGCGTTACCCACGTTTTGGACGGACTGACATCCTTGCCATCGGCAGAAACCGGAATCTCCTGCTCTGCCTTTTCCACGGTGGTGATAATGGCTTTCAGCTTGTCATAGTTGACGGCCGCCGTGGTGGTCTTTGCAGCAGTCGCAGTGTTGGACTGCGCCGCCGGTTTGCTCTGCGACGAAGAAGCGGCAGGCTGGCTCGTGGTGGTCTGCTGTTGGGTCGGTGCGGGCACGTCGCTGAGATCGACAGCCAGTGTCAGCGGAACGGTCCAGTCCACGCCGAGCAGGGTCGGAAATTCCACGCAGTTGTTGAACACATAAGTGCCGGAACGGTCGTTCAGCTTGATGGTCAGCTGGGTGATACGACCCTCACGGGTAGCTTTGCCGTCGGTCGAGGTGTAAGTCGCGCTGTCGCGCACGGTATCCGTGATGGTCGCGTTCGAACTTCCGCCGATGCTTTGCAGAGTGAATACCGGATTCGGAAGCGGGAGCGTGAGCGCCAGCGTGCCATCCGTGTGCTGTACGACCTTGGCATTGTTGGACACCGGCTCGGTCGGTGCCTTGGCTTCGTAGCCGCCCTCACCGAGCGGATTGTTGCCGTTTGTCATATACGCGGTGACACCGGGCAGCTGGGTATTCAGTTCGCCGGGCAACATCAGGTTTGCGGTAACGGTGTAGGTCTGGTCTGCGGTGTTCGCCGCCAGTGCCGCCGGAGCCATGCCGACTGTCACTGCACACGCCATCAGCAGGCTTAGCAGTCTTTTCTTCATAATGTACATCCTTCTTTCTTTTTATACACCCATGCCACCTATGGGATACATAGGTGGCATAGGATAATCAACTTGTCTTATTTGCCGAGCTGACGATACAGGAATGTCACGATCTGGCCGCGGGTGCAGCCAGCGTTCGGCGCAAAGGTGGTAGCCGAGGTACCAGAAGTGATACCCTTTTCAGCGGCCCACTGAACAGCGTCCTTGTAGTAGCTGTCTGCCGGAACGTCAGTGAAATTATTCGTACCGTTTGCCTTAGTCGAATCCGCCATGCGCCACTGGAACGTAACAACCTGAGCACGGCTTACAACGGCTTCCGGTGCGAAAGTAGTTGCCGAGGTACCCGAAGTGATACCCTTTTCCAGTGCCCAGAGGACAGCCTTATAATAGTAAGCATCTCTCTTGACATCGGTAAACGGATTCTCGGTCTTGGTCGGCTCCGGAGAACCGGCTGCGCGCCACAGAAACGTTACGACCTGAGCACGGGTGCAGGTCTTAGCCGGTGCGAACAGGGTGTCCGAAATACCGGAGGTCACGCCATTCTCAACGGCCCAGTCAACGGCGGTCTTGTAGAACGCATCGTCGGCCACATCGTCGAACGACTTGGTATCCACGGTGCCGAGGATGAAGTTGCCGGTGCCGGTGAGGGTCAGCTCTGCGACGTTGTTCTTGCAGGTGACCGGAACGGAAACCAGCTTGCCGTTCGCATCAACCTGATAAGCACGGACAGCGCCCTTGCCGTCCCACTTGAAGGGCACGGACACGGTGAGCTTGCCGGAGCCGAGGCTGGTGATTGCCTTATCATCGGACGAGAGGGCCACGGAAACCGCAGAAGCGTTCTTCACATCGCTCATCGCAGACTTTTCGGTCGCGGAGAGCTTCTTCTCGGCGTCAGTGCCGGTGAGGATACGCAGGTCAACGGTCTTGCCGGAAGCCGCCTTGGTGACTTCGGTCAGCGCCGTGAGATCGAACTTCGCCGAGGTATCGGACAGGGTAAGCGTCGTGCCGGGCACCTTAGCGTCCACGATCTTCTCGAGGGCGGAAACAGGCAGGTTTACGCCGGTAACGCCCTTGTTGCCGTCGGTTACATCGAGGGTAATGCTGTTCTTGGAGGACAGATCATCGGTGTTGATCTTGGAAACGGTTGCGGTGTCGTCCTTTACCTTAACGGTGAGGTCGGTCTTGACCTCCGGAGTGGTACTACCTCCGGTAATCTTGCTCGTATCAACGTCGGTCTTGGAATCCAACGAAGAATCATCGCCGCCACTGAACTTAACTTTCAAGATGAGCGGATTGTTCCAGTTATTCTCCGGATTGATAATGGTCGGAAACTCCTCACAGTCCTCAAAAGTGTAAGTACCAGACTTATCATTCAGCAGGAACGTAATCTCGCTGATACGAGAAGAACGCTTGCCACTTACACCGGACTGATACAGCAGATCGGATGCCGTTTTCTTAGAATCAACAGATGCATTAGAGCAACCGTCAATCTTCTGCAAGGTGAATACCGGATTGGCAATTTTAAGAGTAAGATACATCTTGCCATCTTCAGTTTTCAAAGTAGCATTATCAGACTGCGGCGTTGTCGGTGTGCCAGTACCCTTGATCGGGTTATTCGGATTGTTCAGGTAAACCGTAACGCCAGGCAGAATAGTATTGTTTGCACCATCCATGTACAGGTTTGCAGTTACGGTTTCGGTTTTATCCTTATCAGGATTAGTAACCGTACTACTGTCACGAACTTTTAAGGTGCCTTCCTCATAGCCCAACGAGTAGTTATCCGCACTGCCACCAGTAGGCTTAATTTTATAGTCCTTACCTACTTCAAGATTATCCGGAATAGTTACAGTTGGTGCCACAAAATTCTTTGCGGTTTCGACGGTTTCACCGTTTACAAAACCTGTGTATTCAATCTTTCCTACCGGTGTTTGACCTACCTTAATAGTTTCATCAGCATACTTGCATTTCAAATATTTCTTGTCAATTTTCCAGTTGATTGTAACCGGATTAGTGCTACTATCCAGCCAAGTATAGCCATTCTCAGGAACAACCGTACAGGTATATTCGCCTGCATCCACAGCATTATCAGTGCCTGCGGTTACCTGATAATGAGCACCAGAGGGCAAGGTGATTGTCTGACCGCTGTAGCTCTTGCTTTTAACAAGTCCATCACCATCCTTATAATTTTCCGGCATACTTGCAAGGTTCTTATCGCTTACCAAAATATATGCCGTTGCAGTGCCATCTGTGTTTTCAGTTAGAGCATTATACAGTGCGTCCATAACCATAGAGCCGGTTTCATCGCTGGTAATATTTCGTTCAAGCAGCGTAAACGTAATTTTACCGTCTGCAATTTGTGCTTTACTGGGCTCTACCTCTGTAAGAGTATCATAACTGCCGGTTACAACCGTATTATAAGAGTTTGTATCTGCATTATATACTCTTTTCGTTTCCTTGGCCTGCCGAACCAGATAAATCTTTTTTCTCTCATCATACGGCATCGTGACCTTTACATCACTTCGGTCTTTCAAAAATGTGTTAAACGCTCCCTGCGTAAGCGACTCTCGAAAACCAATATAATAAGCAGTACCATTGGACGTATTCACCACTTTGGGTTCCAATGCCTGGTTACCACTTAACGAGTTTTCAGTATACTTATCATCGGTAAGCATATAGTAACCATACGAAATCTTGTCACCGCTGTATTCGATGGAGGCCGTTTTACCAGCCAGAGCATTGTCGATAATTGCAAACGGCTCCGCCTTGGTATCAGAGAACACCATTTTACCGTTCAGATAAACACTGTCCAGCTCTTCCAGTTCACCGTTGTTGAGCACATATACCTTAGCATTTTCATAATCGGTCTGAATGGTGTATGCAATCTGGCTGTTGCCAGTCAGAGAAACGCTCTCATTAGCATTGATAAGTTGCGGATTATATACCTTGTACTTCTTATCTGCACTGTAAAGAGTTTCAACAGCAGTTTTCAGTTCCTGTGTGTTTGCCGCATCTTCTACCGAGAACTGTGCATTTTCTACCGCACTTGCCACTGTGGATTCCGAGGTACTTACAACTGCCTTGCCATCACCAAAGGTAAACTCCTTGCTTGTGATGTTTGCGGCATTATCATCAAATCCCGGTTTCATACTGCTAAAATCAACCGCCAAGCAAATTGGCATATGCTTATCTTCTTCCAGAATAACCGGATATTCAGTGCAATCCTCAAACTTATAGTTACCGGAAAGATCTTTCAGTTTCATTACCAGACCGGAAATACGGCTGTTATACTTAACGAAATCTCCTTCCTCCATAATTTTATTTTTAATTTCCACCTTGCCTTCAATATCTTTAATATCCTGCAGGGTGAAAACAGTGTTCAAATTTTTGATTGTTAGCTCTACCTGATGATCTTCCGTTACATACAATTTTGCATTGTTTTTCATCGGCTCCAGCGGAGGTACATTCGGGTTAGTCAGATAAGCAGTTACGCCCTTCAAAACTTCATTATCCGAGCCATCAACGTACATATTAGCCGTAACGGTATATGCACCAGGTTTTAATGTGTCATCGTTATCATCACCGCCGGTTTTCTCCTTCAAATCAGTGGTATTGACCAAAACAATCGGCTGCAATGCATTGACAGTAACGAACGCATACGAATAAGATAAGCCAGTTTTGTCCGGTGTGAATGTAACTTCGGTTTCTACCAGCTTATCTCCATCATACACATATGCCTTGCTAACTGTCGAAATCAGTGACGCTTCTACCTGTGCGTTATACACCGTATCGCTCGGAAATACCGCAGCTTCTCCATTGTTATCAGCTGCATTAATATTGATAACCTGAAAGTTACCGGCCAAATCACCAGTATACTTTTCTTTCAGCAGTGCTTCTACACTATTATATTGTGCAGTCTGTTCTTCCGTCGGATCAGCAAACGTATACAGCTCATACAGATCACCCTCATAGTTATATACATTCGATGCTGTTACGGTTACATCTTTACTATCAGGCAGACTTTCTTTGCTATTCGCCGTCAATTTAACAGATGTGTGATCTTCTCCATATGTGTAGTCAACACTATTTTGTTTCACGTTTTCAGTCAGATTGGAAGTATCCACTAAAACAATCGGCTGTAACGCATTGACTGTAATAAATGCATATGGATAAGACAAACCCGTTTCATCCGGCTGGAATGTCACCTCTGTTGCCTCCAGTGCATCCCCATTATACACATATGCTTTGGTAACTGTTGGAATCAGCGATGCATCGGCTTTTATAGTAAAGGTTGTATCGTTTGGAAAGGTTACATTTTGTCCATCAGCGTTTGTCGCATTAACATTAACAACCTGAAAATTTCCAGATAATTCACCGTTATATTTATCTTCCAACAGTGTTTTCACACTGTTATATTGCGTAACTTGTTCTTCTGTCGGATTATCAAATGTATACAGCTCATACAGATCACCCTCATAGTTATATACATTCGATGCTGTTAGGGTAACGTCTGTGCTTTCAGGCAAAATATCACTGCTTATAGCAGTAACCGTTACCATCTCATGGTCTTCTGTCATAGTATAGGTCGCACTATTGTTTCCTGCCGCAAATGCAATCTGGTTAGGGAAACTCGATATAACCAAAATAGCTGATAGCAATAAAGATACTGCCCTTGATTTGGATGTCGATTTCAAATTAATCCCCTTTCTTAAAATATGTAAGGGCCGCAGAGCTGTATAAGCCTTGCGGCCTTTACCGTTATGCCAGTATGGCCCTGTTTACTTCACTTCCACCAGATCACTGCTGATCTTAACAGAAATCGGGAGGGTCTTATCACCAGTATTACCAATGGTAAATACATGCTTGTTTACATACTCAGTTGCATCAAACTTATATACTTTATCCAGTTCCGGAACAAAGAACGTAATGGTCTGAATACGCTTGCCGCTCTTAGAGGTAACACTATCGGTGGATACTACCTTAGCCGCCTTATCATCAGTTGCCGCAGAAGTATCTGCAATCGTCTTGAGCTCAAAGGTCTCATTGTTCAGCTTAACAGTTACATTGTAGCCGTCATCAACCTTTTCCAGCGTACCATTCTGCTCGGGGGCATTGACTGGCGGTACAGCCGTGTCAGTCAAATGTGCGTCAACCAACTTGATATAGTTATCAGCCTTAGCAACATAAACATCCGCCGTTACGGTGTACTTGGTCGTATCAGCCGCACCTGCGCTAACTGCTGCGCAGCTCATAGCCATAGCCAGAGCCATGCCCATGGAAGCGATACGCTTGAACATCTTAGAAATCTTCATTGAAATCTCTCCTTTGTGTAAAATAAATTTGGAGTTATGCAAAACCGCGGGGCCCCTTGGCATTACATCTAAGTAATTAGGCGGTTATTTTCATCTGTGCAACAGATGAAAAAGGGTGCCACCCTTTGCGGTAGCAGCAGCTAACCGCATCTCAAAAAATTAGCCGCGGGTTTGTTACCCGATGCTAACTCCGATTATAGCAAATCTTTCTATCTTTGTCAGTTGCCGTGGCAACATCCAGGAAATTTTGTTGTTTGCATAATTTCCGGTATATTTACCGTGTCGTTTTTTGTATATTCTATCGGACGCGCTCTCTCTGCGGCCAAACCGCTATACCATGCTGTGCCATGCTCACCTTCAACGCTGCAAAGCTCTCATCACTGATGGCGTGCTCCAGCCGACAAGCATCCGCATCTGCAGTACGCTCATCCACGCCAGCTGATGCCAGCATTTGCGCAAATACTTCATGGCGCTCATAAGTGCGCTCGGCAAGCTGCTGTCCGCGCTCCGTCAACACCAGCAGACGGCTATTCGACTTCAAACAGCCATGCTCCCGCAGCTTGCGTACCGCTATGGTCACGCTCGCTCTGGAATATCCCAGTTCGGCTGCCACATCCGCGCACAGCACTTGACCATTGCGCTTTTGCAAAATCAAAATCGTTTTCAGGTAGTTCTCAAAAGATTCTGTCATACTGCCACTCCCCTCTTTACAGCATCATCAGTTCGTTGATCGTAAGCAACACTTTCACCTTGCGGCCTTCGGTTTCAATCAGGCCGTCCTCGCGCATGCGCGCCAGTTCGCGGCTCAGCGCAGATCGGTTTGCGTTCAGGTACTGTGCCAGCTCCTTCTGGCCGAACGGCACTTCCTTCCAGCCTGCCTTGTCTGCCGGCAGAATGTTCAGGTAGATCAGGATACGCTTGCGCAGGCGCGGCTCGGCAAGAATCTGGTTTTTCAGGTTCAGTATCGCTATCTTATTCGACATTTCACGCACCAGATTGGTTTTCATCAGTGTGAAGTCGCAGTCGCTCATATCTTTCATCAGACCATCTACCGGCAGATAGAGAATACGAGTTGCCTTTGTGGTACGAATCTCGACACAGATTTTCTGTTCACCGAACGCTACGGCTTCGCCAAAACACTCGCCTGCATGGAACTGCTGGATAATCTGCGGTTCCTTGCCGCTCATCTCTATCGCCTGAATAATACCCCGCAGAATAATGCCGATGCAGTTGTGTCCCTCACCCTGATTCCAGACAATATCATTCGGCTCGTAAGCTTCCTCGTAGCCGCCCAGTTTTTGGATGATTTCCGGATAACGCTCGCGCGGGATTCCTCCGAAGATGTTCATGTTGCGCATGACTTCCTCACGCGTAAGCAAAATATTGTTGTCGTCATCCTCATCAGGCTCTTGTGCGTCTACGCCCAGCAGTTCCTCCAGGTGAATGACCTTGGCTCCGAGCATGGCCGCATCCTCTACACCATGCGTTGCCACCAGCAAAATTCGATTCCCTCGCATTTTCAGGATATAGTCGATAACTTCCAGCTTGGTTTCGCGGTCCAGCCCGGTGAACGGCTCGTCGAGGATAATCAGCTTAGACGGATAGTTCATCGCACGTGCGAGTGCAACTCGGCGCTTCATACCGCCCGAAAGCTGGGTGACCGGCTGGTGCAGGCAATCTGCAGGCAGAATCAGTTTGAGGTTTTCCTCGATTTCTTTTTTCAGCTTTTTATCGCGGATTCCCTTGCGCATAACTGCGATGTTGTCGATCGCGTCCATCCATTCTAGCAGGCGGTTCTCCTGAAACATAACCGCAATGTCATTGCGGGTCAGGCCCTCTACATCGCCGCCATCCGGATTTTCGAGGTCCATCAAAATGCGCAGCAGCGTGGTCTTACCCATGCCGGAAGGACCCATCAGGCAGTAAATACCGCCGTCCTCCAGCTCATAGTCAATACCGTTGAGCACCTGCTTTGCGCCAAAGGCTTTCTGAATATTTTTAATCGAGATCGGCATAATTTACACTCCCATTTTGTTTTTCATCATCATCTTTTGGGCTTCTTCACCCTTGATTGGGTTGCATTTGTTCAGCAGCATCATGAAAATGCGCTCAAACAGCAGACTAAGTACCACAACTACGATCGTCCACGCGAACAGGTTTGCAGTCTGCAGATAGGTTTTCGCAGCGTACATCTCACGGCCGATAGACGGTTTCGGTGTGCCGATAACCTCAGCCATAATGCCCGACTTCCAGCTCATACCGAGCGCAATACGGCATGCACTGATAACAAACGGCATGAGCGTCGGACGATAGAAATAGTAGAACCGATACCACCACGAGCAGCCGTACTCTTTGGCCACTTCCAGCAAATTTTTGTCAACCGCGTTAAGACCGGCCAGTGTGTTGGTATAAATGAGCGGCAGAACGATCAGGAAGGACAGATAAATCGTCAGCGCCTGATTGCCTACCCAGATGAGCAGCATAATAACGAACGAGATCATCGGAACAATTTTCAGCGTCACCATCACCGGTGTGATAATGTCGCGCAGCAGCGTAAAACGGTAGCACAGTACCGCCAGTAAAAATCCGGCAACAAACGACAGCAGGAAACCGACTGTGATGCGCGCGAACGAAGCACCACAGGTCACCCAGAAATCCGGCTGACGTATCTGCTCTCCCAACGCCCCTATGATATGTATCGGACCGGACAGCACAATACGATTGTTGATTACCCTGTCGGCAATTTCCCACAGCGCCAGCCAGCACAGAACAATAGCTGTCATTTTTGCGTAATATTTTGCGTTTCTGACTTCTTTCATAAACTTTTCCACCCTCGCAAGTTAGTTTTAGCTAACCTATTATCAAATAAAAATCCGCCTCAGTTAGCGACATCTTACTCAGTATAGCATAGGATTTAATTTTTGTCAGTTGCCATGGCAACAATCCAAAAATTTTTTGAAAAAACGGAAAGCTGGGTGTGCTGCACCCAACTTTTCCGTTTCCGTGTAAGACCATTCCTTGAAGTCTTTTTCCTTCTTCACACTTATATACTATCCAACAATCTTCCAATTCTCATCCACCCGTTTCAGTGCAAGCTCAAACTGTGAAATCTGCGTCATTTTCGTAACGCTGTCCAGATATTCCACCGCCACAGTTGCCGTTACGGTATCGCCGTCCTTGTTCAGCACCGTGCTTTTAAGCTGGCTGAACGTATAGTCCGCGCACTTTACCGACGGCATAGAACCACCACTGACATAGTAAGACAGCTCTTTTTCTGTCGCTGTTGGATACAGCGTGAAAAAGGTAATCAGGAAATCCGTAATATCCTCGCTTTCCGCCGCAGAAACCGTTCCGTCGGATTCTGCGGCTTTTGGCGTATATGCAGATTTTGCAGGCTTTCCGGTGATCGTCGGTGCTTGCGTAATAACCATATCGCCGTTATCGTCCTTGTGGACCATCGTTTTGTAAACGCTGGATACAGTGTCTTTTTTCTTGCCGTCCGAAATCATCTGCGCCACTGTGAACACGACTACAAAATCGTTTTCACTGCCATTCTGCTCCACAGACCAAATCTGAATGTCCTGCACGGACGAAGAAACCGCAACGTCACTTTTCACGGTGTCAGCCGTTAAACGCTGCAGGTCCTCGGTCAGATAGCCGGTCAGTGC
>OLFX01002216.1_pt1 | contig 17292 bp, 10 predicted proteins | sample 1605091 | NCBI WGS metagenome assembly OLFX01 (sample SAMEA3888906, study PRJEB22519) | human gut metagenome | biome: human gut; feature: human-associated habitat; material: faeces | place: Denmark | collected 2012 | reverse complement strand
ACGGGCGACTTTAAGATCGATTTCACCCCCACGCAGGGCGGCATGATCGACCTTGCGCGCTTTGCGCAGCTCGGTCAGGAGGGCGTTTTGCTGCTGATGGCGGACTCTACGAACGCAGAGCGCCCCGGCTACACACAGACGGAGCAGAAGGTGAACGCGACGTTTGACGCACTCTTTGCCCGCGCGGAAGCGAATAAAAAGCGACTTATCATCGCGACGTTTGCGTCGAACATCAGCCGCGTGCAGCAGATCATCAACTGTGCGGAAAAGTACGGCAGAAAGGTCGCGCTTTCCGGCAGAAGCATGGTAAACGTCATGTCCATTGCGAGCGAGCTCGGTTATCTCAAAGTGCCGGACGGTCTGCTCATCGACCTCAACATGATCTCCCGTTACACGAAGGAGCAGATTGTGCTCATCACGACGGGCAGTCAGGGAGAGCCGATGTCTGCGCTTACCCGCATGGCGTTTGCCGACCACCGTCAGGTCGCGGTCGGTGAGGACGACATGATCATCATTTCCGCGCGCCCCATTCCGGGCAACGAAAAGATGGTCGGCACCGTTGTGGACGAGCTTTTGAAGCGCGGCTGCGACGTGGTGTATGAATCCATGTACGAGGTGCACGTTTCCGGCCACGCGTGCCAGGAAGAGCTGAAGCTTATTCAGGCGCTGACGAAGCCGAAGTACTTCATCCCGGTGCACGGCGAGCAGAAGCACCTGCGCAAGCATGCGGGCGTGGCTGTCAGCATGGGCATGCCGCCGGAGAACATTTTCATCGGCGATGTCGGCAGCGTGGTGGAGATTCATGAAGACTACATGAAACAACTGCCCGATGTACAGGCGGGCGCGGTTATGGTGGACGGCCTCGGCGTGGGCGACGTCGGCAGCATTGTGCTGCGCGACAGAAAGCACCTTGCGGAGGACGGTCTCATCATTGCGGTGTGCACGATCGAAGCGGGCTCCGGCCGTGTTGTTTCCGGCCCGGACATTGTCTCCCGCGGCTTTGTATATGTGCGCGAGAGCGAGGCACTGATGGACGAGGCGAGACGGCTTGTCAACAGCACGATTGAGCAGTGCGCGGACGAAAACGTGCGCGAGTGGAGCGCCATTAAGCTGCGCGTGCGCGACAACCTTTCCAGACTGTTATATAACCGCACAAAGCGCAGCCCGATGATCCTGCCGATCATCATGGAAGTTTAAATTCAGTTTAAGTTAGATTAGTTTCTTGGGGGTTCCCCTCAGAAGGAGAGACGGGAAATGAACAAGCGACGCATCTGGGCGACCTCGCCGGTCTATTATGTTATGGCAGCGGTCATGTTCATTATGGCGTGCTTCAGCTATACGCAGAATAAGATTCTGTTTGCGGTGGAGATCACGGTTTCCGGCCTGTGTTTGGCAGCGGTTATCATGACCGACCTGCATTACCGCGTGCATGTGTACACGGCGCTCAGAGCTGCGAGAAAGGTGCTTTCCGCCGATGAACAGCGCAACCTCGGGCAGTTTGCGCTGCCCCTTGCGGTGCTGGGCTCGGCGGGCGACATCGTCTGGACGAACGAGCGCTTTCAGGATTTATTCACCGAAAACGGCGAAGGCTGCGGCGATAACATTGCGGCGTACATTTACCCGAAGACTTTGCGTCAAATTTTATCCGAAAACGGAACCTCCGTTTCCTACGGCGACCGCGAGTTTACGGCCTACGGCCTGCGCACCGAAAGCGGCAGTGTGCTTTACTTTGTGGACGACACGTATTATAAGCAGATTCAGCGCGACTACCGCGAAAAGCGCACGGTCATTGCGGTCATCTCGTTTGATAACCGCGAGGAGCTGACGCGCGATGCCTCCGGCAGTGAGGATTCCCGCATCACGTCCGAGGTGGAATCCGTCCTGCGCAGCTGGGCGATCGACACCATGGAGGGCTTTCTGCGCCGCATGACGAACGGGCGTTATATGCTCATCACGGACGACCAGCACATTGAAGAGGCGAAGACGAAGCGCTTTGCCGTGCTGGACAGCGTGCGCGCCGTAAAGGGCGAAAACAACATGTCCGCGACGATCTCCATCGGCATCGGCAGAGCCGGCGTGACGGCGACGGAGAGCGAGCTGCATGCCCGTCAGGCGCTGGAAATGGCGCTTGGCCGCGGCGGCGACCAGGTGGCCATCTACCAGCAGGACGGTACATACGAGTTCTTCGGCGGTCTCTCCAAGGGTGTTGAAAAGCGCGACAAGGTGCGCACGCGCGTTATTGCCGCGACGCTTTCCGACCACATTAAATCGAGCGACCATATTTTCATCATGGGGCACACGAACTCCGACCTTGACGCCGTGGGCGCGGCGGTCGGCATGTGGGCGGCTGTGACGAAGGGCCTTGACCGCCGTGCAAGCATTGTGATCGACAAGGGCCGCTCTATGGCGACGACGCTTATCAACGCGTTTGAGCATCAGCCGGAGTATGAAAACATGTTCATCACCCCGCAGGAGGCGCTCGACCGCTGCACGCAGCGCTCGCTTCTCATTGTGGTGGACACACATTCCACCTCGTTTGTGGAGAGCCAAGAAGTTTTAAAGGCCATTCCGCGCGTGGTCGTCATCGACCACCACCGCATGATGGTGACGCACATTGAAAACGCGATCATCTTTTACCATGAGCCGTACGCCAGCTCGGCTTCCGAAATGGTGGCGGAGCTCGTGCAGTATATCAACAGCTCCGCGCTCAATAAAAAAGAAGCGACGGCACTGCTTTCCGGCATTATGCTGGACACAAAAAACTTCGTTTTGAAGACGGGCGTGCGCACATTTGAAGCTTCCGCCTACTTAAAGCGCCGCGGCGCCGACACGGTGGAAGTGAAGAAGATGTTTGCAAATTCGCTCGATACCTATAAAGAGCGCTCTCAGCTTGTGGCAGGTGCGGAGGTTTATAAGGGCTGCGCCATTGCGTGTTCCAACTGGGAATTCCCGAACGTGCGCATTGCGGCGGCGCAGGCGGCGGACGAGCTGCTGTCCATTCAGGGCGTGCGCGCATCGTTCGTCATTTTTCGCGTGGGCAATGAGATTGCCATTTCGGCACGAAGCCTCGGCGACGTGAACGTGCAGATTTTGCTGGAGGAATTCGGCGGCGGCGGTCACCTCAACATGGCGGGCGCGCAGATTAAAAACAGCACCACGAACGATGTGCGCAAGGCACTCATCCGCGTGCTGGACGAAAAGCTTTCTGAAGCGACGAAAAAGAATAACTAATGCGGCAAAGCGGCGCGAAGCCGTTTGACTGCTTTAGCGATAGATTTAAACGATAGGAGATACGACCATGAAAGTTGTACTTTTAGCAGATGTAAAAGGTGTAGGCAAAAAAGGCGAGCTCATCAATGCAGCAGAAGGCTACGCACGCAATTTCCTGCTGCCGCGCAAGCTTGCAAAGGAAGCGAACGCACAGGTGATGAACGAGCTGAAAAACTTCGAGGCCTCCAAGGCATATAAAGTGAAAACCGAGACCGAAGAAGCACAGCGTATTGCGGAAGCTTTGAAGGACAAGACCGTCCGCATCACCGCAAAGGCGGGCCAGGGCGGCAGACTGTTCGGCTCCGTCACCGCAAAGGAGATTGCGCAGGAGATTAAAAAGCAGTACGGCTTCGACATCGACAAACGCAAGATCCACCTCGACACCGACATCAAGGCGTTCGGCGGCTATCACATTGAGGTGAAGCTCTATAACGGCATCACCGCGAAGCTGGCGGTATCGGTGACCGAAGCACAGTAAAAGCATGATTTCCTTGATGCGCAGCATTAAATTTTGCAATGACTAAAAGTCGTTTACGATTAGAAAATCGTTTTCACTTTGAAGTAATTTCACTCAAAAAAGGGTGGTAAAAATGCCGGAAGATAATTTTCAACTGAATACGCCGGCACTGCCCGGAACGGTGATGCCGTTCAGCGCAGAGGCCGAGCAGGCGGTGCTGGGCGCGGTGTTGCTGGAGCCCGACTGTCTCTCGACCGTGGCGGAAATGCTGCCGCGCGCGGACTATTTTTATCAGGTCAATAACCGCACGATTTACAGCGCGATGCTCGATATGTTCACGGCAGGCCAGCCGGTGGACCTCGTCACGCTGCTGGAGCACCTGCGCGAAGAGGAAAACTTCGATGAGGGCAGCGGAAAGGTGTATCTGATGCAGCTTGCGCAGCTTGTGCCGAGCGTCTCGAATGTGGAGCGTTACTGCACCATTGTGCGTGACCGCTACGATTTGCGTATGCTCATTCAGGCGGCGCGCGGCATTTTGGATGACGCCATGGAGGACACCGGCGAAACCTCGCTCCTCTTGGATTCCGCCGAGCAGCGCATTTTTGACATCCGCCAGGGCAAGGCGTTAAAGGGTCTTGAGCGCCTGAACGAAGTGCTGTTTGAGACGTTTGAACGCCTTGACCGCTTGAATTCGCCGGACAAAGACCTGTACCGCGGCATCCCTACGGGTATCCGTGAACTGGATAACACGATCACGGGCCTGAACCGCTCCGACCTTATCATCATCGGCGCACGACCCGGCATGGGCAAAACGAGCTTTGCGCTGAACATTGCGCGCCATGCCGCCATCACGGCGGGCAAGCGCGTGGCGTTTTTCTCGCTGGAAATGAGTAAGGAGCAGCTCGCTTCCCGTATCATTTCCACGGAGGCACTCGTCGGCGGCACAAAGCTGCGCACGGGCGACTTGACGGAGGGCGAATGGACGCGCCTTGTGGAGGCGGGCGATATTCTCTCTAAGGCTGATTTGTACCTCGATGATTCCCCGGGCATTACGGTGCCGGAGATGAAAGCAAAAGTGCGTCGTTTAAAAGACGTTGATCTTGTTATCATCGACTACTTACAGCTGATGAACAGTGCAAAGCGCATTGATAACCGCGTGCAGGAAATTTCCGAGATCACGCGAAGCCTCAAGATCATGGCGAAAGAGCTGAATATCCCGGTTGTGACATTGGCGCAGCTTGCCCGTGCGGGTGAAAAGCGACAGGAGCACCGCCCGGTACTTTCTGACCTTCGAGATTCCGGCTCCATCGAGCAGGACGCCGACATCGTGCTGTTCCTGTACCGAGACGCGTACTACGCGAACGAAAAGGCTTCGCCCGAAGACGTGGACAAAAACAGCGCCGAGGTTATCGTGGCGAAAAACCGTCACGGCGATCTGCGCAGCGTGCCGCTGCACTGGCAGGGTGAGTTCATGCGCTTTACATCGCAGGAAGTTGTGCGTCATGAAAACTGAGGACATCCTCGCCCGCGTGCGTTATGATCTGCCGGAGACGGGAAAAATTGTCGTGGGGCTTTCCGGTGGGGCGGATTCCGTGCTGCTGACGTATTTGCTTGTACAGAAGTACGGCGCGGAGCGTTTGCTTGCGGTGCATGTGCACCATGGTATTCGGGGGGCGGAAGCCGACCGCGACGCGGAATTTGTGCAGGACTACTGTAAAGTGCTTAAGCTTCACTGCAAGGTGATCTATAAGGATATTCCCGCGCTTGCGGCCGTAAGCGGCGAGGGCGTGGAGGAATGCGCGCGGCGCGTGCGCTACGCGTGCTTTGCGGAGGAAGCAGGGGAAAACGGGTGCATCGCCACGGCGCACAACGCCGACGATAATGCCGAAACGCTGCTTTTGAACCTGACGCGCGGCATGGGGCCGCACGGTGCAGGGGGCATTCCGCCGCGGCGCGGCAGAATTTATCGCCCGATTTTGAACATTTCCCGCGCAGAGGTGGAACATCTCTGTAAAGTATATCGACTTGACTACGTGACGGACTCCACGAATTTGACGGTGGACTACACGCGCAATAAGCTGCGCCACAGCGTACTGCCGGTGCTGAAGGACGTAAACCCGCAGATGACGCAGGCGGCGTCCCGCTTTGCGGAGAGCATGCGGTTGCAGAATGAATTTGTGTTTGCGTGCGCGAATGAATTGCTCTGTAAAGCGAAAACGCCTTACGGGTATGACTTGGAAATTTTGCGGAGCGCACACGAGGCGGTGCTGCGCGCGGCACTGGAACTGCTGTTATCGTCTTACGGGCGGCTCTCTTATGAGCACATTTGCAGGGCGGCGGGCTGCGTTTTCATGGGCGGCAGCCTCTCTTTGCCGGGGGACATCGTGCTGGAGGCGAAGCAGGACACGCTCACGGTACGAAAAAACCGGGAGAGAAAAGACCGGAATGTGTTTTCTGTTCCGCTGAGAGCGGGCGAAAACGTGCTTCCGAACGGGAAAACGCTGTTTGTGGAGAAAAAAATTCCCGAAAAAGAAGAAATCAACCGGAAAGTTCATAATTTGTTATTCCAAAACTTTTCGGATTGTGATAGAATTACGAATGTTCCGAGAGTACGGACGCGGCGCGCGGGCGATGTTTTCAGACCCGCAGGGCGCGGCGTGACGAAATCGGTCAAAAAAATCCTGAATGAACTGCGCATTCCGGCGGCGGCGCGCGACCGTTTGCTGCTGCTTGAAAAAGACGGTGAGATCATCTGGATCGAAGCGGTCGGCGCGGCGGAGGGCTATGCGGCAAAGCCGAATTTCCCGGCACTGGAGCTTACGGTGACGGACACGGCAGGCATAACCCGCATATAAAGCGGAAAGAATTTTGAGGAAAGGGTCATCCGAATGGAAAACACAATGTTAAACGATATCAAGGAAGTTTTGTACAGCGAAGCGTACATCGACAGCATGGTCAAGCGCGTGGGCGCGGAAATTTCCCGCGATTACGCCGATAAAAACCTGCTGCTTGTCAGCGTTTTGAAGGGTTCTGTCGTCTTTATGGCAGACCTTATGCGCGCCATTACGATTCCGGCCCGCATCGATTTCATGTGCGTTTCGAGCTACGGCTCCGGCACGAAGACCTCCGGCGTTGTCAAGATCATCAAGGACCTCGACATCAACCTGAAGGGCTATGATATCGTGATTGTTGAGGATATTCTCGACAGTGGCAAGACGCTGCACTACCTTGTAAACCTTTTGAAAAGCCGCGAGCCGAACAGCATTGAGATCTGCACGCTGTTCGATAAGCCGGAGCGCCGCGAGGTGGAGGTCTACGCAAAATACAAGGGCTGCGATATTCCCGATGCGTTCATCGTGGGCTACGGTCTCGATTTTGATGAGAAGTACAGAAACCTGCCGTTTGTCGGCGTTTTGAAACCTGAAGTCTACGGTGAAGTCTAAGCTTCCGTTTTGATAAAAAAGTTTCTGTTTCTATTTAAGGGTACGCTTTGTATCCAATTTGATTTCCGGGAGGTCGGAACTTGAACAGCAACAACAAAAAAATCATTCGCAATCTTTTGATCTACCTCGGCATTCCGATTTTGCTCGTCGTGCTGCTTTTGCTTCTGTTTGACCGCGGGGCAGACCAGACGGGGCTGAAATACTCCGATGTACTGTCTTACTTTGAAGACGGCAAGGTGAGCGCATACTCGCTGAACCTGGGCACGGGCGAGATGAAGCTGACCGTGACAGAGGACAGCAGCAAAAAGGAATCCGTTGTGCGCTACACGGTGCCGAACGTGAACCTGTTCTACAACGATGTTTCGGACTACATCAAGTCGTATAACGAGGAACATCCGAATAACCGCATGACGCAGGATGTCATCCGCCCGGCGGAGACGAGCTGGCTTGTCAGCCTCATTCCGACGTTGCTGATGATTGCGCTGCTTGTGGCGTTCTGGGTATTCATGATGAAGCGCATGGGCGGCGGCGGAGCCGGAAACCAGATGAATTTCGGCAAAGCGAAAGTCAAGCAAATAAACGACGAAAAGCGCCGCACGACGTTTGCGGACGTGGCGGGCGCGGACGAAGAAAAGGAAGAGCTGCGCGAAATTGTGGAGTTCTTAAAACGTCCGAATAAGTATAACGAGCTCGGTGCGCGCATTCCGAAGGGCGTGCTGCTCGTTGGCCCTCCGGGCACCGGTAAAACACTTTTGGCGCGCGCCGTTGCAGGCGAGGCCGGCGTGCCGTTCTTCTCCATTTCGGGTTCTGACTTCGTGGAGATGTTCGTCGGTGTCGGTGCATCGCGTGTGCGTGACCTGTTCGACAAAGCCAAGAAAAACCACCCGTGCATCATCTTCATCGATGAAATCGATGCCGTGGGCCGCCAGCGCGGCGCGGGTCTCGGCGGCGGCCACGACGAACGTGAGCAGACGCTGAACCAGCTGCTCGTTGAGATGGACGGCTTCGGCGCGAACGAGGGTGTCATCATGATTGCGGCAACGAACCGCCCGGATATTCTGGACCCGGCTTTGATGCGTCCCGGCCGTTTCGACCGCCAAGTGATGGTGGGCTACCCGGATGTGCGCGGCAGAGAGGATATTCTGCGCGTACACGCAAAGGGCAAGCCGCTTGCACCGGATGTGGACCTTTCCACCATTGCAAAATCCACCGCCGGCTTTACCGGTGCAGACCTTGAGAACCTCTTAAACGAAGCGGCGCTGCTTGCGGCCCGCAAGGACCACAAGTCCATCACGATGGAGGAAATCGAGGAAGCGACGATCAAGGTCGTTGTCGGCACCGAAAAGAAGAGCCGCGTGATGACAAACAAAGAGAAGAAGCTGACCGCGTACCACGAGGCAGGACACGCCATTGCGACGTACTTCTGCGATTCGCAGGACCCGGTGCACCAGATTTCCATCATCCCGCGCGGCATGGCAGGCGGCTACACGATGCACCTGCCGACGGAGGATAAGTCCTACCAGAGCCGCAACGAGATGCGCGAGGAACTCATCGTGCTGCTGGGCGGCCGTGTGGCGGAAGCCTTGGTGCTTGACGATATTTCCACGGGCGCATCGAACGACATTGAGCGCGCCACGAAGATCGTCCGCGCGATGGTCACAAAGTATGGCATGAGCGACCGTCTTGGTCCGATCACGTACGGTGCGGACAGCAGCAATCCGTTCCTCGGCAAGGAGATGGGTCATGTCTCGAACTATTCCGAGGAGACCGCCGCGGAGATTGACGAGGAGATTAAGTCCATCATCTGCGACGCATACGATAAGACGAAGAAGGTGCTCTCCGAACACATTGACCTGCTGCACCGTTTGGCGGGTGTGCTGTTTGAGCGCGAAAAGCTGGACGCCGACGAGTTCCTTGACGTGATGAACGGCAAGCTGCTGCCGAGCGCACAGACTGCCGCTGCGGGCATCATCCCGGCAGAAGCGGCAGCGCCGGAAACGACAGAGCTGCCGACTGAAGCGCAGACGGAACCGGAAGCGAACACGAACGAATAAATTTTTGACGAAAGGGAATGTGCTCATTTGCATTCCCTTTACGTTTGTTTATGGGCAATCCCGTGCGGGTATTATTTTGCCCGCTTGAGGAAAGGAACATGGTGAATGGCTAAAAAGCAAACCTACGGCAATGACAGCATCAAAAGTCTGAAGGGCGCGGACCGTGTACGTCTGCGTCCGGCGGTCATATTCGGCTCAGACGGCCTCGACGGCTGCGAGCACGCGATTTTCGAGATCCTCTCGAACTCCATTGATGAGGCGCGCCAGGGCTACGGCAAGGAGATCACCGTCACGCGCTATGCCGACCATTCCGTTGAGGTGGAAGACCACGGCCGCGGCATCCCGGTGGATTACAACAAGCGTGAGGAGCGCTACAACTGGGAGCTTGTGTTCTGCGAGATGTATGCGGGCGGCAAGTATAACAACAATGACGGCGGCAACTACGATTACGCGCTGGGCCTGAATGGTCTCGGTCTGTGCGCCACGCAGTATGCCTCCGAATACATGGACGCGGATATTCGCTACGACGGCTTCCGCTATACGCTGCACTTTGAGCACGGTGAGAACGTAGGCGGACTCAATAAGGAGCCTTACGGCAAGAAGGCCACAGGCTCGCGCATCCGCTGGAAGCCGGATATCAAGGTGTTTACGGACATTGACGTGCCGGCGGACTATTACACGGACATCATCAAGCGGCAGGCCATCGTCAACGCGGGCGTGAAGTTTATTTTCAAAAATGAAGTTTCGCCGCGCAAATTCGAGACGACGGAATTCTGCTACGAAAACGGCATTTTAGATCATGTGCGCGAGCTGGTGGGCGAAGATGCGCTGACCTCCGTGCAGTTCTGGCAGTCCGAAAAGCGCGTGCGCGACCGCGAAGACCTGCCGCTTTACAATGTGAAGATCAACGCCGCGGTAGCATTTTCCAACCGCGTGCATTTGACGGAATACTACCACAACTCGAGCTGGCTGGAATACGGCGGCGCGCCGGACAAGGCCGTGCAGAACGCGTTCGTGTACCAGATCGACGCGTATTTGAAGCAGAACGGCAAGTATAATAAATCCGAAAGCAAAATTAAATTTCAGGACGTGGAGGATTGCCTTGTTATCGTCATGTCCTCGTTCTCCACGATGACCTCCTATGAGAACCAGACCAAGAAGGCCATCAACAACAAGGGTATTCAGGAAGCGATGGTGGAGATGCTCCGCCATAATCTCGAAATTTATTTCATCGAAAACCCCATTGAGGCGGAGAAAATCGGCGCACAGGTGCTTATCAACAAGCGCTCCCGCGAGGACGCCGAAAAAACGCGCCTCAACTTAAAGGGCAAGCTGACGGCCAAAATGGATATCACGGGGCGCGTGGCGAAGTTTGTGGACTGCCGCAGCAAGGATGTTTCCGAGCGTGAGATTTTTATCGTGGAGGGCGATTCCGCTCTCGGTGCGGTCAAGCAGGCGCGCGACCCGAACTATCAGGCCGTGATGCCGATCCGCGGCAAAATTCTGAACTGCCTGAAAGCGGATTACGACAAGATTTTCAAAAGTGAGATCATCACCGACCTCATTAAGGTGCTCGGCTGCGGCGTGCAGGTGAAATCGAAGGCGAACAAATCCATCGCGTCGTTTGACATCAACGCGCTGCGCTGGAGCAAGATCATCCTGTGCACCGATGCCGACGTGGACGGCTTCCAGATTCGCACGCTGCTGCTGACAATGCTGTACCGTTTGACGCCGCAGCTTATCGAAAAGCACAAGGTGTTCATTGCGGAATCGCCGCTTTATGAAATTACGGCGAAGGACAAGACGTATTTTGCGTATAACGAGCGCGAAAAGGACGAGTTTTTGACGCAGCTTGAGGGCCAGAAGTTTACGATTCAGCGCTCGAAAGGTCTGGGTGAAAACGACCCGGACATGATGAACCTGACGACGATGAACCCGAAAACGCGCAGGCTGATTCAGGTGAAGCCCGGCGACGCCGAAATGACGGCGCAGATGTTCGACATCTTGCTGGGCGATAATCTCTCCGGCCGCAAGGACTACATTGCGGCCCACGGCAGCGAGTACCTCGATGACCTCGATATTTCTTAAAGCTCTGACGAAAGGAAGCGTAAAGCATGGCAAGAAAAAAACAGCCGAAAAGAGAAAATACGCCGAAGATGCAGGGCTTTATTGCGGGCGCGGGTGAAATTCAGGCGCAGGACATCAACGATACGCTGCGGCAGAACTATATGCCGTATGCGATGAGTGTTATTATGTCCCGTGCCATCCCGGAGATCGACGGCTTTAAGCCCTCGCACAGAAAGCTTCTCTATACGATGTACAAAATGAACCTGCTCGGCTCGGCGCGCACGAAAAGCGCGAACATCGTCGGTCAGACGATGAAGCTGAACCCGCATGGCGACAGTGCAATTTACGACACGATGGTGCGTCTTTCCCGCGGCTACGAGGCGCTTTTGCACCCCTATGTAGACTCTAAGGGCAACTTCGGTAAGTTTTATTCCCGTGACATGGCGTGGGCGGCTTCCCGTTACACGGAAGCGCGCCTTGACCCCATTTGCCGCGAGCTGTTCCGCGATATCGACAAGGACACCGTGGATTTTGTCGACAATTACGACAGTACGATGAAAGAGCCAACGCTGCTGCCGGCGGCGTTCCCCTCGGTGCTCGTCAACGCAAACACGGGCATTGCGGTCGGCATGGCGTCGTCCATTTGCCCGTTTAACCTCGCCGAAGTGTGCACCACGGCGGCGGAGCTCATCCGTGACCCGAAGCATGACATTTTTACGACGATGCAGGCGCCGGACTTCCCGGGCGGCGGGCAGATTATTTTCGACCGCGCGGCGATGGAGCAAATCTACAAAACAGGCCGCGGCAGCATCAAGGTGCGCTCGCGCTATACGTATGATAAATCCGCAAACTGCATCGATATTACCCAGATTCCGCCGACAACGACCATTGAAGCCATTGTGGAAAAGGTCATCGACCTTGTGAAGCAGGGCAAGGTGAAGGAAATCACCGACATTCGAGACGAGACGGGTCTGGACGGACTCAAGATCACGATCGACTTGAAGCGCGGCGCAGACCCCGATAAGCTGATGCAGCGGTTGTTCCGCATGACGACGCTGGAGGACAGCTTCTCCTGCAATTTTAATGTGCTCATCGCGGGCGTTCCGCGTGTGCTGGGTGTGCGTGAGCTCTTTGAGGAGTGGACGGCGTTCAGAATTGAATGCGTCCGCCGCAGAACGCACTACGACCTCACGAAGAAGAAAGAGAAGCTGCATCTGCTCTACGGCCTCAAGGCAATCTTACTCGACATCGATAAAGCCGTGCGCATTGTGCGTGAGACCGAGGAAGAAAGCGAAGTTGTGCCGAACCTCATGATCGGCTTTGGCATCGATGAAATTCAGGCCGAATATGTAGCGGAAATCCGTTTGCGCCATTTAAACCGCGAGTTCATCTTAAAGCGCACCGAAGAGGTGAACAGCTTAGAGGAAGAAATTCGTGACCTTGAGGCAATTTTGGCCTCAAAAACGCGCATTAAGACGATTATTGTGCGCGAGCTGAATGAAATCGCGCAGAAGTACGGCCAGCCGCGCCGCAGCCATATTTTGTACGCGGAGGAAATTGCCGAGGAAGAGCCCGTGGAGACTGTGCCGGATTACCCGGTGAACCTGTTTTTCACGAAAGAAGGCTACTTTAAGAAGATCACCCCGCTTTCCCTGCGTATGGGCGGTGACCAAAAGCTGAAAGAGGGCGACGAGATCGCCCAACAGATGGAATCGACAAACGCGGCAGAGCTTTTGTTCTTCTCCGACAAAGCGCAGGTCTACAAGCTGAAAGCGGCGGATTTTGCCGACACCAAAGCGAGCGTGATGGGCGAATATGTGCCTGCGCGCGTGCAGATGGACGAGGGCGAAAGCGCTGCGTACATGGCTGTAACGACCGACTTTAAGGGCTATATGCTGTTTGTTTTCGATAACGGCAAGGTCGCCAAGGTGGAACTCTCCGCGTACTACACGAAGACGAACCGCAGAAAGCTCATTAACGCGTATTCCGACAAGGCCCCGCTTGCGGCGGCGCTGCAGATTTCCGAAGACTGCGACATTCTGCTGACGTCCTCAAGCGGCAGACGGCTGCTGTTTAACACGGCGCTCATCGCCCCGAAGACAACGAAGAGCACACAGGGCGTGGCGGTGATGAACCTGAAAAAAGGCCACCGCATTTTGGATGCGCACATCTATGCCGAAGACGAGCTGCAGAACCCGTCGCGGTACAGAAAGAAGATCCCGGCGCTTGGCGCACTGCCGAACGGCGAAGAGGGCGGCGAGCAGATCTCGCTTTAAAAAAATCAGCCCTCCGGCAAGACCGGTTGACGTTCCATTTGTGCAGGCATGCGGTCTGCGCGGCGGAGCGTTCAGTCTCATCGAAGGGCGGGCAGCATACAGTCCGCACCATGGACTGCGCCGCCCGCCCGGGAGACCCCGCTCGTGTGACGCGAAAGTGCGGTTTTGCCGCACGGTCCGTTTTGGCGCGCACAAACGCCTGACTGTGACTGCCTTGGTATCAGTATGGATGTAGGACGGCGGAATATGCAGGAAAAAAGCAAAAAATTCTGTTGCAAAATCCCGCTTTGTATGGTATCATAATTAAGCTACGAATAAAATTAGCGTTAAGTCTCTTGAAGAGGAGGTAAAATATATGGGTGCTGTTGAAATTATTTTCGGTATCGTTCTGCTTCTTTTCGCACTGGCGATCATCATTGTCGTACTGTTGCAGGAAGGCCATCAGCAGAGCCTCGGCGCGATTACCGGCGGCGCGGATACGTTCCTTTCCAAGAATAAGGCGCGTTCCATGGATGCGTTCCTTGCTCGTTGGACAAAGTTCATTGCGATCGGTTTCTTTGTGCTGGTCCTTGTGATCAACATCATTATGTATTTCACAAAGTAAGTAAATACTTGCGGAAATGCGCCTCGCTTTTCGATGGGTCTCCATTCGGAATGCGGGGCTTTTGTTTTTATAAATCAGGCTTTAGGAGGGAATATCATGTTTGAAGAGATTGAACGCCTCACCCGCGCGCTGTGCGCAGAGCACGGCACATCCGGCTGTGAGGGCGACGTGTTCAAAGTTGCGAAAAAGGAGCTCGGCTTCTGCAAAGAGGTGTGTGAGAACGAGCTTGGCGGCGTTGTGGGCATTTTCGGCGATTTGAGTTCTAAGCGCCGCATTTTGCTGGACGCGCACATTGACCAGATCGGTATGATCGTGACGGACATTGACGAAAACGGCTTTCTGCATGTGACGAATGTGGGCGGTGTGGACCGCCGCACGCTGCCGGGCAGCCCCGTTACCGTGTTCGGCACGGAGACCGTCACGGGCGTCGGCTGCACGCTGCCGCCGCACCTTGCAAAGGGCGATGATAAGATAAAGCCCGTTGCGGAGCAGTGCATTGACTTAGGGCTTCCGAAAGAGGAAGTGGAGAAGCTCGTCGCTGTCGGCGACCGCGCTGCACTGACGCGCCCGCTGAAAAAGCTCATGGGCAACCGCATCACGGGCACGGCGCTCGACGACCGTGCGGGCTGCGCGTGCATCATCCGCGCGGCACAGCTTGCAAATGCGCAGGACCCCGACTGCTGCGTGATGGTGCTGTGCTCTACAAAAGAAGAGGTCGGCGGGCAGGGCGCGCAGGTTTCGACCTACACGCTCGAGCCGACCGAGGCCATTGCCGTGGACGTTTCGTTCGCAAAGCAGCCGGACGCGGAGAGCATGCTTACCGCGGAGCTCGGCAAAGGGCCGATGATCGGCTTCTCTGCGGCGCTGGACAGAAAGATCAGCAAGAAGCTTGTGGAAATCGCAAAGCGCGAGAATATCCCGTACCAGCTGGAAGCGATGGGCGGCAGAACGGGCACGAACTGCGACGACATCAGTGTTTCCCGCGGCGGCGTGCGCACGGGGCTTATCTCTGTGCCGCAGCGCAATATGCACACCCCGGCGGAGGTCTGCGATTTTGAGGATATGGAGAACATCGCAAAGCTCATCGCGGCGTATATCACGGATAAGGAGGCGCAGCCGAATGCTTAACTATGAAATTCTGGAAAAGCTTACCCGCACCATCGGTGTTTCCGGCGAGGAAGACGATGTGCGCAGCGTGATCTTAAGTGAAATTGAGCCGTATGCGGACGAGATTCACATTTCGCCGCTCGGCAACATTCTGGCGTTTAAAAAGGGCGAAAAGCGTCCCGAGAAGAAGCTGATGCTCTGCGCTCACATGGACGAAGTGGGCTTTGTCATCACAAACATTACGGAAAACGGCCTTTTGAAGTTCACGACGGTCGGCAATATCCGGCCGGAGGTGCTCTCCGGCCGTGATGTGCTGGTGGGCGGCAAAACGCCGGGTGTCATCTGCGCAAAGCCGGTGCATTTGCTCAAGGGCGATGAATTTGAAAAGCCCGTGCCCGTGAACGAACTCACCATCGACATCGGCGCAGATACACGTGAGCAAGCCGAGACATTGGTGCAGATTGGCGACAACGCGTGCTTTGTGCCGTTCTTTGAGCACGTGCACGGTACGGTGAAGGCGAAGGCGCTCGATGACCGCGTGGGCTGCTTTGCGCTCATCACGCTGATGCAGCGCCCGCTCGAATACGACACGTATTTCGTCTTCTCCACGCAGGAGGAGATTGGCCTGCGCGGCGCGGGCACGGCGGCGTATATTCTGGAGCCCGATGCGGCGCTTGTACTGGAGGGCACGACGGCGGGCGACATTCCCGGCGTGAGCCCGACGGACGCGGCGTGCAAAATGGGCGGCGGCGCGGTCATTTCCCTTACGGATATGCGCACTGTTTACCCGAAGGATTATTTCCGCCGTGCGATGGCGCTCGGTAAAGAAAACAATATTCCGGTGCAGCCGAAGACGGTGCGTGCCGGCGGCACAGACGCGGGCACCATCCACGTTTCCCGCGGCGGCGTGAAGACGCTGACGATCTCGCACCCGTGCCGGTATATCCACAGCGCGATCGCGATGACGACCGAAAAGGACATAGAGGCGGTTATTGACCTGACGGCGCTGATGATGGCGGAAATTTCCGGCGGCAAGCTGTAATGATCCGTCTTGCGGAAAACTTAGAGGTGCTTTCTGCGCCGTGCGGAAGCTCGCCGTTTGGCTGCCAAATCTGGTCCAAGGCGCAGGCATATGGGTTCCATCAGCCCTTTGCGCAGTTTTGGACGGACGGGAACGCGGCCTACGGCAAAACGGACGGCTCTGTCTGCGTTGCGGGGGAGATCACCGACGCGGACGAGGCGCGCGCGTTTTTGAGCGCGGTGGGGACAAGCGAAGTCGTGTGCAGCGCGGAGAATGCCGAAAAGCTGGGGTTAAGCATCACCGAAAGCGGCGTGATCCTGCAAAAGGAGCTGCACAACGAGACGGTGCTGACCCCGGAGGAAATCTCCCCGCGTGATGTGTATGCCGTACTGAAGGCGAACAACATGGCGGGCGAATTTGAGCCGTTTTACCTCGATTTATCCCACCGCATGCGGCATGGCACGGTGCGCTGCGCGGGTGTTTCGGCAGATGGGAAGACCGTCGCAGTGGCTGCAGCAGTGCTCGGCGAAAGCGCGAGCCTCATTTCTGCTGTGGCGGTGCTGCCGAAATTTCACCGCAGGGGGCTTGGCACGGCGGTTGTCCGAAAAATGGAGCGAATGCTGCCGAGCGGCACGGTGTATATCCTGCGCGAAGAAAGCAAAAACGAGGCGTTTTATGACGCTTTGGACTATAAACCGTGCGGCGCATGGGCGCAGGGAAAATTATGCAATTAAAATAATTCAGATAAAGGAAGGCTTTTGCGTTTGCGAAAGCGGGTTTACTATGTACGAGTTTTTTAAAATTGATGACCGCGTGCTGAAGGCGGCGGAGGAAGCGGAGCAGAAGGCTGCGCCGTACCTTGCAAAAATTTCCGAAACACAGCGGTATAATCAGGAGAAGATGCAGGCTGCGTTCATGCAGGCAGGCGTCAGCGAGAGCCACTTTGTCAGCAGCACGGGTTACGGTTACGGTGACCGCGGCCGGGACGTGTTG
>OLFX01002205.1_pt1 | contig 17339 bp, 14 predicted proteins | sample 1605091 | NCBI WGS metagenome assembly OLFX01 (sample SAMEA3888906, study PRJEB22519) | human gut metagenome | biome: human gut; feature: human-associated habitat; material: faeces | place: Denmark | collected 2012 | reverse complement strand
AGAGGGAGCCACGAGGGAGAGAACCTAAGAGATAGGGAGAGGGGCTGTCAAGTCCCTTGCCCTAGTCTCTTTGGTTCTTTCCCTCGTTAATATTGACAAGTGCATTGATTCGAATAGCGAACCCGAGAAGTGCTATCCGACAAAAAGAACTATCGGTAGCTTATTATCATAGTCAGAACTGAACAATATAGCATAGCCACATCAGACAAAAAACTTTTTCAACAAGCAAAAACCGTATGCCCCGATAAAGTGCATACGGTTTATTTCTGATATATCGGCTTTGTTTCGTTTTCCGCCGTTAATTTTTTTTCTTCTCTTTCCTGAACACAAACACCTTGCTGAAAACATAGTTCAGCACCAGCACAACAATGTTCGAGAACACCTTAGCACAGAACTCATAAAGCCCGTTCTCGATGCCCGGAAGATTTACAAGCAGGAACATTATTATAAGGTCAACAAACAGCGTGAACAGCCTTGCCGCATAGAATGACAGTGCCTGTACTATATTCTTGCCTACACCCTTTACCTTGCTTTGAAATACCCATATCCTGTTCGTGATATACGCAAATGTCACCGACACTATCCACGATATGATGTTGGGCAATACCGTTGAAGAATCCCCTCCGCTGAAATTGAGCCTGTACGTCCATTTTAAAAACGTAGGTACGCTTTCTTCACTCGGGAATATACAGCGGATTATAAAGTACGTCACTATCGACACAAGCGTTGTAAGCGCCCCGAAGATAACATACATTATTATCTCACGGTATCTTGTGAAAAGCTCCTTCCACTGTGACGGGTGCAGAGCCATTTTAAATATTTCCTTGATCTTGTCCAATTACATATCCGCCATTTCGTCAAAATCTTCGCTGTGCAGATTGCATTCGCCCATATCGCCGTGACCGTGCAGGTTTGCACCGACCATATCTCTGCCTCTTACCATATACTTGTCACGCTCCAGCTTTACCGCCTCGTCAAGAATCTTCTTTACCTCTCTCGGCTTTTTGACGGATTTAAGCTCCTTGTTCGGAGTATCGCAATCCCTTGACGTTACCACGATAGTACCGCATCCTACCATTCTCTGACCCAGTGACAGCTTCATGGTCTTGTCGACTATCTTGTAAAGCTCGATTTCGTCCTCCTTGATATTGAGAAATCCCACCTTCGTATATAATACGCTTGACGTAATTATATATCTTGTAAATGAGATAGGCATACCCATTATGCACTTTTTGCCGGTCCACAGAATTTCGCCGTAATCACGCTCGAGCTTTTTCATATTAGCCATAACATTTTTCCTTTCGCTTACCAGAGCTTGTCTTCGTGCGGACATCGGTTGATAGCATAAGCTGCCCTCATCTCCACAAAACAACCGCATTTACTGCACATACCGTTAATAAGGCAGTCGCACTCCGTACATATTTCAAGACGTTTTTTGTACAGCGCTTCATCAGCTTTTTTCTCATCGGGAATAAGTTCTATATTCTCTTTGATATTCTGAAACGCTTCGGCACTCATACGGCTCAGCAGACATCTTTTGCAGACGTTCATGAAAGAATGATTTCAACAACACTGCAAGGCGGAAGCGTGAATGTTATTCCGCTGTCGATCTTTGTTATCTTGTCAAATTCCGTGATTGTAACGTTTTCCGGCTCATCAAAGGTGTTGTGAGCGTTGCTCTCTGCACTCAGTATCCTTGCCCTTACAGAGTCAAAACTGAATCCGCGTATATCCGCTTCTATCGTCTTGCATTCCGTAAGCGAGCAGTTTGAAACCGTTAAAGTCATTTCGTTGTCGCTGTTTACCGATACGCTCTGCGAAATAATGGGAAGATTATATCCCTCCTGCTTTTCGTCCTCTATACTGCTGTAGCACAGCTCTGCGTTCTGGTGGTTCTTGTACAGGTCGAACACATGATATGTAGGTGTCAGTATCATTTTTTCGCCTTCCGTAAGGATAAGCGCCTGAAGAACGTTTACCGCCTGCGCAAGATTTGCCATAGAGATTCTGTCGCAGTGGCTGTTGAAAATGTTCAGATTGATCGATGCCACCATAGCGTCACGCATCGTATTCTGCTGGAATAAAAATCCCGGGTTAGTGCCTTCCTCTACATTATACCACGTTCCCCACTCATCTACAACCAGTTTTATGTTATTTTCGGGATTATTTACATTAAGAATATCGCAGTGACGCTTTACAAGCGTTTCCATATACCATGTTTTTTCAAGCGTTATGTAATATTCCTCGTCGGTAAATCCGGTAGCGTTGCCCTTATCTTCCCATTGTCCCTTAGGCACAGTATAGTAGTGCAGGCTCAACGCATTCGTATGCCACGGCGTGATATTCTCTGTTATAACCTTCGTCCAGTTATAATCATCCCCATTCGGTCCGCAGGCGACCTTGTAAAGCTGATTTGCCCCGTAGTTCCTGCAATATGTCTGATACTGCTTGTAAAGTGCGGAATACTGCTCCGCCGACATATTTCCTCCGCAGCCCCAGTTTTCGTTTCCCACTCCGAGATACTTCAGCTTCCACGGCTTTTCCCTGCCGTTCTTCTTTCTTAACTGCGTCATAGGCGAATCGTTGTCCGAGGTGATATATTCTATCCACTCTGACATTTCCCGCACAGTACCCGAGCCGAGATTGCCCGTCAGATACGGCTCACAGCCTACCATCTCGCAGAAATTGAAGAATTCGTGCGTGCCGAAGCTGTTGTCCTCGGTCACTCCGCCCCAGTGGGTATTTATCATCTTCTTGCGCTGTGACTTTTCGCCTATGCCGTCCTTCCAGTGATACTCGTCCGCAAAGCATCCGCCCGGCCAGCGCAGAACAGGCATCTTAATATTCTTAAACGCCTCGACAATATCGTTCCTGATACCGTTAGTATTCGGAATACTGCTGTCCTCCCCAACATAAATACCGTTATAGATACATCTGCCCAGATGCTCAGAAAAATGACCGTAGATCTCCGGGTTTATATGCCCCTTTCTGTCACTGCCGTTTACGTACATTTTTGTGCTCATAGCTTTTTCCTTTCTTGATGTTTTATGCAAAGTCTGTTTACGACACATCTTGCCGTATGTAACGATTTTAGCATAATAACGGCATTTAATCAATAACTTTTTGTGCAAATTCACACAATTTAATTTGTTGCCTCGGTTGACAGGAGAACCGTTAAGCTATATAATATTATAGAAAACAGCATAGAAAAGAGGTATTTTATGAGTTATAAAGCACTTATTTTTGACCTTGACGGTACGCTTTTGAATACGATTGACGATCTGGGCGACAGCGCAAATCACATTTTGTGCAAATTAGGATTTCCTACCCACACGATAGACGAATACAAATATTTTGTCGGAAACGGCATACCTAAGCTGATAGAGCGGTGCCTGCCGCCCGACAGGCAGGAGTATAAGGAGCAGGCGCTCGCTATGTTTATGGAGTATTATTCCGCTCACAGCGAGGATAAGACCGCCCCCTATGACGGCATACCCGAGCTTTTACGCTCCGCTCGTGAAAAGGGTATGAAGCTCGGTGTCATAACCAATAAGGCGCACGATATAGCACAGCAGGTCGTTCCGCATTTTTTAGGCGGCGGCGTGTTCGATTATATAAGAGGACTTGACGACAGGATAAAGGCAAAGCCTTGCCCCGACGGTGCGCTTGATGTAGCGGAAAAGCTGGGTGTACAGCCCTGCGAGGTGCTGTACATAGGCGACAGCGGAGTCGATATGCAAACCGCCGTAAATGCAGGCTTTACCTCCTGCGGAGTTTTGTGGGGCTTTCGCACCGAAAAGGAGCTTCGTGACAACGGTGCAAAGTATATTGCCCGTAAGCCCGCAGACATTCTCGAAATAATAAGCAAGTGAGGGCAGAGTGAGGATAGTATGAGAAAACAGTTTCTTGAGATAGGTAAGATAGTAGCGACACAAGGACTTGGCGGCGAAGTCAGAGTACAGTATTACTGCGACAGCGCCGATGTTATATGCAGCTTTGACAGGCTGTTTTTGGGAAAGGACAAGCAGGAGCTTGAGGTCGAAAAGGCACGTCCCCATAAAACTCTCGCCGTGCTTAAACTCGGCGGTATAGATAATGTTGACGAGGCTAAGACGATAGTCGGCAAAATGCTTTATATGGATCGTGATGATGTAGAACTGCCCGAAGGCGTAAACTTCATTCAGGATCTTATCGGCCTTGAAGTCCGTGACGCAGATACCGGCAAGGTTTACGGCAAGGTCACCGACATATACCAGCACGGTGCGGCGGATGTATACGAACTTAAGACCCCCGACGGCAAGGAACTTATGTTCCCTGCAATTCCTGAGGTTCTGCTCGAAAAGAATATAGATGACGGCTATCTTGTTATAAGACCGCTTGACGGCTTGTTTGACGAAGAATAAACGGAGAACCTATGATAAGGATTGATATAGCTACCCTCTTTCCCGATATGTGCGAATCGTACCTGTCGGAAAGCATAGTCGGCAGAGGAAGAAAAGCAGGCCATATAGATATACATTGTCACAATATCCGTGACTATGCCGGAAACAAGCACAACCGTGTCGATGACAAGGCTTACGGCGGCGGCACGGGTATGGTCATGCAGGCACAGCCTATATATGACTGCATAACCGCAATAAAGCAGGAGTCGGATACTTCTCCCCGTGTGATATATATGTCGCCGCAGGGCAGAGTGCTGACGCAGGATATTGTAAAGGAGCTTGCCGCAGAGGACAGCCTTATAATACTTTGCGGACATTATGAAGGCGTTGACCAGAGAGTGCTTGATGAGCTGAATGCGGAGGAGATTTCGGTAGGAGATTACGTTCTGACCGGCGGCGAGCTTCCTGCGCTTATACTGACCGATGTGATAGCAAGACTTCAGGACGGAGTGCTACCCAACAGCGATGCCTACAGCATAGAGAGCCATTATAACGGTCTGCTTGAGCATCCGCAGTATACCCGTCCGGAGATATGGCACGACAGAGCCGTTCCCGCTGTTCTGCTGACAGGCGCACACGATGCCGTTGCAAAATGGCAGGAAGAAACCGCCCTTGAGGTTACCCGCAGAAAACGTCCGGATATGCTGTATGACCACCGTGTGAACGGCGAGCCTTACGCAAGATATATCCGTGTGTTCGTACCTCATAAAGAACGTGAATACGATATAGTCGCCTTTATGAAGATGATATTTCACAGGCGCATTCTCACAAACCGTGAGCAGAAGATATTAAAGCGTATGATGCCCGTGCTTGATTCACTGCCGACACCGCCCGAATGCGAAGAAAACAGTCGTATATGGCTGAATGCGAAAAATGCAGGACGTATTCTCGATATGTACGCTCCGCTTTTTGATATGCTGAGAGAGCACGGTATAGATTACCGCATAGAGTACAGCGACACCCCCGACGGAAAGCCCGTCGCCGAAAACGAAAATTTCACCGTGTTTGCATAAAATCGTATACGAAAGCCGCCGATGAACTGCTCACCGGCCGGATAATTCGTCACATAATAATACAAAAAGCAGAAGGATATTGAGGATTAAAAAGCATCTTGTACAATATGCTGTCCTTAAGAAATAATGTCGGCTTATTCTCTTTTCATCTTTAAAAGCGGCACAAATTCGTATTCTGTGATTTTTTCGCCGGTAAGGCTGAATCCGTTGCGGCGATAAAAATCAATTCCACGCTTGTTGTATTCAAGCACCCACAGCTCATTGACGGCAAAATTGTTGATAGCGTAACCGAGAAGCTCTGCGCCTATGCCCTGATTCTGAAAAAGCGGCTCTACATACAGCTTTTCGACCTCATTGCCCGAAATGCGTATAATGCCTTTTATTACACCGTCGTCATAGACAAATGTGTTTTTAAGTGCGGCTGAGCCTGCGGAATATTCTTTGGCAGTGTCAAGGACGTTCAGCTCACCGAAGTAAAAGGCGTCATTTCTGAAAAACGGGTAGAAATTTACCCTGTAATTTGTGACGATTATTTCTGCGATGCGTGAAGCATCGGACTCGGTTGCGTGGCGTATATGTGTCATTTCTGTTCTCCGTTTGATTATGATTAAAGCCGTTGCGGTATTCCGTAACGGCTTTAGTGTTATATGCTGATTACTTTATATCAAGTGCTGATTTAAGCTCGTCAACCTTGTCTGTCTTTTCCCATGCAACGTCAAGGTCTGTACGTCCCATGTGACCGTAAGCGGCAAGAGGTCTGTACTTTGTATTTCTTAAATTCAGTGAGCTGATTATCGCACTGGGGCGAAGGTCGAACACCTTGCTTACAGCAGCTGAAATTTCGATGTCGGGCTTTATGCCTGTGCCGAATGTATCAACAAAGACAGATACGGGCTGTGCAACGCCGATAGCATACGCAAGCTCGACCTCGCAACGCTTCGCTATACCTGCGGCTACAATGTTCTTTGCAACGTGTCTTGCGGCGTAAGCGGCTGAACGGTCAACCTTTGTGGGATCTTTTCCTGAGAATGCGCCGCCGCCGTGTCTGCCGACACCGCCGTATGTATCTACTATTATCTTTCTGCCTGTAAGACCGCTGTCGCCCTGAGGACCGCCTACTACAAAGCGTCCTGTGGGATTTATCAGCATCTTTGTGTTCTCGTCAAGCAGTGAAGCGGGAACGGTAGTCTTTATAACCTTTTCGATAATATCGGCTCTGAGCTGTTCCTGCGTAACATCAGCCTTGTGCTGTGAGGAAACAACGACAGTGTCAATTCTTGATGGAGTGCCGTCCTCATTATATTCTACCGTTACCTGTGTCTTTCCGTCGGGGAGAAGATAGGGTATCTCGCCTGACTTTCTTACTGCTGTGAGCTTCTTTGAAAGTGCGTGAGCAAGGGAAATCGTAAGGGGCATAAGCTCCTTGGTTTCATCACACGCATAGCCGAACATCATACCCTGATCGCCTGCACCTGTGTCAAATTCATTGTTATCTCTGCCCTCAAGAGCGTTGTCAACACCCATAGCTATATCGGGGCTCTGCTTGTCAAGGGTCGTGAGGATAGCGCAGGTCTTGTAGTCAAAGCCGTAGTCGCTGTTATCATAGCCTGTTTCCTTTATGACATCTCTTGCTATTGCAGGAATGTCAACGTTTGCCGTTGTCGTGATCTCGCCCATTATCAGAACCATACCTGTTGTGGCGCAGGTTTCACAGGCTACACGGGCGTTCTTGTCCTGTGCTAATATCGCATCAAGCACACCGTCTGAGATCCTGTCGCAGATCTTGTCGGGGTGACCCTCTGTTACGCTTTCGGAAGTGAATAAGTATTTTGCCATTGATTTTTCCTTTCATATAGCGGTTTTAAACCGTATCCAATACGCATATACCTGCGTAGAACTGCATTAAAAAAAGCCCCTTTCGGAGCTTGCTGACTGCCTGCTCCTCATCTTTCGGTCACAGCCCTTGCCGTGCCGTAGGAATTAGCACCATTTTTCGCAAAGAAAGCTTAAGCGAAACGGTTGCTGGGTTTACGGAGCCTGACTCCCAATCTGCATTTTAATGCAGAAAATGTAAACCGCTCTTGATAAGGGATTTTTCCGATTGATATTGTAGCATAAGCAAATGCGTTTGTCAAGTAAAATGAGAATAATTTTTATTTTAACGGCATTGAAATTTATAGGGAGTTAAAAATGTCGGAATACACAATAAATAAATATAGAACGGCTGTTGAATTGTACCGTGAAAAATGGTATAATTTAATAGAGTAACGATTTCAGGAAACAACGGACGAAAGGGTGCAAGGAATTACAATGAGTTTTGTTACGCTGAGCGATATTACAAAGCAGTACCGTATGGGCGATATAATAATCAACGCAAACGATAAGGTCAGCTTTGACATTGAAAAGGGCGAATTTGCAATAATCGTAGGACCGAGCGGTTCGGGCAAGACTACGGTGCTTAATATACTGGGCGGTATGGATACCGCTACATCGGGAAGCTTTTATGTAGACGGAAGTAAGATAAGCGGTTACAGCAGAAAAGAGCTTATCGACTACAGAAGATACGATATAGGTTTTATATTCCAGTTCTATAATCTCATCCCGAACCTTACGGCAAAGGAGAATATTGAGCTGTCTACTCAGACGGTGGAGGACTATATCCCTGCTGTAGAGATACTGGAAAAGGTCGGACTTACCGACAGAATAAACAACTTCCCGGCTCAGCTTTCGGGCGGTGAACAGCAGAGAGTGGCTATAGCCAGAGCGCTTGCGAAAAAGCCCAAGCTGTTGCTGTGCGACGAACCTACGGGTGCGCTCGATTACAACACCGGCAAGATGATACTGAAATTACTTCAGGACACCTGCCGCAGTGAAAATATGACTGTAATACTCGTAACGCATAATACGGCGATATGCCCTATGGCTGACAGGGTTATACACATGAAAAGCAGTAAGGTGAGCGAAATAGTAGTAAACGAGCATCCGACACCCGTTGAAGAAATAGAGTGGTAAGCTGGGAAAGGGAACGGATATGAAAAATGCAATGCTGAAAAATGCGTTTGCCGAGATGAAGAAAACAAAAAGCCGTTTTCTTTCGATATTCGGTATAATCGCTATCGGCACAGGATTTTTTGCGGGACTTCTGCAGAGCGCTCCTGCGATGAAGGTATCGTCGGATCATTATTACGACAGGACTTCCCTGTCGGATATCAGGCTGGTATCTACATACGGATTTGACGATAACGATATAGACGCTTTGAAAAAAGGGCTTCCGGATGTTGATGTTTATCCCGGATATTTCACGGACGCATACGTCAACACGGATTCTGGCGAAAAGAAGGTCGCAAGGGTATATTCTCTTGACAAAACGGGCGAAAACAATCCGTACAGCTCTTTGCAGATAGTTGACGGCAGACTTCCCGAAAAAGAAAACGAGTGCGTTATCGACAGCGGTAAACTGCTTGCTCATTATAAAGTCGGGGACAAGCTGACGCTGTGTGGCGATGAAGATACGGATATAGACGGAACTTTGTCGGTCAAGGAATTTACTATAGTCGGAAAATTCGCATCGCCTATGTATATATCTGATGCGGAGCGTGGAAACACGACCATAGGAAGCGGTTCTGTCTATATGATATGTTATATACCGGAAAGCTGTTTCAAGACAGAGGTATATACTCAGGTTATGATAAACTCGGACGAGCTAAAGCAGTACAGCTGTTACAGCGATGAATATGAGGATGCCCGTGACGCTCTTGAAAAGAAGATACAGAAAATAGCGGATGTAAGAGAAGAAGAGCGTTTTGACGAAATAGCAGGCGATGCAAAGAAGGAACTTGACGACGGGCAGAAAGAGCTTGATAAAAAGAAGAGCGAAGCATACGCAGAAATAGAGAAAAACGAAAAGAAGCTGTCTGACGCAAAAAAACAGCTTGACGAAGCAAAGCCTCAGCTTGAAAGCGGCAAGAAAACGCTTGATGAATCGAAAAAACAGCTTGATGAGGCAAAAAAGGAGCTTGACACGAACGGGGCTACCCTGACGGCGACGAAAGCGGTGCTTGGCAGCACAAAGAAAAAACTGGACGAAACGAAGCTGCAGCTTGAAGCCGGAAAGAAAACGCTTGACGAAAGCTATATACAGCTTGTTACGGCTAAGATACAGCTTGAGAATGCGGATTCACAGCTAAAGTCGAGCAAGGCTCAGCTTGATGATGCAAACGCAAAGATAACAAGTCAGCAGGCAATGATAAATACGAGCCGTGAAACGCTGGAGGATTCCTACAAGAAGGGTAATATCACCAAAGAGGCGTATAATGCCGGCATAAAGCTGCTCGACAGCTCGCAGGCGGAGCTTGACAAGCAGAAGAAACAGTATGAAAGCGGACTTGAGCAGTATAATGACGGGCTTAAGCAATATAATGACGGAAAGCTGCAGTACGAAATCGGTTATGCCAAATATGAGGACGGAAAAAAGCAGTACGAGGACGGATATTCTCAGTACACAAGCGGACTCGCACAGTATGAAAGCGCAAAGGCACAGTATGACGCAGGGAAGGCTCAGTATGACGCAGGATACGCACAGTATGTTTCGGGCAAGGCAAAGTATGACAGCGGTAAAGCGGAGTATGACAAGAATTATGCCGATTATGAAAAGGGTCTGAAGGAATATAACGAGGGCAAGACGGCTCTTGAAACGGCAAAAACCGATGCGGACAAGCAGTTTGCCGATGCTCAGAAGAAGATAGACGACGGCAGGGAAAAGCTCGAAAAGACGAGCAGACCGGAGTGGTATCTGTTTACCCGTGATGATAACCCGGGTTACAGTGAATACGGTCAGAATGCCGAAAGAATAGGCAATATAGCTATGGTGTTCCCCCTGTTCTTTGTAATGGTGGCGGCGCTTGTATGTCTTACCACGATGACACGAATGGTAGAGGAACAGCGTACCCAGATAGGAACGCTCAAGGCGCTTGGCTATAAAAACGGCGCTATTATATTCAAATATCTGCTTTATGCACTGACAGCGGCAACGGCGGGCGCTGTATCGGGTATGCTTGTGGGAATGAAGATATTTCCGGCAATCATTATTACCGCATACGGAATGATGTACGTTATCCCCGATATTCTTCTGCCGTATGACTATATACTTATGATATGTACCACAGGGGTATCTGTACTGCTTACTGCGGTCACGGTCTATTTCTCGTGCGGCGGCATACTTCACGACTGCCCTGCGGCGCTTATGCGGCCGAAAACACCAAAGAGCGGTAAGAAGATACTGCTTGAACGCATAGGCTTTATATGGAACAGGCTTTCGTTCAGCTATAAGGTAACGATGCGTAATATATTCCGCTATAAGAGAAGAATGCTTATGACGATAGTGGGCATTGCAGGCTGTACAGCGCTTGTGCTGACGGGCTTCGGCGTGTATGACAGCGTAAATGATATTCTGCAAAAGCAGTTCGGCGAGATAAGCAATTATACCGGTATTACCGCTTATGACAACAATACTGTGACCGACGAACAAACGGCAAAGATAGAAAAGATGCTTGAGCGTTATGACTGCGATGGCAACAGGATATATCAAAAGCAGATAACGGTATATAACGGTAAGAAAAGCACAGAAGCGTATATATTCGGCGGAGCGGACAACGAAACCATCGCACAGTTTGTGACGGTAAAGGACAGACGGACAGGCGAACAGTACACGGTAACCGACGACGGCGTTATAATAAACGAGAAGCTGGCATCTTTGCTCGGCGGTATAAAGAAGGGCGATACGGTAACGATAGCTTTGTCGGAAACGAAGCGAGTTACTGCTACGGTAACCGAGATATGCGAAAACTACGCCCATCACTATGTGTATATAACGGAAAAGCTGTACAAGGAGCTTAGCGGCGAGGAAGGACTGCCGTATAACTGCTTCTTCTTCAACTCGGAGGACGGCGACGATATGACCGAAAGTGACAGGGACGAGCTTGCACAGGAGCTTATGAAGATAGACGGAGTTATGGGAGTGAGCTTCAAGACAAGCGTTGCGGGAACATTCAGTTCTATGCTCAAATCACTGCTTTTTGTAATAGTGGTTCTTATAGTGAGTGCAGGTGCGCTTGCGTTCATAGTGCTTTATAATCTTACGAACATCAATATAAACGAGCGTATAAGGGAGATCGCATCGCTCAAGGTGCTTGGCTTCTATGATAAGGAAGTATCAATGTATGTGTTCAGGGAAACGGTGATACTTACCCTTATAGGAACAGTGGCAGGTATGATATTCGGAAGATTTCTTGTTGACTTTGTTGTAAAGACGGCTGAAATTGATATGGTTATGTTCGGCAGAACGGTGCATCCGATGAGTTTCGTATTCTCGGGTCTTATAACGATATGCTTCGCCGTGATAGTAATGCTGTTTATGCACAGACGGCTTATGAAGGTCAATATGGTCGAGGCACTAAAGAGTGTTGAATAATATTTCGGCGTTAGCCGGGAGGTTGATAATATATGAAGATAAGTAAGGCGATTGTTGCCGCTGTAGGTGCGGCGGCTGCCGTAGGTGCGGCTGTATACGCCAAGAAAAAGCTGGAGGAAACGCAGACTCCGCTCAGAAAGAAAAGCCTGACCGTATGGAAAAACGGCGGGGTAACTCATAAGGAGATAATCAGAAAGCCTATAAGTGAGGAAGAACAGACCGATGCGATAAACAGCCGCATTGATGAGGCTGTACGCCGGTATAAGCCTATGTCAGAAAGGGATAACGGCGAAACCGAAACCGAGCCTGAGATAGCGCCTGTCAATTTTACATTTACTCAGAGTGAAGATGACGACGATACCGGTGTCAGCTTTGAGCGTGTATTCGACCATTTCAACAGGCTTGAATCGTCTGCCGGTAATGACGGTGAGGATGCAGGCGAAAGTGGCAAAAAAGCTGAGGATACAGCGGAAGAAGCCTTACCCGCAGTAACTGCAACGGCAGTTGAGAAAAATTTTGACGAGCAAGCCGGAATGCCGAAGCAGATGCTGCTTGAAAAGGGGATAATGACATCCGCTCCGATAGCAAATGCGGTTCAGGAGCTTGCAGAAATGCCGTCTGTTATACAGGATAATGAAGAAATTGAAGATGTAAATCTGCCTGTTGATGAGAGCATTTTCGATTTATATGCAAGCGAGCCTGTCGAGGAGGCTGTAAAGGCATTCGAAGAAATAGCACAGCAGGAAGAAACAGCCGACAGCGAAGCTGAAAGCGAACAAAATGACACTGCTATCGAAGAAGCCGTAAGCGAGCCTGTCGAGGACGCAGTAAAGGTTTTTGAAGAAATAGCCGAGCAGGAAGAAACCGCCGACAGCGAAGCTGAAATTGAAGATGAACAAAATGACACTGCTACCGAAGAAGCTGTAAGCGAGCCTGTCGAGGACGCAGTAAAGGCTTTTGAAGAAATAGCCGAGCAGGAAGAAGCTACCGACATTGAAACTGAAAGCAAACAAAATGACACTGCCACCGAAGAACCCGTAAGCGAGCCTGTCGAGGATGCGGTAAAGGCATTTGAAAAAATCGCCGAGCAGGAAGAAACTGCCGACAGCGAAATTGAAAGCGAACAAAATGACACTGCTGCCGAAGAAGCCGTAAGCGAGCCTGTCGAGGACGCAGTAAAGGCATTTGAAGAAATAGCCGAGCAGGAAGAAACCGCTGACAGCGAAACTGAAATTGACGATGAACAAAATGACACTGCCACCGAAGAACCCGTAAGCGAGCCTGTCGAGGATGCAGTAAAGGCTTTTGAGGAAATAGCCGAGCAGGAAGAAACTGCCGACAGCGAAATTGAAAGCAAACAAAATGACACTGCTATCGAAGAAGCCGCAAGCGAGCCTGTCGAGGAGGCAGTAAAGGCTTTCGAAGAAATAGCCGAGCAGGAAGAAACTGCCGACAGCGAAACTGAAAGCGAACAAAATGACACTGCCGCCGAAGAACCGATAAGCGAACCTGTCGAGAATGCAGTAAAGGCTTTTGAAGAAATAACCGAGCAGGAAGAAATCGCCGACAGCGAAACTGAAATTGACAGCGAACAAAATGAAACTGCCACCGAAGAAGCCGTAAGCGAGCCTGTTTCTTCTATTCGTACAGCTGAGTCTGTAGAGGACGCATTGAAAGAATTCGGCGACTTTATAGGAATATCCGAAACCGCTGACAGCACAGGTAGCACCGGTAGCACCGGAAGCACCGAAGATATTTCGGACGACGATCTTGAACAGACAAGCGGTATTTTTGAGGAAAGTACATTATCCGATGAGCTGTCCGAAACTCCGGACGAGCCGATTGACGCTGACGAAAAGCCGAGAACTATGGACTTCTTCGATTTGCCGGACGAAGCATATACGCCTGTACAGCTTACCGAAGAAAAGCACAATGAGAATGTTGCCGAGGTAGAGGATCTGTTCGGAAATCTGCTTATGGATGACGAGCCTGAGGTAAAGAAAACATTTAACGATCCCTCAGAGGTATTTTCACTGTTCGATACGGCTGACGGCGGACAGGACGATTTCGACAAGTACAGCGATGAAAAGATTGAGGAAGAAAGCGAGAAAAAGAAGACCAGCGATACAAGAAAGTACATAGCGCAGGATATTGCGGATAATATCGCATCGTTTGCACAGCTGCTTGAACCGCTCAATGCCATCAAGGAGAACAAGATACGCAGTAAGAGCGGTATACTGTTCGACTGGGAAATGAGGATACAGGCGCTTATAGGCGATCTGCCGATAAAGACGTACTGGAGAAACAACTTCCGCAATTATGAGATATGGAGCGATGAAAAGTGCATGGAAAAGGCAGGCGAGCTGCTCTCTATGCTTGAGCTTGTCGGAATAGTGCGTGATAAGGCAAAAGAGGTTGTGATAGACAAGGATACGCTTGATTTCTATTCGGCACAGAGCGAGCATCTCAACAATGATTTCCATATAGGAGAAACGGTCGTTGTTACACGTCCGTGCTGGAAAATAAACGGACACCCTGCAAGAAAGGGCGAAATTGCCAAGAAAGCTCCGTTTGCGGAATTCAGCCGTAAGAAAGTATCACCGCTTGAAACTATGCTGAGAGAAAACAGCTGTTCTGACGGGGATGTTAATATTCCCGTTACGGAGGACAATTTCTGTACATACGACCGTGATATACCTTATGTAAAGAGGGCAATCGCCGAAGGCTTCTGCAAGTGCGCAGTAAGACGTATGGAGGACGGAGGCGCTCTGGCATTCTTCTATGAGGTTATTGCGGAGGGCGAAAATGTTCACTATTCGCCGTGTACGCTGAGATTCGAGGTAAACATTGACAAGAATGCAAATGTTGTCGGAAGATTCAGAAGCGAAAAAGTGTAAAAGGAAAAGTGATATGTATACAAAAAGGCACCGCTAAAGCGGTGCTTTTTTCGTTTCACTTCACAATTGACTATTGGTACGGAATATGTTAAAATCTATAACGTAAAAAGAATATTGGTCTAATTGGAAACGCACATCCCCCGGATGATAACGAACAACACAATAAAGTGCAAATTGTTATTATCAGGAGGAATTTTTTATGCCAAAAAACTTATTTCAGGAAATCGTGTTTACCGTTATGATGGTGTTCGTTATGGTGTACGCTATGATATGCTATAATATAGCACTTAATATCGGCGGCATGACAAACGAGGTCTTTTTACTTGCTTTCAAGGAGCTTGTGATAATGGGACCTATTGCTTTCGTGCTTGATATTTTTTTAGTCGGCAGGATAGCAAAGTACAAGACTTTTAAAATAATTAATCCTGAACGTGATAATCCGTTTTTCATAGTTCTCGGTATCTCGGTTATTTCAGTTATCTTTATGTGTCCGCTTATGAGCCTTGCCGCAACTCTTCTGTTCAAAAATGCGGGAAGCGAAGTTATTGCGGTGTGGATTCAGACAACGATAACCAATTTTCCTATGGCTCTGTGCTGGCAATTATTCTTTGCGGGTCCTGTTGTAAGAACTGTTTTCTCACTTATATTCAGAGAGAAGAAAGCTTTACAGAAGGATGAAACGAAAGAAATGCCTGAGGTAGAGGTACAGTAATATCAAAGCCAAGATTTTTATAATCGTGGCTTTAGCTTGTAGAAAAAGTTTATTTTTTAAAAATATAGCAAACTCTCTAACCCTAACCCCAAACCCCTTCCCCTCGGGAAGGGGCTGAGTGTGGGGCTGCCGCCCTCACCCCGCTTGGGGCTACGCCCCAAACCCCATTTTCAAAAAATATATAGGTTTATCGACAGTCTGAAGCCACGATTTTTTATCATCGTGGCTTTAGTTATATTTATTTGCCGGATTTATTTAATCAGTGAAAAACCGAGAACTACAATTCCCAGTATTACAAGGATAATGCCGGTCACACGGTTAAGCGTTTTCGGACTTGCCTTATTCGCTATCTTTGCGGCTATTCTTGCAAAGATAAGCGTGAAGATTATGCAGAGGATGAACGGGAGCATATCCGGAAGTCCGCCTATCGCAAAGTGCGAAACAGAGCCTGTAAGCGCAGTGAATGTCATAATAAATACGCTTGTGCCTACAGCGGTCTTAAGCTCATAGCCCATAACGCTTGTAAGCAGGAGGAGCATCATCATACCGCCGCCCGCACCGATGAATCCGCAGATGAAGCCGACCATAATACCGCAGATGATTGACTTTATCAATACTGATTTTGCGGATCTTGCGCTCATATCGGCTTTTGTGGTCATTACAGGTCTTACTATGAATTTAATGCCGAGCAAAAGCGTCATGAATACCGAGAAATTGCCCATTGTAACCGACGGCACAAGGCTTGAAACGAAACTGCCGACAACCGTGAAAATAAGCACTGTTATCATCATCACAAGCCCGTTTTTAATATCAAGGTTTTTGTTCTTTCCGTATGTGTAAGCCGATACGGCACTTGCCAGAACATCTGAGGCAAGGGCGATTCCGACAGCGGTATACGGCTCTATACCGAGAAATGTAACAAGCATAGGCGTGATTACCGCCGCCGCACTCATACCGGCAAACCCTGTTCCAAGACCTGCGCCAAGACCTGCAAGCAGGCAAACGGCGGTCGTTATAAGATATTGCATTATTTGTCGCTCCTTTTTCTGTTTATATTGTCCAGTATTTTAATATGGTATCTTTCAAATGCGGCGATTTCGTCATCGGTAAATCCGTCAAACAGAACAGCCGCAAAATCGCTTTGTTCCTTTTTGCCGTATGTGACAACAGGTTTTGCCTTTGCCGTCAGTGAAAGATGTACGCTTTTTTTGTTTCCGTCCTTATAAGTACCTGTCATCAAGCCCTTTTCGCACAGTGATTTTACAGAAACCGAAACCTGCGATTTCAGTATACGGCGGACCTTTGAAATATCCGCCGCCGTGTCATAGCCGGGGTTGTTCGCAAGGAACATAATTATATCCGTTTCTGCGGCTGAGAGAGAAAACTTTGCCATAATGCGCTTTCTGTACACGCTGTATTCGTCCTCTGCGGCAGAGATGAAATTCCAGAAGCTGCTTGTAGTCATATGCCCGTCCTTTCTGTCGAAAGATGATATTGTTCAATTACGAACAATATAATTATAGTTCAAAAATGAACAATTGTCAATAGCCGATGTTAAAATTTCCGCTTGAAATCACGATTTGTTTTAATTACAAACATTTTTAAAACACCTCTTGACAAATATAAAAATAGTGTTATAATATATTTTAGCACTCAGAGTGATAGAGTGCTAAACCGATTGTGATCGGTGTAAATTCAGTATTATCGCCGCTAAGATAAGGCGCAGGCATAGAAAGGAAATGATTTTTATGGCAAAAAAGGCATTCAAGGCAGAATCAAAGCGTTTGCTTGATATGATGATCAATT